>Ga0316198_10002021_pt1 | contig 12181 bp, 10 predicted proteins | sample OudBieAanoxic_MG_FD_204935 | JGI IMG/M metagenome (GOLD analysis project Ga0316198, IMG submission 204935) | Coastal sediment microbial communities from Oude Bieten Haven, Netherlands - site A anoxic | ecosystem: Environmental > Aquatic > Marine > Coastal > Sediment | place: Netherlands... | reverse complement strand
GATCGCTTCAGATCTCGATGACGCGGCGCAGGCCCTTGGCCTGGCCCGGGACACAGACGGTCTTTGGTGTTCAGCAGGCCTGCACCCCCACGAAGCTGATCGATTCGACGATTCGACGATCCCCGGGCTGCGCCGTCTCGCGGTGGAGCCCGAGGTCGTGGCGATCGGCGAGGCCGGACTCGACTTCCACTACGACAACGCGCCACGCGAGCGCCAGCAGAAGTGCTTCCAGGCACAGCTGGCACTGGCCGCCGAGCTGGATCTGCCGATCGTCGTGCACTCGCGCGATGCCGATGCCGAGACCGCGGGGCTGCTGAGAGAAGCGACCGGAGTCCGGGGCGTCCTGCATTGCTTCACCGGCGGCCCGGGGCTGCTCGAGGCGGGCCTCGATGCCGGCTGGATGGTGTCGTTCAGCGGCATCGTCTCGTTCCGGCGGTTCGATGGCGCAGACCTGGTGCGCCGGGTGCCTGACGATCGACTGCTTATCGAAACCGACAGTCCGTATCTCGCGCCGGTCCCGAATCGGGGACGCCGCAACGAACCCTCCTATCTGCCGCTGACCTGTGCTGCCGTCGCCGGAATGCGTGACCAGGCGCTGGAGGCCGTCGCCGAACTCACCCGGCGCAACGCGCGGGCATTCTACGGGCTCGACTGAGATGAGCGACCCCGGCCTGACCGGTGGCACCGGCCCTCGAATCCGCATCCTTCCCGACCACGTTGCGAACCAGATCGCCGCCGGCGAGGTGGTCGAGCGGCCGGCCTCGGTGGTGAAGGAACTGGTCGAGAACGCACTCGATGCCGGGGCGAAGCGGATCGACGTCGAGCTGCGCAACGGAGGCAAGACCTGGATCCGGGTGGCCGACGACGGGGAGGGGATGGAGCGAGCCGACGCGCTGCTCGCACTCGATCGTCACGCCACCAGCAAGATCCGCGAGGTGGATGACCTGCGGTCGGTGGCATCGTTCGGGTTCCGCGGCGAGGCGCTGTCGTCGATCGCGGCGGTGAGCCGGTTCGAGCTGCAGACCGCCCCGGATGGCGGTGGGATCGGGACCCAGGTCCGGGTGGAGGGCGGCCGCATCGTCTCGGTGTCCGAGATCGCGCGCCGGCGCGGCACAACCGTGACCGTCCGCTCGCTGTTCCAGAACGTTCCGGCCCGCTCGAAGTTCCTGCGCTCTGCGGCGGCCGAGACGCGGGCGGCGAGCGAGGCGCTGATCCTGCTGGCGCTCGGGAATCTGCACGCCTCCTTCCGCCTCGCATCCAACGATCGCGAACTGCTGGACCTGCCGCCCGCGTCGGACATCGGCGCCCGGGTCCGGGAGCTGTGGGGAGTCGATGAGGCCGGAGAGTTGCTGGCGTTGGACGAGGAGACATCCGGCATCCGAGTCGCCGGCCTGATCCAGCGTCCCGACGCTGCGCGCCCGGCGGGCGGCCGACGCTACCTGTTCGTCAACGGACGGCCGTTTCGCGATCAGGGGTTGGTGCGCGAGCTGGACGATGCGTACCGCACGACAGTCGCGCCGGGACTCCGTCCGAGCGCCTTCCTGTACCTGGCGATTCCCGCCGGCGGCGTGGACGTGAACGTGCACCCGGCCAAGGCGGAGGTACGATTCTCCGACCCGAAAGTGGTACGGGATGCGGTGCGGGAAGCGGTCCGGTCGCGGCTTGGAGGTCTGACGAGCGCGCCCGGTTTCGGGCCGGAGGCCGGGCCCGCGTTCGAGACCGGGACCGTCGCGGTCCCACTGCCGCGCGTCGCTGAGCGCCCGACCGAGACGACCACGGAGCTCGAGCGGCAAGCAGGGGACGAGCCTGCGCCGCAGCTAGCATTTTTCGTCGCGCGCGGGACGACGTCCGCGGAAGACAGCGATGTCAACGGCCCGGAATTCGGGGGCGCCGACGGGGATGCGGATGCCGCGGCGCTGGCCGCCCTGGCGTCGCCGGGCGATCCGACGCGTACCGGTCCGTGGCAGCTGCACGATTCCTACATCCTCGTTCCCACCAGGCAGGGCCTGCTGGTGATCGATCAGCACTCCGCACACGAGCGGATCCTGTTCGAGGAAACGATGGAGCGGTTTCAGGGGCAGGGTGGGACGTCGCAGCGCCTGCTGTTTCCGCTCACTCTGCGCCTGTCGCCGGCCGAGCAGACCGCGGTCGCCGAGCTCAGCGGCCTGCTGCGCGCAGCAGGATTCGAACTGGAGGAATTCGGAGACCGGACCGTGATCGTGCACGCCGTGCCGAACCTGCATGAGCGGTTCGACGCGGAGACCTGCTTCCGGGAGATGGTCAGCGAACTGGCGCACGGCTCCGAGCTCGTGAATTCCGCCCGCAATCAGCACGAACGGATCGCCAAGAGCCTCGCGTGCAAGGGCGCGATCAAGGCCGGGCAGCCCCTGTCCCGCCTCGAGATGGAAGAGCTGGTGGACCGCCTGTTTGCCACAGATCTGCCCGGGCACGACGTCCACGGGCGACCGACAATACTCCGCCTTACACTCGATGAGCTGGCCCGGCGATTCGGTCGGACCTGAGCCGGCGATTCCGACTGCACGCGGGCGCCGGCCGCTGATTGCGCTGCTTGGACCGACGGCGACCGGCAAGACCGAGGTCGGACTGCGGATCGCCGAGCGCATCGGTGGCGAGATCGTGTCCATGGACAGCAGGCAGGCGTATCGCGGCATGGAGATCGGAACCGCCGCGCCGTCGGCAGAGCAGCTGGCGCGGGTGCCGCATCACGGAGTGGGATTCCTCGAGCCTGGCGAACGCTATGGAGCCGGCAGGTTCGCCCGGCTTGCCCGGGGCTGGATCGCGGACAGCGAGGAACGGGGCAGGGAGCCCCTGCTCGTCGGGGGAACGGGGTTCTTCTACCGGGCGCTGGTCCGGCCGATATTCCGTGAGCCGCCGCTCGATGCGGATCGTCGCCGCCTCCTCGGGGTCTGGCTGGCGGCGGCAGACCAGGAGCGGCTGGCCGACTGGGTTCGGGTCCTGGATCCCACGCTCGCGGCTCGGCTCCCGGTCCTCGACCCGCAGCGGGTCCAACGGGCCCTGGAGGTCGCGTTCCTCACCGGGCGCCGCCTGAGCTGGTGGCAGGTGCAGGGGACGCCGGAGGCCGAACCGATCCGGGCACGCGCGTTCGTGCTCGAGCTCGATGCAGACCGGCACCGCGACAGGATCGGAGCGCGAACCGAGCGGATGCTCGACGGTGGCTGGGAGGACGAAGTCCGGGCCCTATGGGCGGCCGGACACGGGCCAGACTCGCCGGCCCTCGGCGCGCTGGGGTACTCGGCCGTGGCGGACTGGATGGAGGGCAGGATCTCGCGCGCCGATGCCGTCGCGTGCATCCTTCGGGACACCTGGGGCTATGCCCGGCGTCAGCGCACCTGGCTCCGGCACCAGCTGCCGGCGGACACGGTGCGGCTCGATGCGGCCGAACCGGCGGACCGGCTGGCCGACCGGGTGCTCGAGCTGGCGCGCGGGTCGGGTAGCTCCGGCACGGACGAAATCGAAAGGAAACGATGAAGATCGGGATCGCCTGTTACCCGACGTACGGCGGTTCGGGCGCCGTGGCGACCGAGCTCGGTTTGCAGCTTGCCGAGCGCGGTCACGAGGTGCACTTCATCTCGTACGCGCAGCCGTTCCGGCTCACGACCTTCCGGGACCGGGTGTTCTTCCACGAAGTGGAGGTCCCGCACTATCCCCTGTTCGAGTACCCACCGTACTCGCTGGCCCTGGCCGTCCAGGTGGGCGAGGTCACGCGTCAGCACGGGCTGGATATCCTGCATGCCCACTACGCGATCCCGCATGCGGCCGCCGCGTGGATGGCGGAACAGATGTTGCTTGACGAAGGACATGAGTTGAAGGTCGTTACCACTCTGCATGGCACTGATATAACGCTGGTAGGACAGGACCCGTCATTTTGGGCGATCACCCGGTTCTCAGTCGAGCGATCGGACGGCGTGACGACCGTGTCCGAGTACCTGCGCGACGAGACCTACCGGGCGTTCCGCTGCCGGCGCACGGACATCCGGGTGATCCCGAACTTCATCGATCCCGGCATCTTCAACCGGTTGAAGTACGACTGCCACGCCGCCAGCCTGGCGCCCGGTGGCGAGAAGATCGTGATGCACATCTCGAACTTCCGGAAGGTGAAGCGGGTGGGCGACGTCGTCGGGGCGTTCGCCGGGATACGAAAGTCGGTCAGCGCCCGCCTCGTGATGGTAGGTGACGGACCGGAGCGCGCCCATGCGTACGAAGAGGTCGAACGATACGGCCTCACGGACGACGTGGTGTTTCTCGGCAAGCTCGAGTCGGTCGCGGAGCTCCTGTCGTGCGCCGACCTGTTCCTGCTCCCGAGTGAGCAGGAATCGTTCGGGCTCGTGGCCCTCGAGGCGATGGCCAGCGGTGTTCCCGTGATCGGAACCAGCGGCTCCGGCCTGGCCGAGGTCGTGGAAGACGGAGTGACCGGGTTCTTGCACCCGGTCGGCGACTTCGAGGCGATGGCCGAGAGCGGGATGCGGCTGCTGACCGATCCAGATCTGTGGACAGAGATGTCCGTGGCAGGCCGGGAGCGGGCGGTGGATCTGTTCCGGGCAGACCGTGTCGTGCCGCAGTACGAGGAGTTCTATGCCGAGATCCTCGACTCGTGAGCATCTGGCAGGCTGCACTGCTCGGCGTCATCCAGGGGCTGACCGAGTTCCTGCCCGTTTCCAGCAGCGGACACCTGGTCCTGTCGCAGGCACTGCTCGGGCTCGAGATGCCAGGCGTGACGTTCGAGGTCGTGGTCCACATGGCAACGCTGTGCGCCGTGCTGTGGGTGTATCGTTCGCGCGTGGCATCGCTCGCGATCGGAGCGCTGCGCGGTCAGCGAGAGGCCTGGGTGTACATCGGGCTGCTCGTTCTCGCGTCGATCCCGGCCGCGGTAGCGGGGATCGGCGGAGAGGACTTCTTCAAGTCGATGTTCGGACGCCCGGTGTGGGCGGCGTTCTTCCTGATCGTCACCGGATTCATCGTCTGGTCGATTCACATCACCGCGCCGCGTGCCACGAAGCAGCAGCCCGGTCCCAGAGCGGCATTCGGGATTGGCCTTGCACAGGCTCTGGCGATCCTGCCCGGGATCTCGCGTTCCGGCTCGACGGTGGCCGCAGGAGCGGCCCTCGGAATCGACGCCGTGAAGGTGGCCGAATTCTCTTTTCTGATGTCGGTCCCTGCCATCCTGGGCGCGGGACTTCTGCAGGCGGGTGAGATTGGCGCGACGGCCGGTTCAGGGGGAACCGCTGCGCTCGTGATTGGCTTCGCAACGGCACTGGTCGCCGGTGTAGCCGCGATCCACCTGTTCGTGAAGATGCTCGAGCACCGGACGTTCCACTGGTTCGCCGTGTACTGCTGGGTCGTGGGCTCGGCGTACCTCGTAGCCGCCTGGCTCGTGCCGAGTCTCCGATGAGCCAGTCGCAGAGGCATGCACGGTTCGGCGAAGCGCTGAGCGTTGAAGCGCTGATCGACGCGGCGCTGGCCGAAGACCTTGGCACGGAAGACGTGACGAGCCGGTGGACCGTCCCGGCAGGTGCCGCCGGAGAGGCAGATATTGTCGCCAAGGCGGCGGGCGTCGTGGCGGGCGTGGAGGTGGCTGCCGACGTATTTCGGCGCTTCGACCCGCGGCTCGAGCTCGAGGTCGACGTGGAGGACGGCGACACTGTCGTCTCGGGTGACCGCGTCCTCAGGGTGACCGGCTCGCTGGAATCGATTCTCGGGGCCGAGCGCACGGCGTTGAATTTCCTCGGCCGCCTGTCCGGTATCGCCACCGCAGCACGTCGATTCGTCGATTCGCTGGAAGGCACGGGCTGCCGGGTGCTGGACACCCGCAAGACGACGCCGGGCTGGCGAACTCTCGAGAAGCAGGCCGCCGCATCGGGCGGCGCAGTCAACCATCGCGCGGGCCTGTACGACATGGTGTTGATCAAGGAGAATCACATCCGGGCTGCGGGCGGGGTGACCGAAGCGCTGGCCGCGGCGATCGCCCCCGCTCGCCGGGCGGGCCTCGAAGTGGAGATCGAGGTCACGGACCTCGCTGAACTGGACCAGGCGCTGGCCGGGGACGCGGCCGACGCGCGGCCCGACCGGATCCTGCTCGACAACATGTCGATCGATCAGCTTGAACACGCCGTGGCCCGGGTCCGGGCACTGGCGCCGCCCCGCCCCCTGCTCGAAGCGTCGGGCGGTGTTACGCTGGAGACCGCACATCAGATTGGGGCGACCGGCGTCGACTTTCTCTCCGCCGGCGCGATCACCCATTCGGCCCCGGCACTCGACCTTTCGCTACAGGTACGGCAGGCATGAGCAACAAGTCCGAACCGACGCAGGATTATCCGACCGAGAGCCAGCTCCGGGAACTGTGGTCCCGGGACAATGTGCACGTGCTGGACTCGGTGGAGTCGACTAACGACGCGGCGAAACAGCTGGCCGAGGACGGCGCGCCGGACGGCACGATCGTGCTCGCCCGCGAGCAGACGAAGGGCCGGGGGCGAGCGGGACATGCCTGGCATTCGCCGCGTGACGGAGGCGTGTACCTGAGCATCGTCTACCATCCCCGTGACCTGTCCCATCCCGCGCCCCTGGTAATCCTGGCCGGGCTGGGGATCGTGGAGGAGCTGGAACGTTCCTTCCCGGGACTGAGGCCGATGTTGAAGTGGCCGAACGACTTGATGGTCGGAGACGGCAAGTTCGGGGGCCTGCTGGCCGAGGCAGCGTGGAGCGACGCGGCGCCGCGCTACCTCGTGGTCGGGGCCGGGATCAACGTGCGACCGCTAGGCCGAAAGGCCCCGAAGGACGTGCGTTCCGGGGGAACGGCGCTCGACGATCACCTCGAGCAGCCGGCCGGCCTGGTCGAGGTCGCCGCTGCCGTCGTGCGAGGGCTGGAGGCGCACCTGTCGCACCCTGAACCGGTTCTTACGGCTGCACTGCTCACCGAGCTGGATCGGCACGACTGGTTGCGGGACCGGAGAGCCCGGCTGACCTCTCCGAGCGCCGAGGAGGGGGAGTCACAGGGGACGTCCGGAGTGTGCGTCGGAATCGCGCCCGACGGAGCGCTCCTGTTCCGACCGGACCGCGGAGCTCTGAGGCGAGTCCAGGCCGGTACGGTAACGGCCGAGTGAGGGAGGCGACGTGATTCTTGCGATCGACATCGGCAACACCGAGACGATGCTCGGCCTGTTCGACGGCTTCGAGGTGGGCGACAGCTGGCGGCTGTCCACCGAGCGGCACCGGACCGGTGACGAATTGTTCCTCCAGGTGAGCGCGCTGCTCGCGTCCCGGGCCGAGGGCGTGGCGCCGCCGGAACGGATCGTCGTGGCCTCCGTCGTTCCCGCACTCGACCGCTCGTGGGACGACGCGGCGGTCCGCCTCGGACTGCCGTTGCTGCGGATCGACTGGCGCACGGAACTTCCGATACGTCTCGAAGTGGACGAGCCGCACTCGGTCGGTGCCGACCGGATCGTCAACACGTTGGCCACGTCCTGCCTGTTCGGTCGGGACACGATCGTGGTCGATCTCGGGACTGCCACGACGTTCGATTGCATCACGGCCGACGGATCGTTTCTCGGCGGCGTGATCTCGCCCGGGCCGCGCGCCGGAATCGACCGACTCCATGCGCTGAGTTCGAAGCTGCCCTCGGTCCAGATCGCCTCTCCTGACCGGGTGCTCGGCCGGAACACGGTCGAAGCGTTGGAATCAGGGGTCTTCTATTCGATCGTCGAAGCAATCGACGGAATCGTCGGCCGACTGATCGACGAGTGGGGCCCGCAGGACCCGCTGGTGATCGCGACCGGGGGACTCGCCGGACTCGTCGCGCCTCACTGCCGGCGCGTGCATGAAGTCGACCCGTACCTGACACTGAAGGGGATCGTGTGCGCCGACCAACACCTCGCGAACACCGCAGGAGATCGAGCATGACCGTCCGGGTGCGGAAGTCAGCACTGGTCGGGGCCCTGGCCTTGCTTGTCACGCCGATCGCGGCGCTCGGTCAATCGTCCGACTCGGCGCAAAGCGCGATCGGGGCGGACGGCGTGGACGGCGTGGACGCCACGGCCGGCGTCGCGGGAATCCCCGGCTTTCGGGCTGAAGCGGTGGAGGACCAGCGTGAGTACGAGCGCGCGCTGCGCAGGGCCATTGACCCTGACACCGTTGCGAGGTTTGCGCGAGGCCTGTCGAACCGATCGCACATGGCGGGCACGCCCGGCCAGCGTGCGACACGCGACTCGGTCATGGTGTGGCTCACGGCCGCCGGGCTCGAAGTCGGCTACGACAGCCTCGTCCTGTACATGCCGCAGCCGATCGAAGTGTCAGTGGCGCGGGTGTTTCCGACCCTGGTCGAATTCGATCTGACGGAGCCCCCGATCCCGGAGGACCCGTCGACCGGGTTCGACGTCGTGCCCGCGTTCCACGCCTACTCGGGTTCCGGGACCGTCGAGGCCGAAGTCGTGTTCGTGAACTACGGCCTTCCCGCCGACTACCAGGTGCTCGACTCGCTGGGCGTATCGGTCGAGGGGCGCGTAGTGCTCGCCCGCTACGGCCGCAGCTTCAGAGGGATCAAGGCGCGCGAGGCGGAGCGGCGCGGCGCGGCCGCGGTGCTGCTGTACAACGATCCCGCGGGCGACGGCTTCGTCAAAGGCGAGGTGTACCCGGAAGGCCCGATGCGACCGGAGACCGGCCTGCAGCGGGGCAGCATCCTGAATTCCGACGGCGATCCCTCGACCCCGACCGGGCCCTCACTGCCCGGGGCGGCCCGGGTGCCGGAGTCCAGGATGGTGGGTGTGTCGCGAATTCCTGTCGTGCCGATCGGCTATGGTGCGGCCGCCGAGTTGTTCCGCCCGCTCGAGGGGCCGGAAGCCCCGGAGGGCTGGCAGGGCGGGCTCGCTCTCACGTATCACATCGGCCCGGGACAGACTGTGGCCCGAGTCCACGTACGCATGGAGCAGGGCGAGCCGGCGTACCGGGCGGCGTTCAACACGATCGCGGCGGTGCGGGGAAGCGAATGGCCGGATGAGTGGGTGATCGCCGGTGGTCATCGCGACTCGTGGGGGCCGGGCGCGACAGACAACGTGAGCGGCACGTCCAGCGTGCTCGCCGCGGCCCGTGCCTTCGCGGAGCTGGCGGAGCAGGGATTCCGGCCCCGGCGGACCGTCGTGTTCGCGACGTGGGATGCCGAAGAGTGGGGAATCATCGGGTCGATCGAGTGGGTCGAAGCACACGAGGAGCGCCTGCGCGGCTCGGTGGTGGCCTACGTGAACCAGGACGGGGCCGTGTCAGGCGCCAGGTTTGGCTCGTCAGCCGCGCCAGAGCTGGCCGGCCTCGTGCGCGAGGTTGCAGCCGACGTTACCGACCCGGCGTCTGGCCGGCCGCTGATCGACGTTTGGCTCGATCGCGTCAACGAGCCGCTGGCAGCTGATGAGCAGCTCACCGAGCCGCCGGTGGGCACGATGGGTGGCGGATCCGACCACAAGGGGTTCTACCTGCGGCTCGGAATTCCGGCGGCGGGCTTCGGCTTCGGGGGGCAGGGGGGCGTCTACCACTCGATGTACGATACGCCGGCGTGGATGGAGCGCTTCGGCGATCCCGGCTACCGCTATCATGCGGCCGCGGCCCGGATGACCGCTATGACGATGGCGCGGCTGGCCAACGCCGACGTGCTGCCGTACGACCATGCGGCGCTGGCCGCCTGGGTGCGCCGTGAGCTCGGAACGCTGTCGGATGCGGCGAACGAGTTGCTGCGGGTAGCAGGCGCAGGGGCGGATCCGACGGCCGGCGTGATGGATGCTCCGGAACCGACAGCGGACTCGGGAGCCGGTATTCGCGCCGCGTTGGCCGAGGCGATCGTGGCGGCGGACGAGATGGAGGCCGAGGCGCGCGCGTTTATTAGGGCTCGAGAGGATCGACTGGCCCAGGGTCAGATCGACCATGGGTCCACGCAGCGGGTTAACGAGTCCCTGCGTCGGGTAGGCCAGGAGCTTGCTCCCGCGGCGAGCGCGGCCGGGCAATGGAGCCGGAACATGACCGTGATTTCCGATCCCGACAACGGGTATTCCGCGCTCACGCTTCCGGCGGCGCGCCTGGCGCTGCGCAGCGGTGATCTGCCGGGCGTGGAGCGGGCGCTTGAGGAGCTTGCGGATGGACTTCGCGGCGCCACGGATCGGATCCGGGACGCCGCGACAGCGTTGGGTGAGCCGGCCTCCTCCGACCGCTAAGGGCGGAGGAAGTCGGCGGTAGTTCACGCCTTTCGGTCGCTGACTACCTGACTTCTTTGATCGAATTCAGCTTGTCACGCACCTTCTCGGCGTCCGAGGGGCTGACCAGCCGAAGAATCCCGTATCCCACCACCAGTACCAGTGCGACCTTGACGGCGATGATGAGCAGAGGCATCAGGACCCCGAACAGCAGGCTGAGTACCGTCATCCCCACCAGGCCGAGCACAAGCAGCGTAATGATAGCGCGAGCCATGTCTTCCTCCCCATTTTTCGAACCTCACGAGCAGGCGCTCCGACGAAGGGCGCGCGCCCGGCATAATTCATCTTTCACACTCTCATACGGCTCGACGAGCGATCCGGTTTCACTCCTGCCGCGGCGTGCCAGCCTGACAGGCGGCGCGCCGGAACGGCAGGGGCACTGCCGAGTCGACCGGCCTGATCCCCCGAGTACCCCCTGAAATCAGGTGTTTTGGGCCGATTTCGTCTGGCACGGTGCGTGCGTTACGAGTCGCGCAGGGAGGCGTCGCCTTGACCGGCAGAGACGCACCCGTATTTTTTGGCCCGTGTGCTTAGCACTCCAAAACAGAGAGTGCTAACAAAGCCGAATCGCCGGCAAGATTATCTGGGTTCGTTTCGAGGAGTGAATGAACATGGCAAAAGTGAAGATCAAGCCCCTCGCCGACCGTATCGTCGTCGAGCCGCTGGAGGAGACCGAGGAGATGCGCGGTGGTCTCTACATTCCCGACACGGCGAAGGAAAAGCCGCAGCAGGGAACCGTGGTCGCAGTCGGACCCGGCCGCCGCACCGACAAGGGCGAGCTGCTCAAGGTCGAGATCAACACCGGTGACAGGGTCCTGTACGGGAAGTACTCCGGGACCGAGGTGACCGTGGATGGCAATGACTACCTGATCGTCAAGGAATCCGACGTCCTCGCGGTGCTCGGCTAATACCAGCCGACCGTATGCGCTGACATCCCGGACCACGCACTTAAGAGGAGTATCCGAATATGGCTAAGGACCTGGAGTTCAACACCGAGGCGCGCGCGCGTCTCAAGAAGGGCGTCGACAAGCTCACTGCGGCGGTCAAGGTGACGCTTGGCCCGAAGGGCAGAAACGTCATCATCGAGAAGAAGTTCGGCAGCCCGACGATCACCAAGGACGGCGTGACGGTGGCGAAGGAAGTCGAGCTCGAGGATCCGATCGAGAACCTCGGCGCGAAGATGGTGAAGGAAGTCGCGACCAAGACGTCCGACAACGCCGGCGACGGCACCACCACGGCCACCGTGCTGGCGCAGGCGATCTATGCCGAGGGCCTGAAGAGCGTCACCGCCGGTGTGAACCCAATGGCGCTGAAGCGCGGCATCGATGCCGCCGTCCTGGAGGTCGTGGACCACCTGGCCGGCATGGCCGTGAAGACGACGGGCAAGAAGGAAATCGCCCAGGTCGCGTCGATCTCGGCGAACAGCGATGCCGTGATTGGCGACCTGATCGCCGACGCGATGGAGAAGGTCGGCAAGGACGGCGTGATCACGGTCGAGGAGGCAAAGGGTCTCGAGACCACGCTGGAGACGGTCGACGGCATGCAGTTCGACCGCGGCTACCTGTCCCCGTACTTCGTTACGGATCCGGACAAGATGGAAGCCATACTCGACGACCCGATGATCCTGATTCACGACAAGAAGATCTCGTCGATGAAGGACCTGCTTCCGGTCCTCGAGAAAGTCGCCCAGATGGGCAAGCCCCTCGTGATCATCTCCGAGGACGTCGAGGGCGAGGCGCTCGCGACGCTGGTGGTTAACAAGCTGCGCGGCACGCTCAAGGTCTGCGCCGTGAAGGCCCCCGGGTTCGGTGACCGGCGCAAGCAGATGTTGCAGGACATCGCGATCCTGACGGGCGGACAGGTAATCAGCGAGGAGCTCGGCTTCAAGCTGGAGAACGCCGTCGCCTCCGATCTCG
>Ga0316198_10002019_pt1 | contig 12187 bp, 8 predicted proteins | sample OudBieAanoxic_MG_FD_204935 | JGI IMG/M metagenome (GOLD analysis project Ga0316198, IMG submission 204935) | Coastal sediment microbial communities from Oude Bieten Haven, Netherlands - site A anoxic | ecosystem: Environmental > Aquatic > Marine > Coastal > Sediment | place: Netherlands... | reverse complement strand
TACTGTCGCCGCCCGGTCGTCAGCCGGGCTCATGGAGGGGTTCCCTTGAGTCGTTTTACATTCGCACTTATCGCCGTAGCGGCCGTCATCACCGTCACGGCCTGCAGCCGCCCGGAGGCCGTATCCGAAGCGCCGGTTGAGGCCGTTTCCAACCATGCCACCGTCGAGGTCGTGTGGGAGAGCAGCCTGCCGGCCGCTCTCGAGCGCGCAGGCAAGGAAGGCAAGCTCGTACTGGTCAACTTCTACGCCGATTGGTGCGTCTGGTGCAAACGGCTCGAGTCGACCACGCTTCGCGACGTGAAGGTAGCCTCGGTTCTTCAAAATAAGGTGGTGCCCCTCAGCCTCGACGTGGAAGGCGACGGTAAAGAGCTGTCAAACGAGTATCAGGTCGACGGACTGCCGACAATCATCGTGCTCGATGCCGGTGGGCGTGAAATCGGACGAATTCCCGGCTATATGCCGCCCGCCGCGTTTCTCGCGCGCGTTGAAGAATTCATTCGGCAAGGCTGACCACCAGAATTAGGAATTCTCTCCCCTGCCCCCGCTCACCGGATCATCCCGGGTGGGTGGGCGGCATTCCTAATTCCTAATTCTCGATTCCTAATTCTTTAGTCGTTGTTGCCAGTCGGAGTTTCTGGTTCGGGTTTTTTGACGCCTAATCTCAATCGGCGTTTTTCGGCCGCCTCAGGGCCTTCAAGGGCCGCAACACGATCCAGCTCCGCCTGTTCTTCTGGCGTTGGCGTCGGCCTCAGTCGTTCGTCCGCAACCTCCACGGCATCGAAGGTCGGCATCGGCTCTCCCGGTTTGGCCGTGTAGTAGGGCAGCTGGAAGGGCCACGGAAGATCCATGATCTCCCCCATCTCCTCGCTGCACGGATCCACGGGTTCGGTGCCGTCAAGAAAGGCCTCCAGAATCACACTCTGCTGGTAGCTGCACGGTGGCACAGCACGTTCGCCGGTGGTCGAATCGACCGGGGTGAAGACGACACCCGCCGGTACCTGGAAATCCTCGGCCCGCTCGGCTGCTGTGAGCGTGTTCAGGTACGCAGTCATGAAGTTATTCCAGATCGGCTGTGCGGCCTTGGCGCCGGTCATCTTTTTGCCGATCGGCGCCTTGCGGTCTCGGCCCACCCAGACTCCCACCGTAATCCGCGGCGAAAATCCAACGAACCATGCGTCGGAGTACAGATCGGTAGTCCCAGTCTTGCCGGCGAGGTTTGCGTCCAACCAACGGGCGCTGACGCCGGTGCCTCGTTCAACGACGCCGCGAAGCATGTAGAGGCCGAGGTAGGTCACCGCCTCCGGCATGACGCGCTCACTGTATGGGAAGTGTCGTTCCTGAAGCCGCTCGTCGCGGTCAAAAATCTCCGCGATGAAGTACGGCTCAGGGACCTCTCCGAGGTTTGCGATCCCCGAGTAGGCACGCACCAGATCGATCAGCCGTACACCGAGCGAGCCGAGCGCGAGCGACGGATAGGGATGGAGTTCGGTGCTGATGCCGAACTTGCGTGCCGTCTCGACAACCGACTGGCTGCCCGCCAATTGCTGCAGCTTGACCGCAGAAGCGTTGTAGCTGGCCTCGAGGGCCCGCCTCAGAGTGGTGATGCCGTAGTACTGCTGATAGTAGTTTTTGGGGCAGTAGTTGAGCTCACCGGTGCCGTCGGCCAGGAGAAATGGCGCGTCAAAGACAGTATCCGCCGGCGTGAAGCCATGCTCGAAGGCGGTCAGGTAGACGAATGGTTTGAAAGCCGAACCACACTGGAGCGACGACTGGACCGCGCGGTTGAACTCAGAGCGCTGAAAATCGAAACCACCGACCAGGGCCAGGATTGCTCCCGAGCGGTTGTCCATCGCGACCAACGCTCCCTCGACCTCCGGCTCCTGGAGCAGGTCCACGACCAGCGGCTTCATTGCCTGCTCGGGGTCCTCGGGGTCCACGGGGTCCACGGGGTCCTCGGGCAAGGGATCGGGCAGCCGAACCAGAACGAGATCACCGGGTTTCAAGATGCGTTTGAGAGAGCTCGTACCGGTCCATTTGGCTGATTCGAGGCCGATCTCCGCGTCCCGGTCACCGATACGCAGTTCGGCCTTGCGTGTCGACACATCGCGAACAACCGCCTTGACCATCGCACCGGGCACCAGCTCGAGCTGCTCCCAGCTGAGGTCGTCGTAGTCCGCCACCGATTCGAGCCCTTCCGCGGTCAGGACATTCGGCGGGCGACGGTAGCCAAGGTACGTCATCTCGAGATTGACGAGGCCCTCCCGAAGCGCCTTTTCGGCCTCAAACTGCAGCTGCGGATCCATTGTCAGGTGGACCTGGAGACCACTGGTGTAAAGGGCATCGGTACCGTAGCGGCGCTCGATCTCCTGACGGGTCATTTCAAGGAAATAGGCGCCATTCTTTACCCGCTCGCGGTGCAGCGCCACCCCCAAGGGTTGCGCAATTGCCTCCTCGTACGCCACCCCATCGATGAATCCGAGTTCGAGCATTCGCAAAAGAACTTTGTCGCGCCTGGTGAGAGCGTTTTCGGGTCGTCTGATCGGATCGTACTTGTTGTTGGCGCTCGGGATCATTCCCGCCAGCAACGCCGCCTCGGCAAGACTGAGATCGATCGCCGACTTTTTGAAATAGAGTTCGGCGGCCGCTTCCACACCGTACGCACCGTGACCAAGGAAGATCTGGTTGGCGTACATGGTGAGGATCTGGTCCTTGGAGTAGCGCTTCTCGATGTCGAGGGCGAGCAACGCCTCCTTGATTTTGCGGCCGAGGGTCCGTTCACGCTTGAGAAAGAGGTTGAGTGCGAGCTGTTGGGTCAGGGTCGAGGCGCCGCCACGCGATCCGATCTTCCGATCGAGCACGCTGTACCAGGCGGCACGCATCACAGCCTGAGGATCGACCCCCCCATGCTTATAAAAGTCGGCATCCTCGATCGCTACCACCGCATTTTTGAAGGAGTCGGGGATCTCCTCAGGGCCGAGGACCACTCGCTGTTCAAGGGCGTACGAAGCCACCTGCTCGCCGCCGGCGGCATAGATCCGGGTGGTTGCCGCCGGCTCGAAAGTGGCCAGCAAGTCGACCTGCGGAACATGCAAGAACTGGGCGATGATCCAACCGGCAAATGCACCGACCAGGCATCCGACAACTCCCGCCCACAGGAGCACGGTGACATACGACAGCCAGCCGCGGCCCGAGGTCAGTCTTCTGAACGCCGCGGTGATGCTTCTGGGAGCCGGTTTCTTATCTGGAACAACCTTTTTCTTGATCACGGTGGGACTTTAGCAGATGCTGATGGACCTGCAGAAGGCGGACATGTGGCAAGAGCGTGGCGCGCTGCCGTCATCTAGGGAGTGCTGGAGCTCCAGGTCGAGAGGTCCCCTGATTCGAATCCCTCAGAGAAAACCTGATCTGTTGCAGAGATCGTCATTGAGAACTCGTAGAGCTGAGTCGCATCCGCCGAATCGCCCGTGACTTCGATGTAGTAGGTGCCCGCCCCACTGGAAAGGCTGACATTGGTGAGCGTCTCAGGCTGCCCTACTCCGTTTGCATCGGCGGACGCGAGTTCACTGACCCCGTTCTTGTCAATCACCCTCACTTCGAGATCCTGTGTTGTCAGGGAGTTGTATGAGGTTCCTGCCGAGCACGAACCGTCAACGTTCTGCGGGCCGCTGAGGTAGGTCATACCCGTCGGCGAAACGGTCAGATCCGCCGCAGCGCCTGCATTCACGATGAAGCTGTAGACATCCGTGTCGGAATTGCTGTCAACCGAGAGATTCGACTTCGTGGTAGAACCGAAGGATCCAAGGGGAGCTGCCGTGCCAGGCGTCTCGTCGTTTTCGTAGCGATCACCATAATTGCGGTGGGCGGCCAAGATGTCGTCGTGCTGAGGACCGTCAAAACTGACAGAGATCATCGGTTCCATGAGCTTTGTCTGATTGATTGGGCAGGAGTGTGCAAACCCCAGACCGTGGCCATGCTCGTGGGCAAGCATGTTGCGCAAACGAAGAGAGTTCGAAGAAGTATTCGTAAAGTACGAATCTCCGGTGTCAATGATCATGTCTCCATTGTTGGGATAGTAGTTGTACGCCAGAACATTGCTGTTGCCATCGATGAAGTGACCTCCAACCCGGACATCCGCTCTGACTCCAAGCTGGCCCGCTGCAGTCGCTAGAGTCGACCCGTCGTCGTGAGGTTCGTAAACATATGTCACGCCGGTCAATTGGCTCCAGCGGTCGAACATCTGCTGAACAACTGGAAGCCACGTGTTCACATTGCCGTAGATGCCGTTCAAATATGAACGCAGATTGCTCGGATTCGCCGGCTCACCGTAGCCGCTGCCGATCGGAGTGCCGTCAGGAACGATGGTCCAGGTGAGAGTGATCGGGGTTCCCTGCGACGAGACAGAGCCGTCGGTTGCTGTGTACGACCATCGGTCTACGACTTGCATCTTCAGCAGGGAATCGGAAGAGAGGGAGTGCCGCTCATAATACCTCGCGACATCTACCAGCGCCTTTTTCATCGTGCCTGCGGGCGTTCCAAGAGCAAAACAGAAGGCCGGCATCTCTGAGCCGGTGGGCGGGGCAGCTCTGAGATCCGGCTCGTTTATTGAGTCCGGCTCATTCGCCCAGGTGCCGACCCCAGAAAGCAAAATAGTCAGCGATGCAACTACTACGCCCACATGGCGAAATAATGTTTCTTTTCGCACCGGAATGGCTCCTTTGCGGGAGCAGGCCGCCCTCCAACCGCTCTCCGCTTATTCCAGAATATCAACCGAATATGAGATCGGGTACCGAGTTAACAAAACTTTGTCACTGCGAAGACCCGTCCCATGATGAGTCACTGCCTGACTCGAAACCATCGGAGAAGAGCGAATCGGTGTCGCCGTACAAAACCCGTACAACGAATCCTTCCGTCGTCACCGATTCAACACAGATCTCGATTTCGTTTTCTTGATCGTCAAAACACTCGCCCGACAGCCACATCGCACCTTCGTCCGCGCCGTTGCCTGGATCCACCGGGTCGACGAGCCAGGCATCTTCCCGTCTGGTCGTCGAAACCTCGTGGATGAGGACCGCAAATCCAGGCAGATTGCCGTCGTAACCCGCCAGATCCCGGACCTCCACTGTGTAGTACATATTCGAATCTGGTATCTGGACTGTCATCAGGCGCAGGTTGGAGGTCGATTCAATCTCGAGATTGTCGACCATGGCCGTGTAGATCCCGGACGAGCTGATGTCGAGTTTCTGCGCAGGTGGAATCCACCCGAGGATATTCAAGTGGTAGGAGATGGTGCCCTTGCCGACCGTGCCGTATGTCGAGTCGTGGAGGGCATACCCCCAGCTATCACTCATCACGTCCCATGGATTGTCGTAGGGGCTAGAATCGCCATCCGCGTTGTTGGAGTGGGGAAGGCCGAAACCGTGGCCCATTTCATGTGCGATGACGGACACGTTTTTGTACCCCCACGGCGGCTCCCACGTCACCCGGTACATCCTCGATTGACCATCGAGATTCAGATATCGGCTCCCACCCCAGGCATAGGGGCCGAACGTATCGTTGAACATCATGTTGATGCCAACGAAATCGGGGAAATACACCAGGTGGTTTGCCGCCGCTGTGCAATCGGACACCAATGCGTTGAGATCACCTCCCTCAGAACTCTCATACGTGCTCACGGGGTGGGGAAGGTTCACCCAAACGACAGCCGTACTCCCTGCAATATTGGCGTTGTCGTAAGAAAGCTCGCGCCAGTAATGGTCAAGGCCAGGATAGGTCGACGCGTACATCGACTGAAAATACGAACGGGATCGCGGTTCATCGGAAACGTCGGAGAACTTGCAGAGAATCGAAACCCAGGGCTGGGAGCCTATGACGGCCTTGGCGAAATCGCGGGAGGTAGAACCCCGCAGGATCCGCAGTGACCGAACAGCAGCTACAAACGGGGGCTCGGTTCCCGCTCCAAGACTTTCAGTCTGTTCAAGCAACACCTCGACCTTGCTGCCATTCAATTTCCTCGCACCGCCGACCGCACTCAACACCTCGTGCCCAATCATCACCTCAGTTTCAACGCCCGAGGCTTCGCGCACGAAATACCGCTGTGCGGATGGGGCAGGATTGCCCGGTCGTGAGTCTCCATCAACCACCGTGATCGTGCCCTGAAGCGGAACGGCTTCGACGGTCTCCGGTTCCTGATTTCCTGAGTCCATCTGGAGGAACCGTTTCGGTTGGGCACCGGAAACTGCGTTGGCGCATGACACAAGGACTGCCAACAAAACGCACACCAAGAGAAATCGTCCCGGTGATGGTTTCATTTTGTGCTCCATTCCAACAATGCCGAATGAACGGCGACATGCCCTCACTACCATCGTAATAAAAAGCCGTTCAACAGGCTGTGATCTGCGTCATGTATGATTTCGAAGATGTTGCGAGTGCTTCTCGGTCTCGGTAGCAATCTGGGCGAATCAGGGAACGCCTTCACGAGCTGTCTCAGGCGGCTCGCTGGCGAGGGGCACATTGTCGAGATCTCTCGCCTGTGGCTCACCCGGCCTGTCGGGCCCCCGCAGCCCGATTATCTCAACGCCACAGTCTTGATCGAATGGCCGACCTCGCTTCGATCACTTCTCTCTCGTTGTCAGGAATTGGAAGCCGCAGCCGGGCGCGACCGATTCGCGGGAGAGCGGTGGGGTCCGCGCATCTTGGATCTCGACCTGCTGATGGCTCAAAATACGGTCTGCCGTGGGCCTCAACTCGAGCTGCCCCACCCCCGGTTTCACCTACGGCGCTTCGCCCTCGAACCAGCCGCCGAGGTGGCCCCCGGTTGGGTCCATCCCCTGATCGGGCAAACTATCGAAGATCTCGTAACCGCAGCCCGAGAACGGGAGCCGGATGCCATTCTGGAAGTTTCGAGTTTTGAGTTTTGAGTTTTAAGTTTTGAGTGCCACCCGCCCATCCCTTACTACTACCCGGGTGGGCAGGGAAAACTCATAACTCATAACTCATAACTCAGAACTTATTATTTGATCGGTCGTGAGCCGGGTTTGGCGATCGGTACAGCTTCCCGGCACAAGGGACACTCTTCGGCCTCCCATGTCGGGAAATCCGCCTCGAGCAGCGCACGACTGGGCAGCGGCGAGAAGGGCTGTGGTCTGCCCGAGCGGTTGACGATGGAAGCCACCCCGATCACTTCGGCACCGAGATCTTCGAGGATCACGATTACTTCGCGGGTGGAACGGCCGGTGGTGACCACATCCTCCACAACTACCACTCGCTGACCGCTCTCGAATCCGAAGCCTCGCCTGAGGACCATCTCGCCCTCGGCTCGTTCGGTGAAAATGAACGGCAGGTCGAGGGCGCGCGCCGTTTCATGACCGATGATCAAGCCCCCCATCGCCGGGGAGACGATGATCTCGGGTTCGAGACCGGCTTCGCCGATCGCGCCGGCGAGCAGGTGCCCGGCACGGGCCGCGCGCCGAGGGTGGGCGAGGTACAGGGCGCATTGGAGATAGTCACCCGAGTGGAGGCCCGACGACAGTAGAAAATGGCCTCGTTGGTGGGCGCCGCAGGCCGTGAGCTCTTCGAGAATCACGGTTGCTCCCGCTCGATGCCGTAGGCGCGCATTTTCTTATAGAGGTTGGAACGCGGCGTGCCGATGACGCGCGCGGTTGCGGCGACATTCCACCCGTTGCGTTCGAGATGGTGACGCAGAAAGGCGATTTCCGACTGCCGCTGGAACTCCTGCAACGATGCCAGGTTGAGAAGCGAATCTACCTCGCCGCTCGCCGGCAGAGTCGGCAGATCGACTCTGGAAATGGTGTCATCGAGCTCCATGATCACCGCTCGCTCGACCACGTTCTTCAGCTCGCGAACGTTTCCGGGCCACTGATGCCGTCTCAGTTGATCGAGGGCGGCATCGTTCCAAATTTTGGGCCGCCGGTTGTACTCGCGGCAAAACTGATCTGTGAGGTGCTCGACCAAAAGGGGGATGTCCTCTGGGTGTTCGCGCAACGGCGGCGTACGCAGGACCACCACCGCCAACCGATAGTACAGATCCTCGCGAAAACTCGAGGACTGGACCTCCTCGACGAGGGTTTTGTTGGTCGCCGCAATGACCCGCACATCGACCTGGAATCCACTGCCGGCGCCAACGGGCTCAACCTCACCATCCTGCAGGACCCGCAGCACCTTGGCCTGGGTCTTGAGGCTCATATCGCCAACCTCATCGAGGAAAATCGTGCCGCCGTCGGCCTGCACGAACTTACCAACCTGGCGGCGGTGGGCGCCGGTAAACGAGCCCTTTTCGTGCCCGAAAAGTTCAGACTCGATCAGCTCTTCCGGGATCGCCGCCGAATTGACCCTGACGAACTGCCGACGGGCCCGATCCGAAAGGTGGTGGAGTCGCCGCGCTACCAGCTCTTTGCCGGTGCCGGATTCACCCTCGATCATGACCGTCGCGTGAGACGGTGCAACGCGGGCGATTTCTTCGCGCAGCTGGTGCATATCCGTGCTTTCGCCGAGTAGTGGTGGAGGTTCAGCGCCCGGGCCGAGCTCGCGAACCACCCGCCCCTGGGCCACCGCTCCCTGCATGGCGAGCAGCAATTCAGCGCGATCGGGAGGCTTGGTGAGATAGCCGGCCGCACCGGCCTCGAGGCATTGGCTCGACGTGAACTCATCGCCGTGACCGGTGAGAATGACGATCGGAATTTCGAGCCCTCGGTGCTTGAGGTTTTCCATCAGCCCGAGCCCATCCATGCCCGGCATTTTGATGTCGAGCAGGGCCGCGTCCGGCGGGTTGGCGTCGAGGGCTTCCAGGGCCTGGAAGGCATCGCCAGCCTCCTCAAAGCTGAAACCTGCCCCGGTCAGGATGCGTTTGAGTGCTTTCCGAACCCCCGGGTCGTCATCGATAACAAGGACGGTGCCTTCCATGGACACCATGGTAGCAGCGAGGGTCGCGCTCAGGTCAATGGAAACTCAGTACTGAACACGGGATGCAGGATGCAGGATACAGGTCCCACCCGTCCCCATATTACTTTGAGGCGCCCTGCCTGGGTGGGTGGGCGGCCCTGCATCCTGAACCCTGGACCCTGTATCCAGGCCGGTGGCCGGCCTATTCGACGTCGAATTTGACTCCTTGAGCCAACGGAAGTTCTCCACCCCAATTGATCGTGCAGGTCTGGCGGCGCATGTAAGCCTTCCACGCATCCGAACCGGCCTCGCGGCCTCCCCCGGTCTCCTTCTCGCCGCCAAACGCACCGCCGATCTCCGCTCCCGAGGTTCCGATGTTGACATTAGCGATGCCGCAGTCCGAACCCTCGTGCGAGAGGAACTTCTCGGCGGTGTGGAGATTCGAAGTGAAGACGGCCGAGGACAAGCCCTGATCCACCGAGTTGTGGTGGTACATGGCCTCGCCGAGATCGTCATACTCGAAGACGTAGAGAATCGGAGCAAAGGTCTCATCGCGGGCCTTTTCGATATCCGGACGAGCCTTGACGATCGTTGGCTCGACGAAATGACCCTTGCCATCCGGGCGGCCGCCGCCACAGAGAATTTCACCACCCTGCTCACGAATGGCTTCGAGCGCGGCGAAGTGATCCTCGACCGCCTGCTCGTTGACGAGTGGACCCATGAGAACCGTCTCGTCGAGCGGGTTGCCGATGCTGATGCTGGGGTACGCTTTGACGAGCCGCTCGATCACCTGGGAAGCGATCTTTTTTTGCAAAAAGAGGCGCCGGAGGCTGGTACAGCGTTGGCCGGCGGTGCCGACCGCAGCGAAAAGGATGCCTCGGACCGCCAGCTCGACGTCGGCGTCCTCGGCAACGATGATGGCGTTGTTGCCACCGAGCTCGAGGATGCTTCGACCGAATCGTTTGGCGGTCGTCTCATATACATGTCGACCCATTCTGGTAGAGCCGGTGAAAGAGATCAGCGGCACCCTCTTGTCATTGATGAGGCGCTCGCCAACGGTACGCCCCGGTCCGACGACGAGGTTGAAAACTCCGGGCACGCCATTGCGCTCCATCACCCGATTGCAGATGTGCTGCACGGCTACCGCGGTGAGCGGAGTATCCGACGATGGTTTCCAGATCGTTGTGTCACCGCAGACGGCGGCGAGGGCCGCGTTCCAGGCCCACACCGCGACCGGGAAGTTGAATGCAGATACGACGCCGACGACACCCAGTGGATGCCACTGCTCGTACATGCGGTGGCGCGAACGCTCCGACATCATCGTCGGACCGTAGAGCTGGCGCGAAAGACCGACTGCAAAGTCGCACATGTCGATCATTTCCTGGACCTCACCGAGGCCCTCAGAGAGAATTTTCCCCATTTCGAGGGAGACCAATCGGCCAAGCGGATCCTTGAATCTCCGCAGCTCATTCCCGAGATCGCGCACGACCTCGCCACGCGCCGGCGCCGGTACCATCCTCCAGGTCTTGAAGGTCTCGGCCGCAGCCGCCACTACCTTCTCGTAAGCGGCCTCATCGGCCTGGATGATGGAGGCAATGGGCTCGGCGTCGGAGGGGTTATATGACACCAGCTCGTGCATCTCTTCGGAGACGATCCACTCGCCGGTGCACGCGCCGAGGTTGGATTCTTCAATCCCCATCTTCAGATCGATTCCGAGATCAAAGAACGATTGCTTGATGCCCAGGAGTTGGTCGGTCATTTGAGGTCCTCCCGCGGTCAGTTGCCGCGCCGGGATTCTACCTCCCGCTTCGCGAACTGCCAAGCCATGCTCAATTCCAGTTATGAGTTTTTAGTTTGCCTCCACCCGACCCAGAATCGGGCCGTGGCTGTGGTAACTCAAAACTCAAAACTTAGAACTCAAAACTGGTGGTGAATCTTCATCTCGGCAGGATGTTCAACTCTCAGCGTCGTCTTCGCGAGAGGCAAAGAATGTTTCCCAGTCGGCGACCTCCCGAGAAGACAGCTTCGGCTCCCGCGACACGCGGCGTGGCTTGCGAGGTCTTCGGGACTGCCATTCCCTGAGGGTCCGAACCTGGCCCCCCTTTTGGCTAACACGGTCGCGGAGGGCCCGATCATTTGTGATCACCACCCATTCCGAAGCTCTGCCGGATTTCGGAAGCAGGCGAAGAATAAGATCGTCGGCGCTCGACGCCCCGGAGTACCGAATGGTGAGCCGCCCGAGGTGTTCAGAGTCGGGAGACCCAACAGGTGGTGGTCCATCGAAAACCACCGTCAGGCTCATCCCACCGTGGCGGACAGTATCGAGCGCTCTTCGCCGCACACTGTCACGATTCTGCTCCTGGCTCGGCAGACTGTGGAGGAGATTATTGCCGTCGATGATGACCGGCATGGGGCTAGGAGCCTGTGGGGAACTGAATTGCCGGCGCCTGTTGGGCGCCGTGAAGGACCTTTTTCGTTGGATCTTCGGTCCGTACTCGAAGTACTGCTCCTCGCATCCGCCTCAAAGGGTACTTCACGGCCCTCCGAAATCCCTCCACCGTCAATTCCCCACAGACCTCTAGCTCATCGAACGGGCCCGCCGAAGCAATCGCTGCAGCTCACGGTTGCCAGCGAGACTTTTGTACATTTTGTTGGCCCGCTCGTTGTCTGCGTCGATCGCCAGGACACGTTCGAGGGACTTGCGTTGACGCTCGGCGTGGTTGCGTAGCCGCCAGAATTCAGCGAGCTCGAGCCAGGCATCGACATTTTTCGGGTCCGCTTCGATTGCCCGCCGCATGCACGCGAGGGAACGGTTCACCCACAGGGGATTGCGTTGAAGGAGCCGCGCCAGCTTGAGCAGTTCCGCCGGTCGAGGCTCGAGCGCACACGCCTGTTCGAGGAGCTGGATCGCGAGGTAGAACTCGTCCTCTTTGATGAGCTCGTCGGCGCGTTTGAGGTTGGCCTCCACCAATGCCTTGCGCGCCTCCGCATCGCCTGCCGCCTTTTTTGCATCGTCAATCGCCTTACTATCCGTTGCCAGGGATTTCAGGATCTCGTCATAGCGGGCCCGGGTTTGAGCACTCGAAAGTACCTCATAGGCTGCATGCCCCCGCTCAACAATCCGCTCGAGGTGGGCGGTCATGTCTCGCAGATGGGAGACCGGGTGCTCGGTTGCGAATCGGTTCTGGATCTTACTCCAGGATTCCTTGACATCGCCTGGATTGGCGTCGGGTTCGAGATCGAGCGCCTGGTAGTGATCGACCTTGGTGACGTCGTCAGATAGTTTCAG
>Ga0316198_10002018_pt1 | contig 12190 bp, 11 predicted proteins | sample OudBieAanoxic_MG_FD_204935 | JGI IMG/M metagenome (GOLD analysis project Ga0316198, IMG submission 204935) | Coastal sediment microbial communities from Oude Bieten Haven, Netherlands - site A anoxic | ecosystem: Environmental > Aquatic > Marine > Coastal > Sediment | place: Netherlands... | reverse complement strand
CCGGTACCAAAAATCCATATCGGCTTGGCCACTTGCGGCATCGCAGCCGGCGCTTTGGAAACAAAAGCGGCTTTCGAACAGGCTTTGGAAGCAAGGGGGATCAACGCGCGCATTCACACCGTCGGGTGCGTCGGGCACTGTTATGCGGAACCGGTTGTCGTTATCGACCACCCGGAGTCCGGATTCCCACCGATTTTTTATCCCGAGGTCAATCCCGGCAAAGCAACGATGTTGACCAAGCTGTTCATTGAGGGGGGTGACCCGCGTCTGGAGCACATCCTCGGCGCCACCGTGGAGAACGAATTGATCCCATCGGTCATGGAATACCCGCGGTTTAACCAGGAAAAGCGGTTGGTCATGGAGCGATGCGGCCGTATCGATCCGGAAGATATCTATGAATACATCGCCGATGGTGGTTATATGTCACTGGTATCAGCCATCGAACAACCCCCTGCGAATGTTGTTGCAGAAATCAAACGCTCCGGTCTCAGAGGACGGGGGGGCGCCGGTTTCCCTACCGGAATCAAATGGGAGGAGGCCTTCCAGGTCGTCGGAATCGAGAAGGTTGTCATCTGTAACGCCGACGAGGGGGATCCTGGTGCCTACATGGATCGCACGATATTGGAAAGCAATCCCCACCAGGTGCTCGAAGGTATGATCGTCTGCGCCTATGCCGTGGGTGCCGCAAGGGGGATCGTCTATGTGCGGGCCGAGTACCCCCTGGCCGTGAAGATTGTCCGCAATGCCATTCAGCAAGCTAAAGATCTGGGGTTACTGGGCCAGGGGATCCTCGGCAGTTCCTTTGATCTGGAAATTGCGGTGTTCGAGGGATCCGGGGCCTTTGTGTGTGGTGAAGAAACCGCGCTGATACAATCCATTGAAGGCCATCGGGGAATGCCGCGGCATAGGCCGCCATATCCGGTCCAGTCCGGGTTGGGAGGGAAACCAACGGTAATCAACAATGTCAAAACCCTGGCCTCCGTGCCACCCATTCTTGAAAATGGGGCCGACTGGTTCAAAGAAATCGGTACGCCAGATAGTCCTGGAACGGCTATTTTTTCGATTGTCGGCAATGTGATCCATCCCGGTCTGGTTGAGATTCCCATGGGGGTAACCCTGCGGACGCTGATTTTCGATATTTGCGGCGGGATACCGAACCAGAAGAAGTTCAAAGCGGTTCAGATCGGCGGGCCATCGGGGGGTTGCCTGCCGGAAAGTTATCTCGACACCCCGATCGATTTCGACTCATTGAGCGCTGCGGGGGCCATGATGGGATCGGGGGGTATGGTGGTCATGGATGAAGATGCATGCCTGGTGGATGTGTCACGCTTCTTTCTTGATTTCACTCGAAATGAATCTTGCGGAAAGTGCACCTTCTGTCGAATCGGCACTCAGCATCTGTTGGAGATTCTGGAGTGCCTGACAGAGGGTGAGGGACAAAAATCGGACCAATTGCTGCTGCAGCAGCTGGCCGAAGATATCAGGGCCGGTTCTCTGTGCGGGCTGGGGAAAACAGCTCCCAACCCAGTGTTGACGTCTCTCAAATACTTTAGTGAAGATTATCTCGCCCATCTGGAGGAGAAGCGCTGCCCCGGAATGGTATGCCGTCCGCTGATTGCATTTTACATCGACCTTGACCGCTGCGCCCGCGGGTGCGATGTCTGTGAGGGCTGTTGCCCGGTCGATGCGGTCTTTACCACACGAAACCGTAAAAAAGGCATCGATCAGTCCCTGTGCGTCAAATGTGGAGAGTGCATGGTCGTATGCCCACCAGAATACCGCGCTGTGCTGAAGGTATCGCCGCCGGAGCTGGCACCGATCATCGAGCGGGCGCCGGAACCGCCGGAAAAAGAAACCTAACCCGAATGTTGCCTATAATATCGAACAACCGAAAGGCGCCGTCATGGTGACGATCGTGGTTGACCACAAGCGCATAGAAACGGAAGAAGGTACACCGTTGCTGAAAGCCTGTCTGGACAGCGGGCATTATGTTCCCAACTTGTGCTATTTGGAAGAGACTGAAAGAGCCACGGCCAGCTGCCGCTTGTGTTTCGTTGAACTTGAAGGGTATGAACAACCCGTGGCTTCCTGCTGCGTCCCGGTCTGTGACGGAATGACAGTCAGGACCGATACCCCATCGGTCCGGCAACTGCAGAAAACGGCCTTCAAGCTGCTTTTGTCGGTCCACGATGTCGATTGTAAAAATTGCCCCGCCAATCGCCAATGTATCCTTCAGGATATCGCCGTGTTCCTGAAGGTCGGATTGACGCCCAAACCGTTTCCTCGCCGATTGAAGGAACCCGCCATCGACACTGTGCATCCCTGCCTCGATTATTATCCCAATCGTTGTGTTCTGTGCGGCCGATGTGTAGACGTCTGTCGAAGATTAAGTGATCGGCCCGAACTAACGTTTACTAAACGCGGGTTCGGCACGGTGATTGGATTTTTCGAGCGATCCGAAGATGATCGTCAGGATTGCGGAAAATGCCGGGCTTGTATCGAGACCTGCCCGGTGAGTGCACTTACATCTAAAACCGGGAATCCCGCTGCGCACTTATAAACCCCAAGATGTTGCAACTTTAAAAAAACCTATCCGAAGGGTTATACTGCTTTTCGAAAATAAATTCCGAAATACAAAAGGGTCGTATAAGTGGTTGTAGAAGAAAACGTTCGAAAAACGGAACGTTTTTTTGACAACCACTATAAGCGGATAGTCTGAATGGGGTCAAATCGTCCGTGGGGGGGACGGGGTGAAAGGGGGTGAATGAATCGTGTCCCCTGAGCGTGCGGGCTTTTTATAATTTTCACATCAGATCGTCAGAGTCGGCGATTGGGCTTTAGCCCGGTAGCGCATCCGATGGGTCGCTGTCCGATGAAGGGTGCATCAGGTCCGGGTGCGGGTGGCAATTTGGCCCAATATGGACTGCATTCCCTCCAGGATCAGCGAAAAGTGGCCGTGTTCCGGTAAAAACGTGGCCTGGCAGTCGGGGATGGCAGCTGCCAGCCGGCGTCCCATGGCCACCGGTACAATGTAGTCTTTTTCCCCGTGCCAGAGGTCAATCGGTACACGAATATGTCTCAATCGAAATCCCCACGCAGCTCCGTAAAGCCGTAGATCGCTGACAGCCCCTGCAGTGCCGAACCGCATCGCCTCCCGGAAGGTCCTACAGAGAACGCTGCGTATATCACCGCGGCGTAAAAATAAGCGGTCCGGTAGTTTGGCTCTTGTGGCCATGACCGACAGGGCGATGGCCGGATTTTGTCTGAGCAGGATTGATATCGGTGAAAGAACCGTCTTCAATAATGACGGTGCTTTAACAGACAACTGCAGGCCGAAGCGGTTGAACAACGTCATTCCGCTCAGCATTCCGGCTGTACCGATCGGTGCCAGTCCGCATGCAAGCCCGACAGACAACAAGCGCGACGGCAACATGAACGCGCAGGCCGCGGCATAAGGCACCCCGCCGGAAACCCCGAGAATGGAGAACCGGGTGACGCCCAGATAATCGGCCAGTTCCTTGAGATCATTGGACCAACTGATCAGGCTCCGGCCGGGGGCCGGATCCGAGAGCCCGTATCCCGGCCGATCGATACCGATCAGCCGAAGGGAATGATAGACGGCCGTCCGGTTTGCCAGTAAAACCTCCAGCCGTGAGCCGGGAAACCCATGGCAGTAAAATACGGGTAGGCCGGTCTCATCACCGCACGACAGATACCCCAGCCTTCGACCGTCTTGAAGATAGATCCAATTGTCCGTTGATATAACCATATTATATTTCTTAAACCGCTTTTCAAAAATAAATTCCGAAATACGGAAGGGCGGTATCAGTGGTTGTAGAAAAAAACGTTCGAATAACGGAAGGTTTTTTTGACAACCACTATAACACGATACCGTGCCCCCAATGCGGTAATTCCGGGGTGCTATAATCCAAGCCGACACGTAAATCTAATTACGTGACCGTGCCTTGCAAGCAGCGGTAATCGGTGTAGCAAAAAAACTGACAAAGATCTGAATCCAAGTTTGCGGCGATCCGCCAGATTGACAGAAGACGAATCGAGTACATAATCTTGTTTAATATATTCTGTTTTCGACAGGGGGAACGGTAAAATGCCTCGGATCGATAAGTCAATCTCTTCAGATCCCTATCGCAAGTTCGCCGGGTGGTACGATACCCTGGTTGAACCGTTTTTGAAAAACTTAAGGACTGAAGCCGAAAAAATTCTACCCACACGGAACGACAGCCGGGTATTGGATGTTGGTTGCGGTACCGGTTCACATTTAGGTCGGTATGCACGGGATGGCGCTACAGCTTTCGGGCTCGATCGTTCACCGTCAATGCTGACAGAGGCTGCTAAGAAGCTCTCTGGTCGGTGTTGTCTCACCCAGGGAGATGCCGGCCGAATGCCTTTTCGCAGCGGGGCATTTGATCTCGTCCAGATTACCATGGCGCTGCACGAAATGGCGCCGGCTCTCCGGTCTGCGATGCTCGATGAATCACGTCGTGTCCTTGCTAATGGTGGTCGCTTGCTGGTTATAGACTATGCTTGGGGGCCGGTAAGATCCAAAGTCGGGCGGATACTTCGTTGGCTGAGTTTCAGTGTAGAGTTTATTGCCGGCGATGCTCATTATAAGAATTATCGCCAGTTTATGTCCAACCGCGGCCTTGAGAACTTGGTGGCCCGGCATCACCTCAAAGTCTTCCGGCAAGTCGACACCTGGTACGGCAACATAACCATAACCGTTGTCGGTTTCCCTTAAAAATAAGGTTCCGAAATTTAATATGCATGGAGCACGACGGCCGATTCCAACCAATTTCACTCATTGCCCATCCTATCCATGACGTCACCCGATGTATCCCGGATGAGCGGCCCTGCAAACCGATTCGGATCCAGATATTGGTATAGAATATTATTGACGCACTATATGTTGTGTGATAAAGATTTTCTCTGCTTTTACGATTGGGTGGTGACGTATCCACGATTTCTGCTTCCCAGCTGAGAGCGGTAATGATCAGACGCCGCTTTTTTGACTTCATGTTCGCGCATCGTGATACCCCGACCTCAGACTGGCAACGCTTAAATGGATTAGATGGATTATTAGGAGAGATATATGGGCCAACAGGGCAAAGTATTGGTTACCGCAGACGGACGGTTTGATTTGAGAGAATACCGCTGGGATGACCGTCGGTTTTCGGATCTGCTGACGAGTAAGAACCCGATCAACAGCGAGCAAGCCATTAGTATCAGTCGATTTATGCGTGAGGAGATCGCCAAAATGGAGCAGGATACCATTAACTCAGCTGTTATCGAAAAGCTGATCGGGGCCAAGATGGGCGAATACGGTGTCGCCTCGACATCCTCGGTTCACCTCGACAAGTCGATTTTTGTCAAAAACGATTTGGTTTTGACCGATAACGCCCGGACCGTCCTGGAAAGGCGATATTTAAAAAAGGACATAGATGGGAAAGTGATTGAAACCCCCCAGGATATGTTCAGGCGGGTGGCCCGTCACATCGCTCAGCCGGAAAAAAGCTACGGTGGTGAAGATCAGGTGGAATATATGGAGGGGCTTTTCTACCGGATGATGACTGAATTTTACTTTCTGCCGAACTCTCCAACACTGATGAATGCCGGACGCCGATTGGGTCAATTGGCAGCCTGCTTTGTATTACCGGTCAATGACAGTTTGGACGGGATTTTTTCAGCCTTGAAAAATGCGGCGATGATCCACAAGTCTGGTGGTGGCACCGGTTTCTCATTCTCACGGCTGCGTGCCAAAGACAGTCGTGTCGGCAGCACCGGTGGTGTGGCCTCCGGGCCGGTTTCATTTATGAAAATTTTCAATACCGCCACCGAACAAGTTAAACAGGGGGGCACCCGGCGTGGAGCCAACATGGCGATTTTACGGGTCGACCACCCGGACATTTTAGATTTTATCTCCTGTAAAAAAAAGCATCAAGATCTGAACAATTTCAATATATCCGTTGGCGTAACGGACGTCTTTATGGAATCCGTCAAGCTGCTGGCAACCTACGACCTGATTGATCCCAGGGAGAACAAGAAGGTCGGCGAGTTGAACGCGGCCGAGGTCTATCTCCACCTTGTCGAGCAGGCTTGGGAGAATGGAGATCCTGGCGTTATCTTTCTGGATCGAATCAACCGCGACAATCCCACGCCGGGTATCGGTGACATAGAAAGTACCAATCCCTGCGGAGAGCAGCCCCTGCTTCCATTTGAAGCCTGCAACCTCGGTTCGATTAACTTGGCGAAATTCGTTACCCAAAAAGACGGGCTGCCGGCTGTCGACTACGAGAGGCTCAAAGAAATCACCTGGTTGGCCGTCCGTTTTTTGGACAATACCATCGATATGTCACAATATCCGTTGCCGGAAATCACTGCCATGGTCAAAGGCAACCGCAAAATCGGGCTCGGGGTGATGGGATTTGCCGATATTCTTTTTGAACTCGGTGTGCCGTACCATTCCGAAGACGCGCTGAAAATCGCCGAAGAAGTCATGTCGTTTATTCAGACCGAAGCGCATTCGGCGTCAAGCGAACTGGCAAAAACACGGGGAGTTTTTGATAACTTCGGTAAAAGTGTTTTTAAAGACCGAAACGGCTGCCAATATAGAAATGCGACCGTCACTACTATCGCCCCTACCGGCACGTTGAGCATTATCGCCGGATGTTCCAGCGGCATCGAACCCCTGTTTGCACTGAGTTTTGTCCGGCGGGTGATGGACAATGACGAGTTGGTCGAGGTCAATCCTCAATTCGAACGTGTTGCCCGTGAACGCGGTTTCTACAGCCCCGAGCTGATGAGCCGGATAGCCAAGAAGGGGAGCATTGCGCACTTGGAAGATGTTCCGGAAGACGTGCGCAAGGTGTTTGTCACCGCTCATGATGTTGAACCGAACTGGCATGTTCAGATGCAGGCTGCGTTTCAGAAATATACGGACAATGCCGTATCCAAAACCGTCAATCTGTCCCGGGACGCCACAACGGCTGACGTATTGAAGGTTTACAATCTGGCTTATGAGCTCGGATGCAAAGGGATCACCATTTACAGGGACGGCAGCAAGGAGAACCAGGTCCTCTCCTTTACCGAAAAAGAAATCAAAGGCAGCGGTTTCATGACAGCCGTCAAAGAGCGCCCCGACACTCTGGAAGGTTTCACCACCAAGACCAAGACCGGCTTGGGGCAACTCTATGTCACCGTAACCGAGTACGGCGGACAACCGTTCGAGGTTTTTGCCACCATCGGCAAATCGGGCCGTTCAACCACCGCCAAGACTGAAGCCATTGGTCGTCTGGTTTCATTGGCGCTCAGGGCCGGTGTCAAAGTGAATGCCATCGTTGATCAACTCAAAGGCATCGGCGGTGAACATCCGGTATTTCAACAGGGTGGTCTGGTACTTTCCATTCCGGATGCCATTGCCAGGGTTCTCGAAAAACGGTATTTAACCGAGGAAAATAACGGTGGCAGAGCCAATCGGAAAAACGCATTGTTGGGAGAAACCTGCCCTGAATGTGGCCAGACGGTCAGTTTTGAAGAAGGGTGCATGATGTGTCATTTTTGCGGGTTCAATAAATGCGGCTGATACGTCTTCACCCGTGCATCGCGGTTTCAGATCATAGAACAGCAGATCTGGGGACGCACTGATAGATAGATTCTATCAACAGGATACAAAAGCCTTGATGCGACGATACCACCGCTATTTATGCCGGGCATGGCTTTGAGCCAACCGGCCATGCCGCTAAAAACGGTCGCTGCACCATGGGTGACCGCCGCCGAATGGCAGGCAGTCCACCAGACCTTCAGATATCTTATCCACCACCACGAATCTTCCCTGAACAACATTCGGGTTTCAGCCTTCAGGTTGGCTGAGCTCTTGAAAATCATTATTCTTATGGCCGACCGGCTTTGCCAATCCACATGCCGATACTGCCCGGATCCCTGTTGTGCAAAAGCCTGGGCTTGGTTTGACTACAAGGATCTGCTTTTCATGCACCTGTGTGGGCTTGATATTCCGGGAAGTCAAACGCTATCCGCTCCGGGCGATCGATGCTGCTATTTGGGCCACCGCGGATGCCAGTTGCCGCGCATCACGCGCCCATGGGTATGTACGTGGTATGTCTGCCCGTCTCAGGCAGCGCGGATAAAAAGAAAATCGGCAGTAATAAGAGGGACCTTTGAACGGACAGTTGGCTTGGTAAAACAACAGCGTCTGGATATGGAGTCGGCGTTCATTCGGATGACGACCGGGGGCACGGGGAGGTATAAGTCAGGGATCACACGATTTGAAAGTGAGCGGTGCGGAGGATTGGATAGCCAGCAGCAGGAAGCCGGCCCTGAACGCCGGCTTCCTGTCAACTGGCTGTGATCGGTATGGCAGCCGCCATTTTGATGCGACAAGCGCAGATTGCCGGTGGTTATTTGCAGGTTTGTGTTTTCTTGGCCCACTGCACGCCGTCACATTCGCCAAATTCACAGGCCTTCACGAAATCACGACAGGCAAGTTCATCTTTTTTCAGTTGGTGGTAAGCGAGCCCGCGATTCAAATAGGCCAGGGAGTAGCTGGCATTCAGCGAAATGGCCTTGTTGTAATCCCTGATAGCCATCAGATAATTACGCTGGTCGAAGTATATATTGCCTCTGTTGCTATACGTTTTCTCCAAGTTCGGGGCGATACTGATGGCCATGTTGTAATCCTGCATGGCCTTGGCATACTCCTTCATATCGCGATAGGCGTTGCCACGGTTGTTATAGGCCTCAGCAAACTTTGGATTCTCCTGGATGGCCTTTTGAAGAAATGTAATGGCCTTCTGTGAATCCGTATACTGGGCTTTTTTCCATAGCGAAACAGCCCGGGTGTTCCAGTCCGCATTTTTCATTTTGTCATTGGGATTTTGATTTTTTGCAATGATCCGTTTTCTTACTTTTCGGGCAACCGGTTTCTTGATGTTCTTATCAGCGGTAATCTTTTGGAGATTTTGGGACAGCAGCCCCAGCCCACCCTGATTGGGAAGCGACTGTATCAGTTTGGCCGGACCTGTCATGTAAACAAGGGCTCCGACCAGAATCATGCAGACAGACCACAATAACATCGGTTTTGTCAGCTGAAGTTGTTTCGACTTCAGCCACCCCCACACGTAGGTATACAATCCCCCGGTTACAACCCCGATAATACCGGTAAGCACCCCACCGTGCTTAAAAGACTTTATCAACATCACAAATGAAAGGATGATTGCCCCAAGAAGGGCCAGTGCACACGCTGAAGTATAGATGAGATCCATATCTTATCCTTTTGATGAAAAGTTTCGGGCGAGTTCAACCGGCCCTTCAGATTAAGATACTTAAACCAAATAGGTGACAAAACAATGTTTGATTGCAAGGCCAATTCTATCATTTCGTCGCTGTTAAAGCAAGCAATTCGCAATTTCATTTAGTTTTTATGTATTTATAACAATTAGTTATTGTTATTTGAGGAGGCGGAGATTCATGATGGTAAGACAGAGCAGTAATGGAAACACACACCTTCTGATTGTATTGGTAAGCGTCAAAAAGGCGCACCACCGACTCGGGGTAGTCATTTCTACTATAAGTTGTCTTTTACTCAGAAAACATAAATAAACGCGTTGGTAGGGAGGGGCAATTGGAAGCTGAAGTTGTGCCGATAGTTCACTAATTACGGAAAAAAACGATAAAATTATCGGGTTAGGCCGGTTCATCCTTTTCGATAAAGGAACGGATGATTTCCTCCTGGTAAGGCGACAAGTTGATAAACCTGATACCGACACCTTTTTTACCGATCCAGGCCACACTGGCTTCCAAAGTCAGCGGTTGCTGATAATTCGGGAGCTTGAACGTGAGCGCCATTTCTTGGTCGGCCTTGAATATTGTTTCCGTTTCTACGAAGACCCCGACGGTGCTGATGTTGAGTATATAGTCCTTGAACTCTTCTCCGCCTGTCGAATAGTTCACGTTCAACAGGCAGTCTTTGCGTTTGTGCTCACGCATGAAAGACTGGTCGTCGTCCAGGCTCACCGTCTTGACCGGCTGATCATATGTCGGTAGTTTTTCAAGTTGCCGCAGTAGTTTGAGTTGCTGGACTTCGGTCAATTCGATGATAGCTTTAAACAGATGTGTTTTCAGGCGGCCCTTGATAAGTTGCCTTAAAAGCGCCAGTTGCTGTTCTTCGGTGAGGTTTCCGATTGCTCTGAAAAGCTTGGTGATGATGCGGTACGATTCTTCTCTTTGTTCTGCGTCTTTCATAGAGCGAATCCTTTATCGGTGGGTCTCCAGGGAGTTTAGATGCAAATCGGACGCAACTGCCAGATATAATTTATAATAATTTTTAGTGTCTGTCAATATGGTTAACCGTTGTTCACAAGGGATTAAAAAAAGTTCCGGATTTCGATTCCGGCGGCGACCGGACGATGGATTTATAGCGATTTTCAAAATTACATTCCGATTGACCCAAGACTGAGTATTGATGAAGGACAATCCCTAAATTTTAGAATTTGGAATACAGTTTTTGGATTGAAGGAATTCTGCCTGTTTTATTGAAGGAAAGAGCGAAACGATACCGCCAATCCCAAATCTAAAATCCAAAATATACAATAACAGATAAGCTGCGGGAAACGGAACTATATTCTGATAAGCGCTGTAACGGAAAATTATTATTTCCTCAGACGGTGGCAACTTGACGCCAAACCTGAAAATTTCATGCAGTTATTTTTGAGTGACGCCATTATAACATTGTTGCGGAAGGGCTAGCATGTCATCGGTGAAATACCCGGAATAATTGGATAAGATATTTGATTTTTATCGCGTTTTGGCTTATAGTTATAGAGTTTAGTTATCGATTCACTAATATACGGAATCCGCATGTCCCAGAAAGTGTACATCACCAGCAACCAGATGATCACCTTTTCCTGCCCCGAATGCCAGCATCCCCGCATCGTCAGCATCGCCGAACACAAAGGACTGGAAAAGGCCGTCAATGTGCGGGTCACCTGTAAACGGTGCGGGCACAAATACCGAGCAACCATTGAAAGGCGACAGCAGTACCGTAAGGCGGTGAATTTGCCCGGCACTTACACCCACCTGGTCAACGGGCGGTTGCGGGGTAAAGGGTATATGACGGTGGTCGATCTCTCCCGCACCGGATTGAAGCTCAAGCTGAATGACAAAGGGGGCTTTGCCATTGGCGACAGGCTGATGATCGAATTCTCCCTCGATGATGTCAACCACTCCCTGATTAAGAAGGAGGTTGAAATAAAGAAAATAGACAAGGCCGAACTCGGGGTCGCCTTCCTCTCTATGCACCCGTCTAACTCTTCAGACAAGGCACTTGGTTTTTACATGTTCGGTTAACTTTCGATTTATAGCAGGTGGTGCTGGATTCGGATCCGTAGTTTTTACCGCTTGTATCTATTTCGCTGGTTTCTCGTTCGTTTCTGTGTTTGCTTATAGTGATTGTCAATAAAACGTTCTGTTATTCGAACGTTTTATTTTGCAATCATTTATACCACCACCCTTCCGTATTTATAAATTTATTTTTTGAAAAGCGGTATACTTCTGCTTCTCATTTAACAATACAAGGACCTTAACGGTCCCTGTATTGTTTCTTTTTATCGGGATTATTATTCTATAATTGGATGTTGTGGTTGCAAGAAGGATGTAATTGACTTCAAGAGTCGACTGGGTTAAGAAAACAGATGAAAAATTGATAATGTTCGTTCCAATATGAAACGAAGAGGAGAGGTCTTATGCAATCAGGTGAAACCGGTAAAAAACTCGCTGATGTAATAAAAAAAGCCATCTCAGATTGTGAAATCACAAGTTCCGAGTATGATGATATTCTTGCAGCGGCTAACGCAGATTCAAAAATTGATGCCATGGAGCAAAAATTGCTGGAGCAGTTCCAAGGGATGATTGCCAATGGTACCATTAAAAGAATTCCTGGTTGAGAGTTACTAAGAAATAAATAGTTTTACCGTGGCATAAACTCCCGGTAACCATGAGCGGCCGACTGATTCGTCTCGGGGCTGTTTGTGCTATGCTTCTGCATGGTTCCATGATAAAGACCAATCGCCTTCTTTGGCTCCGTTTCGACGCCGCTGCGTTGCTAGTGTTGTGTCCTATATATATTTTACAAAACTCGGATGGATTTTAAAGCTTATCC
>Ga0316198_10002017_pt1 | contig 12197 bp, 17 predicted proteins | sample OudBieAanoxic_MG_FD_204935 | JGI IMG/M metagenome (GOLD analysis project Ga0316198, IMG submission 204935) | Coastal sediment microbial communities from Oude Bieten Haven, Netherlands - site A anoxic | ecosystem: Environmental > Aquatic > Marine > Coastal > Sediment | place: Netherlands... | reverse complement strand
TGACATTCCTGGAGAGAATTTGCTGGACCTTTGCAAAACCAGAAGGGAAATTATTGACTATATCTGGATGTCCAATACCCAGATCTAATAAAAATCGAAAGTCAATTATTATTGTTACGTCAGGGATTATTCCGCCAATATTCAGAAAATTTTGCGATGATGCTACTTCACTGATCAAGCAAACTTCCAAGGATTCACTTAATTCAAAAACTGTTGGTGATCTGTATGCGGGAGATATAGAGCACAGGGGTGTGGAATATTATTTTGAGAGGGCAATTAGTCTTGGGAAAAAGCTTGTTTAAGCTGCGTCTTATCAAAGTTGTGCAGCTTTTGTGACTTCACGGGGTAGCGATATTTTAAAGTCCAGTCACTCTGTAGTGCAAACTATATGCAAGATGGCCTGAACCAAACAGTTTTGGAAGAGCCCCATGAAAGCAATTGTATACACAAAATATGGCTCACCAGATGTTCTTCAGCTCAAAGAGGTTGAAAAACCGACGCCCAAAGACGATGAGGTCCTGATTAAAGTTCATGCATCAGAGGTAACGAAGGCTGATTGTGAAATGCGAAGCTTCAATTTTCAGGTAAAGTGGTTTTGGCTGCCCTTGCGATTTGCGTTGGGACTTATAAAACCAAAGAAACAAATACTGGGGGGATATTTTTCTGGGGAGGTTGAATCCGTCGGTAAAGATGTTTCAAAATTTATGATGAGGGATCAGGTTTTTGGAGCTACCAAGCTGCGGCTGGGCGCATATGGTGAATACGTGTGTCTGCCGGCTGGATACACGCTTGTGCCGAAACCATACAATGTAAGCTTTGAAGAGGCTGCGGCAGTACCTTTGGGCGGGCTGAATGCACTTCATTTTTTAAGAAAAGCGAATATCCAAAAGGGGGAAAAGGTTTTAGTAAATGGCGCAGGCGGAAGCATTGGCACTTTTGGGGTACAGATCGCCAAGAGAATGGGTGCCGAGGTAACGGCAGTTGACAGCACCATCAAAGAGGAAATGTTACGACGGATCGGAGCTGATCATTTCATCGACTATACAAAAGAAGACTTCACAAAATGCGGTCAATCTTATGACGTGATTTTCAGCATGGTTGCAAAAAGTTCCTATTCCAAATGCGTTAAAGCGCTCAAGTCCAAGGGACGCTATCTGATGGCAAATCCGCGTGTTTTCGACATGTTGAGGTCTGTCCTGACGTCGAAGTTTACGGATAAGACGGCGATTTTCGCTTTTGCCAGAGAAACGGAAGAGGAACTTCTTACACTTAAGGAAATGATCGAGGAGGGTGAAATCAAACCAATCGTCGACCAAATCTATTCGTTTGAGCAATCTGCCGAAGCTCATCGAAGAGTAGAGACTGAGAAACGTTTGGGAACTGTCGTAATCTCTGCGGAAAAGTCATGAAAGCAATTGTATACACAAAATACGGGTCACCTGATGTTCTTCAGGTTAAAGAGGTAGAAAAGCCTCTTCCCAATGCCGATGAAGTCTTGGTAAAGGTTCATGCTGCATCCATAAATTCATGGGACTTGGATATGTTAACGGGTAGACCATTAGAGTATCGTTTTTTTAGTGGGATTCTAAAACCATCAAAAACCAAAATTCTTGGATGTGACATAGCAGGAAGAGTTGATGCGGTTGGAAGAAACATAAATCAGTTTCATCCAGGTGATGATGTATTCGGAGACCTATGCGAGGGTTCATGGGGAGGTTTTGCCGAATATGTTTGTGCGCGTGAAAACGAATTGACGCTGAAACCAACTGCTATGACATTCGAAGAGGCAGCTGCCAGCCCACAAGCGGGAATTCTAGCACTGCAGGGACTTTGCGAAAAAAGAGAGATCAGTCCGGGACATAAAATTTTGATTAATGGTGCTGGAGGCGGTGTAGGTACATTTGCAATTCAAATCGCCAAATCATTTGGCGCTGAAGTGACCGGTGTGGACAGCACAAGCAAATTAGACATGATGAGCACTCTTGGTGCCGACTATGTTATTGATTACACCAAGGAAAATTTTACCAAAAATGGAAAATCTTATGATTTAATCCTCGATGTCAAAACAGATCGTTCTGTTTTCGATTATTGGCGTGCACTGGATTCCAATGGAATTTATGTCTCGGTAGGAGGTAGATCTGCTCGAATCTTACAACTCGTGATCGTTGGATCATTGTTTTCTATGACAGGAAGTAAGAAACTAACTTTGATGCTGCATAAACCAAACAAAGATATCGAAATTATTAAAGAACTATTTGAATCGGGCAAAATAAAACCTGTTGTGGATAGATGTTTTCCTTTAAGCGAGACCCCCGAAGCTTTCGAATATTTTGGAGAAGGACATTTTAAAGGAAAAGTAGTTATAACTGTTGATCATAATGACAACACTTAACATAACTACAGCATGGTTTGGGTGGCCTCCACGCTATACGTACCGGAAATCGCACATGCACAAGTTAACAGAATCCAGGCACATCTAAAATATCAGGAAAAATAAATTCTCATAAAAATTTGTAATGTTCCTTTTTAGGCTTGTTTAAATTCATTGATTATTATTTGATAGCCGAATCTTAAGCGTCTAATTTGAAAAAGGATACCAATAGAATGCAAAATATGTTTTTATCAATTGTCAGATATTTGATGATGAAAGTATACGAGAACCTAATATCGACTACTTATAATCTGAATTAAAGGTAGCTATGAGGATGGTTGAAAAACTCCAGAAATATGCACAGGGCAGGATTGTGTTGATGTTTTTTGGAGCAACTCTCTGCGTGTACCTGGCCATGCTGTTATATTCCATCCCTTTCGTCCTTAAGCTAGCACCGACTATGAAGTTATTTGACATGTCTCCCGGTGGATACACGCATGCTTATGCAAAGGAGCTACTGAGTGCTATAGGGCCGGAAGGAAGGCGATTGTATTTAACTCGGCAACTCCCGCTCGATTTCATTTACCCGGGATTGTTTGCAATTACATATACCCTGATGCTGGTCTGGCTATTTTCAAAACGATATGATCGACAGTCAAAGATATTCTTTCTGGTTTTTGTTCCAGCGGTGGCTGGTCTGTTTGACTACCTTGAAAACATTGTGATCATTTTGATGTTGCGTTCTTTTCCGGATCTAAGCTTCGAGTTAGTAAAGATTTCGAGCATTTTCTCAATATCGAAAAGCGTTTTCACAATCATCTTTTTCCTATTGCTTTTTTATGGATTGGGTGTGCTTGTACTTAAAAAGAAAATTCATGATTAATTATCCGAAAATTGAGTATTCATGGATTGGAATTCTCAAGGATGCCGTTATAAACCTTGATTTTTGAAATCGCTTTTTGAAATAGCCGGACCGAGGTAAAGTCCCCAGGCCGGCCATCGGCTGAATTACCCGTGCAGATTGTCGATCCATCGCATCGCTTCAACATCACTGATTTTTCCCAGATACCGCTGGGTCGTTGATATATTCGAGTGGCGCAACAGGACCTTTGACACGATATCAAGCGGCGTTCCGGAGCGAGATGCATACGTGGCAGCGTGCCTTCTCAGATCGTGGGGTTTGATATGAACGCCGACCATCTCCCCCGCTTTTTTAACGACCAGCCTGGCTGCCGCATAGGTAATAGGGAAAATACGAGCATCCGGCTCAATTTTGTTTTCCCGAATATACGTTCTGAGCCGTTTAGCGACCTTCTGTGGCAGAAACACAACCTCTGTCTCCCTACCGCTTTTAGGATCTCGAATGATAGCCTTGCGATCCTCGATATCCATTGCATTAAGCTTCAGGACCTCTCCGACCCTCATTCCACTTCGTGCCATTAGTTCGAGCATAAGCCGGTTCCTCAGATTTTGAGTCCTGAAAATGATTTCATCAACGATATCCTTTTCCAGAATCTTGAGCTGGCCAGGTTTCTCACCTCTGAACAATTTGCGTAGCGCGGGGTTGTCACAGGGGTTCTGAAAATCAGAATCAAGGGAGTTTTTAACGAAATTGAAAAAGGCGGACAGGAGGGTAAACCGGAATTTCTTGGTGTTTTGTTTGGTTCCATCCGAGACCTTGGACATAAATGCCAAAATATCTTCGGATGTGATGGTTGACAGATCTATGTCACCGAAATGGTGTTGGAATTTATTCAGGATGAATTTATAATTCCGCAATGTATTTTTTTCACATTCATCCGCTGATAATTGAAAAAGTGTTTGATACCTTGGGAAATCTTCATGTTGAACCTCCTTTGTTTGTGGGTCAGGGAAATGTTTTGACGCCGATCAGAAAATCGGCTATTGTCTATGATACCAAAAACATAGACAAAAATAAATCTGACCGGAAACACTTTCTGTCTATGCAAGAATGTGTAAAAGGAGATTAAAATATGGATCACTACCAGATGACCGCTCCATGCGGATTGGACTGCTTCAACTGTACCTTCTTTTTAGCCCCGGAAAACCCAAACGCCAAGGCCCAGATCGAACAGTGGTCAAAGGAATACAAAATCCCGCTGGAATTCATGCATTGCAGTGGGTGCCGCCACCACAATGGGCAAATACCAGTTCAGATGTATTTATACGGTGATTCGCATCGCTGTGCAGCCTACGAATGTGCTAAGAGCAAGGGGCATCACTTTTGTGGGGATTGTGAGGATTTCCCTTGCGACAATTTGCATCCCTATGCTGATAAGGCGGATAGCCTGCCACACAACATCAAGGTATTCAACCTATGCCTTATTAAAAAAATGGGCCTGGAAGAATGGGCAGAATCTAAGGCGCCCGATGTTCGAAATACCTACTTCAACAAGCCGTGGACGCTGGCATGATTTATGGGGCTATAACGTGATGCCACATCAGACGGATTTTATTGTTCAGGCAGTCTGGTATCTCTTTTAAACTAATTGGTGGAGTGATGGATCTCATCTTAACGGGAGTCGTTGCCGGAGTGTTGGGGACGTTGATGATGGATTCTTTGAATCATCTCTTTGCCCGAATTGGGGTGATCTCAAAGATCGATGTGAGGATTATTGGTAGGATGGGCGTAGGATGGGCGAAAGGGCGCTTCCGTTATAGTCATCCAGACGAAATGGAGTGCGTCCCAAACGAGATGTTTTATGGCTATTTCACGCATTACGCCATCGGAGTGGGACTCGCGATCCCATTCGTGCTCGGTTGGAATCTATTGGTTGGAGGGTCTGTGTCACCGGTATGGGCATTTGTCTATGGAGTCGCGACAACGGTAGCCTCACTGTTTCTTGTATACCCCTCGATGGGGTTTGGCATGTTTGGGCTGCGGTCTCCCGAAGGGATTAAAAGCCCTCTTTCGAGTCTGGCCAATCACGCGTTTTTCGGTGTGGGGATGGCGGTCGCGGTTGCACTTGCGTGAGCACCGCAAAAGAATGGCAAGTGTATTTTTGAGAACTGGCTTCTTCAAGGATTATTATCCGAAAGTTGAGTACACGAGATCTGATTTTCTTAAGAATACCAGCATCATGCGAAACTTGATTTTTTTCGTTCACCTGGTTACCATCATGCAAGTATTCATAACCTGAGTAAAAATAAAAAGGTTAACAAAGAAATCCACAGATATTCAAAGACGGTATGGGTCCGCAAATGGTCGTAGTTGAAATCGTTGCCAAACAGAAGGGGTGCATGATGTGTGACCTCGCAATTGCCATTCTAGAGGAGATTGCCCCCGAATTTGAGATGGACCGACTTCAGTGGAAGGTGGTCGATGTTGGGTCAAAGGCAGGCGTTCTACGGCACGCTGAACTGAAAACGATTTGTGGAAGATTACCCGCTGTTCCATCGATTGTCATTAATGAAAAAATCGCTTTTGACAACATTCCTGATATGGAAGCACTCGCCAAAGCTGTCAATACGAGCATGATTTCCAAAAGATGAAAGGTCTGAATTATCTGTTTCAAGGAAATAAATTCATGGATTCGCAAATCCCTAAGGATGACCTCAAAACGATCGAAACCGGTATTTGTGAAAAATATGCCGAAGTCGCTAAAAACCCTGAAGGTCATTTCAAATACCCGATCGGTAAAAAGGGCCTTGAGAAGCTTCATTACGATAAAACCTTGATCAATGCACTGCCGGATACCGTCTCTGCTTCCTACTGTGGTGTCGGGAATCCCTTTTCGTTAGGAAAAATCAATTCAGGCGATAAGGTCCTTGATTTAGGGTGCGGTGCCGGCGTGGACTCAATAATTGCCGCTATGATGGTAGGGCCTTCAGGAGGTGTGGTCGGTTTGGACATTGTGCCGGAAATGCTAAACAAGGCCAAAAGTAATTTAAGACTAACCCAATTGGCTAACGTTACTTTTAAGAGAGCTTCCGGTGAAAATCTTCCGCTTTCAGACGATACATTCGATATAGTGATTTCCAATGGGGTGATCAATTTGATCCCAGATAAAGAAAGTGTTTTGAATGAACTGGTTCGAGCCCTAAAACCCGGGGGCCGACTCATGATGGCCGATCAGGTTGCGTCGGGCAATGTGCAAAAAGACCTAAAGGCTCGTCTTGCGAGTTGGTTCCAATGAGAGGGCGGCACAATACCAGGAATGGATTTCCTGGCGTTGCTGGAGAAAGTCGGTTTTGAAAATGCTGAGTTTGTCGGGGAAACCGGTTTTAACAGCTCCCCTAAAACCAGAGGGGTTTTATTCAGTGCAGAAAAGCCAACAAACCCAATATGACCGTCGGTCATGGTAGAAGGAAAATCATATCGTTAAATGATCAGACAGTTGGGTTGAAGGTTGTTACCACCTGAATTTTATAGGTAAGATTTTGAAACCGTTTAAAACTATGACAAGGCGTGAATTTATGTCAGCAGCCGGTGGGTCGATTGTTAGTATCGGTTTACCTGGCACGTTTTATAAGCTCTCTGCAAAAGAAAATGATAAAATGACTGGCATGCTGAGAGCAGACGGCAAGTTACGGATCCCTCCGGGGCAACATGTCGTTAAGGTACTGAATGACATGGGCGGGACCAAGGGTGCTGGAAACGTGCCTTCCTGGAGACTTAAAATCTACGGTCAGGTTGAACACTCACTGGTTCTGGACCTCAATCAACTCAAGTCACTTGATAGGGTATCGATAACTTGCGATGTACACTGTGTGACCGGATGGACTTTGCTTCATGCCAGATGGAGCGGTATTAGATTGGGTAGCCTAATGACACATGCAAAGGTCAAGAAAGATGCAAGGTTTGTCATTTTTGAAGCACCGGAAGGGTATACGAGCAACATACCGTTCAAGGAAGCGCTCAAAGAGAATGTGATTCTGGCAGACAGTTTTAACGGAAATTCTCTTTCCCTTGCCCACGGCGCCCCCATACGGGCACTGGTGCCGGATCTCTATTTCTGGAAAAGCGTCAAGTGGCTCCATGGAATTAAATTTACCGTTGAAGATGAGCCTGGCTATTACGAAAATGTGGGTTACAGCAATACGGCGGACCCTTGGACTGAAGATCGGTATCAATAACCGGTTTCATAGTTAAAGATTATTTCGTCATTTATTTGGGTTTTGGTCCTATAGGCAATCACCCCAGGTACTCGATCACTCACTGGATAACATCATCGAATTTCATGGACCTACATCCATTCCCAACGATCTGGGTTTATCTTGGTGCGAGTGGATAGCGTGCCTAATGTTTTGACACCGAATGGCCAGTTCGGCTATTGTTTAGGATGCCAAAAATATTGGCAAAAATGAATCGAACAGAAAACACTTTCGTTCTATGCAAGTATATCTGAGTTAGGGAAAATGCCTACCAAATAAAATTTCTGCCCAAAGGAGGAGGGTATTCAAAGAGCTGAGAGGGGTCCCCAAGAAAAAAAGGTGATCACAGCTCACGATGGATTTCAGCATTGTACTGCAGAAAGGCATCCGGATGGCAATACTATTGCTATGGATTGCCTTTATACGGGAAAAGGCGAAGAGTTTTCCCCCACCAATATGGTCGAGGCGGCACTTGGCGGATGCATGCTCATATCTATGGGAACGATGGCAATGCGCAGCAATCTTGACATTTCAGGCACGCAGATTGAAGTCAGGATTTCCATGACAGATAAGCCTAAAATGCGTTTTTGCGCAATCGATATATCCGTAGCAATGCCAAAAAAGTTATCAGAAAAGGACAGAAAGAGACTTGAAGCTGCTGCTGAACATTGCCCCATTAAGCACAGCTTTGCCGGTGATGTGCCGATTTCTGTGGAATATGTTTATACTGATTAAATAGTCTAACGCATCTTCAAGGCCTGGATTGGGATCGAAAACCAACACAGTTTAGTAAATTTGCATTATAAGAAGCCGTAAAATTACTAACTGAGGCTGAGATACAATATATCGGGATTATGATTATGTCTCAAGGTGTACAAAAATTTAACAAAGCTATTTTTGAAGCGGTTTTGAATACTGTGAGCGACGGTATCACTGTTATCAGCAAGGATCTTAAAATCATATTCCAGAATGAAGCTATGTGCCAGAATTTCGGAAAACGAATTGGAGAATATTGCTATGAGGCCTACCGTGGACGTAAAGAGGCTTGTGAAGACTGTATCGTTCTTGAAGTTCTGAAGGATGGTAAATCCAGAAGAGCTCTTAGGGATATTCAAATGCCCGACGGAAATATATTATGGGCGGAGTATTTTTCAGGACCTTTCAAGGATGAAAATGGAAAAACCATTGGTGCTGTTGAGGTCGTACGCGATGTTACGGAACAGATTCGTATCACTGAAGAATGTGTTACGCTACGTAGAGAAGTCCAACGTCAATTCCAGTTTGAAAACATCATTACCCAATCGAAAAAAATCAAAGAAATCTTCAAACTAATTGAAAGGATAGCTTCAACAAATAGTACAGTGCTGATATCAGGTGAATCGGGAACGGGGAAGGAGCTCATTGCAAAGGCAATCCTGTATCATTCCGATCGAAAGGAAAAACCCTTTGTGACGGTTAACTGTGGTGCAATCCCGGAGAACCTCCTTGAGTCAGAGTTGTTTGGACATGTCAAGGGATCATTTACAGGCGCAATAAAAAACCATAGGGGATTAATAGAGACAGCGCATGGCGGCACACTATTTCTTGATGAAATAGGAGATATTCCATTGTCTCTGCAGGTAAAACTACTTCGCTTTTTACAAGAAGGTGAATCCCGGCGGGTTGGTGACACGCAGGTACAAAAATATGATGTACGGATAATTTCAGCAACAAATCGAGATCTGGAGGAGGCTGTAAAAGACGGCGCTTTTCGAGAGGATCTCTTGTTTCGTTTGAGCGTAATACCTATCTATATGCCATCTCTACGTGAAAGAAAAGAAGATATTCCTCTGCTTGCGACCCACCTGCTGCAGCGTCTTTGTGACACGCATTCAAGAAACGTTACAGGGATATCTTCAGAAACCTTTAAGAAACTAATGGATTATGAATGGCGCGGTAATGTCAGAGAACTTGAAAATACAATCGAATATGCACTGCATCTTACAGATGACGGGCAGACGATAAAAGATGAACAACTTCCTAAAAAGATTTTAAGTGTAACAGAAACAACAAAAATGCCTCAAAACTTCATTTCAATCGACGAATACGTTAAACGAACGATTGTTGCCCTTCAAAATAACCATACTGAGGAACAGATCGCTGCCATACTGGGAATTAGTCGAAAAAATTTGTGGGAAAAAAGAAAACGGTGGGATATACTCAGAGGCTCAGGAACTGCCTGATATTCATAAAATATCTTTGAAATAATTGAGATTATTACCAAAAGAAGCCTACCCAGACATTAATTAGTGTAATATTAATCTAAAACACCACGCTGTTACCAATGGTAACATTCTATTCTTCTTAAGTGTTACCATTTGTTACCTTTCAATACATTATCTAAGCCCGCCTCTCTAAATACCAGCACAAAAGTATAATGATTTAAAAGGTTTGCGAAGCATCTATTCGATTTTTATTCATATGGCACGCAATGTGCTGAATATACGTTTAGCTTCATGCGAAGAAAAGAATTTAACATTCGTGAAAAGATATGGCTGACAAAAAAGAAATACAAAATGGTGGTACCAATTTTCCATGTGGTACTTTAGAAGAAATGCTTCGAATGATGAGAGCGTGCCGTGAAAAAGGAAATATCGATTGTGAAATTATTATGAAGGAATTTATGGGCAAAGATTTCAGCGGTGTTGATTACAAAAAAATAAAGAAAAAGTTTTTTGGAAAAGATTCTAAATAGTCTAAATTCATGAAATAAAAAAAGGAGGTGACAAATGCCAATCTATTTAAAAGACAAGAGTGAGTTTCCCGAACTGGAGAGATTCAAATCTGTTTTGATTGTGCCTTGCCGTTTCTGTCCGGCTGCCAGCATGGCCGTAAGAAAAAATAAACCGTATTTTGAATTTTTACGGCGGTTTTTAAAGACAGGTTCTTATGAACAACTCATTGAAACAATTAAATCAAATTTGGAAAAAAAGGGAGTCAAAACAGATGTTTTTAAAAGTAGATGGCTACATCAGTTTGTCGTTTGTATGTGGACTTCAAGACGTCGGAAAAAGTTATTGAAGCGTGCACGCAATTATGATGCAGTGGTCGTGATGGGTTGCGAAGCTGCAGTCCAAACTATCCATGATTCTCTTATAACGACTTCTTGTAAAGTGTTCCAAGGCATGAGGTCTGAAGGAGTTATGACTATTAAACCCTCATTTAATTTGCCTGGTAACATATCGATTGAATTGGACAAAATCATTCCACTTGTTCATCAGAATAAAAGTTCTTTGCCGTGGGTTACACTTTAAAAAAATAATTTATTCTAAGCAGGATGGGCTTATGTCTATTAACCAATATTTTGGAAAACTAATCGTAAAAGAACGTCTTAGACAAAGCGTCATTTGTTCCTTCGTTATTGTTTATATAAATATAAAAAGGAGGTAATGCACATGTATGTTTCAGAGTTTTGCAATTTTTCTTACTGGTGGATATTTCCGATAGTAATGATGGTCCTGTGCTTTTTCATGATAAGGGGGCGAAGGGGGTCGATGATGTGCGGCTTCGGTTCCCGCGGGATCAATTGGCAACAGACTCACCACCCAAAATCTGCAATGGACATACTCGACAGGCGGTATGCTTTGGGTGAGATTGACAAGGATGAATACGAAGAGAAAAAAAGAACCTTAACCGAGTCAGCAAATTCGATAAATAGTGAATAAATATTAGTGTAAGGAGGTTTTGTATTATGATCCCAGATTCGAATTATTCCGCTCCATTGAATACTACAAATGCGGTCTGCCCCATCGGAGAGGCTACCGGCAAAAAAAACATAAAGGAATTGAAGATTCCGGTCCTATCCTGTGAGGGCGCCTGTATTCGTGGAGAAATCGCCAGGCTTGCGGCCAACCTCATTTCTAAAAATGAATCCTACGGGCGAGGATGTCACGGAGAATTGATTACGGTTCCGGACTCCGCCATTGCTAAGTGGATAAAGGAAGCGGAAAAGGTCGTTCTCGTCGACGGATGCTTTCTGAGGTGTCACGGACGCATTATCGAAAACATCATCGAGGAAGACAAACTGATTCAATTCGATGCGTTGTCCATCTATAACCGGTATGGTGACATTTTCGATTATGAAGATGTGCCGGAAAAGGAGAGAAAAGAGGTGGCACAGTCTGTAGCCGACTGGATCCTCGACAGCTTAGAAAACTCTTCCTTCGAAAGCGCAATCTCGCCCAATCATACAGACGATCAATGCAAGGAATGCTGCGGGTAATTCATAGAACGATGAAAAATTTTTCCGTTGCGGTTCAAGAATTTCATGGAAACAGAAACGGCAACATTGTAGCTAAGGAGTGTATATATGTTTGAGAAAGAGTCTCCATTTCCAGTAGCTAACTCTAATGGTAGAATCGAATGTAAGGATGTCTTGGGAGGCATGGCGGTCGCTGTCGCATTTGCGTAAGCACCGGGAAAGACAGAACGCCCAGGATTGGCTGTGTTTCACCTATCAGGCGCTTCCAGCAAACGAAGCCAACGTTCGACCATTATCTGAAATTCAATCATACCTAAATAAGCATTAATGGCACCACAAGATAATGGTGCGCCACGAGGGCGCAAGGTGCCAGCGGATGAGAGTTCCGTCCGGGAAATTGTCGGTTCATCCCGGTAGCTACCCAGACAGTGGGATAGGGAGACCTTCCTGCTGAAGCTCTGGGGACAGATG
>Ga0316198_10002016_pt1 | contig 12198 bp, 9 predicted proteins | sample OudBieAanoxic_MG_FD_204935 | JGI IMG/M metagenome (GOLD analysis project Ga0316198, IMG submission 204935) | Coastal sediment microbial communities from Oude Bieten Haven, Netherlands - site A anoxic | ecosystem: Environmental > Aquatic > Marine > Coastal > Sediment | place: Netherlands... | reverse complement strand
GACGACGACGGCCGGAAGGCGCAGCATCGCCTCACGATGGACGCGCAGCAAGATCCCGGCGTCCCGCCCGGTCGGCACCATCCGACCCGCTTCTGGCACCGCTTGTCCGACGGGCGTATCCAGTGCGATGTTTGCCCGCGTGCCTGCCGGCTGCGTGAGGGACAGCGTGGCTTCTGCTTCGTCCGCGCCCGCGAGGGTGATGCCGTCGTGCTCACCACCTATGGACGCTCGAGCGGCTTCTGCATCGACCCCATCGAGAAGAAGCCGCTGAACCACTTCCTGCCCGGGACGCCCACGCTCAGCTTCGGCACGGCCGGCTGCAACCTCGGCTGTCGCTTCTGCCAGAACTGGAGCATCTCCACCTCGAAGCGCTGGGACACGCTCGCGGACCAGGCCACGCCCGACGTCATCGCCGCCACCGCGGCCCGGAGCGGATGCCGCAGCGTGGCCTACACCTACAACGACCCGGTCATCTTCCTGGAGTACGCGGTGGACGTGGCCGCGGCCTGTCGCGAACGCGGGCTGCGCTCGGTGGCCGTCACCGCCGGCTACGTGGAAGGACCCGCGCGGGCCGACTTGTTCGCGGCCATGGACGCCGCCAACGTGGATCTCAAGTCCTTCGCTGACGAGACCTATCGAACGGTCTGCCTGGCGCGCCTGGCGCCCGTGCTGGATACGCTCGAAGCCATCGCCGACGCTGGCCGCACGTGGCTCGAGATCACGACGCTGCTCATCCCCGGGCTCAACGACAGTGACGCCGAGATCGAGGACCTGAGCCGGTGGATCGTCGATCACCTGGGCCCGGCCGTGCCGCTGCACTTCACCGCCTTCCACCCCGACCACCGCATGCGCGACCGACCGCCCACGCCGGCGCTGGCGCTGACACGGGCGCGCGCCATCGCGAGGGCCAACGGGCTGCGCTACGTCTACACCGGCAACGTGCGCGACGCCGATGGCCAGTCGACGTGGTGTCACGCCTGCGGCGAGCGGCTCATCGGCCGCGACGGGTACCAGATCAGCGCCTGGCGCCTGTCCGCCGACGGTGCCTGCCAGGGCTGCGGCATCGGCTGCCCCGGAGTCTTCGAGCCGCGCCCCGGCTCGTGGGGCGCTCGACGGCAGCCGGTCGAGATGGCCCGGGCATGATGGGGCAGGGGAGCGCCGTTCGCTCACCGGTCGCGGCCGGGACCTTCTACCCCGGCTCGGCCGACGTGCTGGCTGGAGAAGTCGACGAGCTGCTGGCAACGGCCCGGGTGGAGCCGCTGGCCGGGGGCGAGACCGTACACGGCGTGGTCACGCCCCATGCCGGCTACGTCTACAGCGGCCCCATCGCCGCGTCCGCCTACGGCTTCCTTCGCCTGGCCCCGACACCAGCGCGCATCATCGTGCTCGGCCCGAGCCACTTCGAACCGCTCGATGGCCTGGCCGTGACAGGCGCCGGCACGTGGCGGACCCCGCTCGGCGACCTGCCCATCGACCACGTGGGACGCGAGATGCTGCTCGATGCCGGGGCCACCAAGGCCGACGCCCCGCACCGCTCCGAGCACAGCATCGAGGTCCAGCTGCCGTTCCTGCAGCGCTGCTTCCCGGGCGTGCCGGTCCTGCCGGTGGCCGCCGGCAGCGGCGATCCCGAGGCCGCCGCCGAAACCATCGCCCCAGCGCTGGCCGATGACGCCCTGCTGGTGGTGAGCACCGACCTCTCCCACTACCTCGACGCCGCCACGGCCCGGCGTCGCGACGAGCGCACGGCCGCGTCGGTCGAGGCGCTCGACCTCCGGGCGATCGACCCGCACGACGCCTGCGGCCACGAGGCCCTGCGCGTGGGCATGGCCTGGGCTCAGCGACGCGGCTACGTCATCCGGCTGCTCGACCTGCGCACCTCGGCCGACACGGCGAGCGACTCCGACCGCGTTGTGGGCTACGGCGCCTTCGGCATCGTCGGGCCCGGGCGATGACGTTCGGCTCTTGCTTGCCGCGCCGCCGCGGGCCACCGTCGATGAGTCGGCGGTTGCAGCTGGGAGGGCACCATGACCGCAGCGGGTGACGACGCGCGTCGAGCGCCAGGGGATCGGACGACGGCAGCTGCCGGCAACGGCGGTTCGACCCGGCGGCCGCGGGCGCTGCCGGTCTCGGCGCTGGCCACGCGCGTGAAGCCGACGAGCCTGGGTTTCCGCCTCAGCTCCGAGCTCGAGATCTCCGACACCATCGTGGGCCAGGAGCGGGCCATGGAGGCGATCGACCTCGCCATCGGCATGCACGCGCGGGGCTACAACGTCTTCGCGCTGGGCCCGCCCGGCATCGGCAAGATGACCGCGCTGCACCAGGCCCTGCAGCGCGAAGCGGCGACCATCCCGCTGCCGGACGACTGGTGCTACGTCCACGACTTCGACGACCCCCAGCGGCCCGACGCCCTGCGCCTGCCGCCGGGTCGAGGCGTCGAGCTGCGCGAGGCCATGACCCAGTTCGTGCTCGACCTGCAGGTGGCCATCGTGGCCGTCTTCGAAGGGGAGTCCTACCAGGCCCGACGCGCCGAGCTCCAGTCCGACCACGATCAGCAGCGCGAGGCGGCGCTGGCCGACCTGCAGGCACGCGCCACCGCCGCCGACATCGCGCTCACCACCACGCCCATGGGCCTGGCCGTGGCGCCGCTGCGAGAGGGCAAGCCCATCGCGCAGGACGAGTTCAAGACGCTGCCGCCGGACGTCCAGCGGCGCTACACCGAGGACATGGAGCGGTTCGGCGACGAGTTCCAGGTGCTCCTGCGCGAGATCCCACACTCGCTACGGCGGCTGCGTCGTCGTGTCGCCGAACTGGACCGCGAGGTCACCAGCGTCGCCGTCCGGCGCCTGGTCGACGAGGTCCGCTCGCGTTTTGCCGACCTGCCCGCGGTCGGCGGCTACCTCGATGACGTCGAGCGGGACGTCGTCTCACGTGCGCAGGAGCTACGGGCTGCTGCGGCCGCCCTGGCAGAGCACCGCGCGGCCGGCGCCGGCCCGCAGAAGCCACTCGTCGCCCAGGGAGACGACGCCGACTCCTGGCCGATCACAGACACCGGCGATCCGGACCAGCCGGCCGACAGCCATGACCGGCAGCCGGAGCCGACCGTGACCCCGGCCACCTCGCACGAGGGCCCCGGCACGGCCTCCACGCTGCTCGCGGGCGCCGACCCCTTCCTGCGCTATCGCATCAACGTGCTGGTCGACCACGGCGGCGGCGATGGTGCCCCGTTCGTGGTGGAGGACCACCCGACGCAGCCGAATCTGGTGGGCCGCGTGGAGTACACCTCGCAGATGGGCACGCTCGTGACCGACTTCACCCAGATCCGTCCGGGTGCGCTGCATCGGGCGAACGGCGGCTACCTGGTGCTGGAGGCGGAGAAGGTGCTGACCCAGCCGTACGCCTGGGATCAGCTCAAGCGCTCGCTGCGCGCCGGCTCGATCAGCATCGAGTCGGTCGGCCAGTCCCTGGGCCTGCTGACCACGACCGCGCTCGAGCCCGAGCCCATCCCGCTCGACGTCAAGGTCGCCTTGACCGGCGATCGGCGCACTTACTACCTGCTCTGTGCGCTCGATCCCGAGTTCCTCGAGCTCTTCAAGATCCAGGCCGACTTCGAGGAGACCGTCGATCGCAGCCCCGACGCGGTCGCGTCCTACGCGCAGCTGATCGCCTCCCTGGCCCAGCGGGAGCACCTCTCGCCGCTGGAGGCGCCGGCCGCGGCACGCGCCGTCGACGAGCTCTCGCGCATGGCCGCCGACAGCACCAAGCTCTCGACCCACGTGGCCAAGCTGGCCGACCTGCTGCGCGAAGCCGACCACGTGGCGCGCGCCGGCGGGCGCGATGCCATCAAGGCCGATGACGTCGTCGCCGCGGTGGCCGCCCGCCGCCGGCGTTCCAGCCGCATCCACGAGCACATCATCGAGTCCATCGAGCGGGGCGTGATCAACGTGCGCACGGAGGGCAGCGCGGTCGGCCAGATCAACGCCCTCTCGGTCATCCAGCTCGGCGACGCCTCCTTCGGGCATCCTTCACGCGTGACCGCGTCGGTGCGGCTCGGGCGCGGGGAGCTCGTGGACATCGAGCGAGAGGTCGAGCTGGGCGGGCCCATCCACTCCAAGGGCGTGCTCATCCTGGCCGGCTTCCTGGGTGGCCGCTTCGGCAGAGCCGGCGCACCCGGCGCGCCCCTCTCGCTGCACGCCAGCCTCGTCTTCGAGCAGTCCTACGGCGGGGTCGATGGCGACAGCGCTTCGCTGGCCGAGCTGTGCGCGCTCCTGTCCGTCATCGGAGAGGTGCCCCTGCGGCAGGACCTGGCCGTGACCGGCTCGATCGACCAGCACGGTCGCGTCCAGGCCGTGGGCGGGGTGAACGAGAAGGTGGAAGGCTTCTTCGATGCCTGCGAGGCCCGAGCGGACGCAGGCCGGCACGGGGTCCTCATCCCGGCCGCCAACGTCAGGGACCTGATGCTCGCCGACCGCGTCGTCGAGGCAGCGCGGCAGGGCCGCTTCCGAGTCTGGCCCGTCTCGCACGTCGACGAGGCGCTGGCGCTCCTGACCGACCTGCGCGTGGGCAGCCGGCGTGCCGACGGACGCTACGCACCGAGCAGCGTCAACGGCCGGGTCGAAGCCGGGCTGGAGGCGATGGCCAGCGCCGCGCAGCAGCGCCGAGAACGCGAGAGCGACGAGCGCTGAGCCGGCGCCGTTTCGGCCGGCTCGGTTCAGTCGGGCTGGACGCCGGCCTCGACGAGCATCTGCGGGATGTGGGTCGGTGACTCGGCCACGCGGATGCCGGCCGCCTCGAGGGCGGCGATCTTGCCTTCGGCGGTGCCACCGGAGCCGCTGATGATGGCGCCGGCGTGGCCCATGCGCCGGCCGGGCGGGGCGGTACGGCCGGCGATGAAGGCGACCATCGGCGTGTCGGGCATGTGCTCCGCCTTCCACGCGGCCGCGGCCTCCTCGGCGCCGCCACCGATCTCGCCGATGAGCACGACCGCGTCGGTGTCGGGGTCGGCCGCGAACAGCTCCAGCATGTCGATGAAGTCGGAGCCGTTGACCGGGTCGCCACCGATGCCCACGCAGGTGGACTGGCCGATGCTCCTGTCGGTCATGGCCTGCACGACCTCGTAGGTCAAGGTGCCCGAGCGGCTTACCAGCCCGACCCTACCGGGCCGGTGGATGGAGCCGGGGATGATGCCCACCTTGGCCTCTGCCGGGGTGGTGGCGCCGGGACAGTTGGGCCCGATCAGTCGTGCACCACGAGCCTCGACCTCGGCCACGACAGGGATCATGTCCAGCGCGGGGATGTGTTCGGTGATGGCGAAGACCGTCCTGATGCCGGCGTCGACCGCCTCCATGATGGCGTCGGGCGCGGCGAAGGCGGGCACGAAGATGACCGAGGCATTGGCGCCGGTGACCTCGACCGCCTGCGAGCAGGTGTCGTACACCGGGACGGCGCCATCGAGCGCGGTCTGGCCGCCCTTCCGGGGGGTCACGCCGGCGACCACGTTGGTGCCGTAGGCCAGCATCTGGCCGGCATGGAAGCCGCCCTCGCGGCCGGTGATGCCCTGGACGATGAGGCGCGTGTCCTTGTCGACGAGGATGCTCATGCTGCGCTCCCGGCCAGCTCGACCGCCTTCTCCACCGCTTCGTCGAGCGACTCGGCGGTGACGATCTCGGCGCCGGACTCCTCCAGGATCTCGGCCGCGATATCCGCGTTGGTGCCCACGATGCGGACGACCATGGGCACCGATCGCGTCTGCTTCGAGCGCGCCTCCACCAGTCCGCGGGCGACCTCGTCGCCGCGGGCGATGCCGCCGAAGATGTTGACCAGGATGGCCTGCACGCTGTGGTCGCTGAGGATGAGGCGCATCGCCTCCGCCACCTTGTCGCTGCGCGCGCCTCCGCCGATGTCGAGGAAGTTGGCCGGCTCGCCCCCGGCGCGCTTGACCAGGTCCATGGTGGTCATGGCCAGGCCTGCACCGTTGACCATGCAGCCGATGTTGCCGTCGAGCCGGATGAACGAGAGGTCGGCCGCGCGGGCCTCGATGTCCGCCGGATCCTCCTCGTCGAGGTCGCGCATCTCCTCGTGGCCGGGGTGGCGTCCGAGGGCCGAGTCGTCGAGGGTCATCTTCGCGTCGAGCAGCTGGAGCGTGTCTACGGGACCCTCCGGGCCCGCTTCACGCACCACCGCCAGCGGGTTGATCTCGACCAGGTCGGCGTCCTCGTCCTGCGCCACCTTGACCAGGCCGGTGCAGATCGCTGCCGCCTCCTTGAGGTGATCGCCCAGCCCCAGCCGGAAGGCCATCTCCCGGGCCTGGAACGGCTGCAGGCCCAGCTGTGGGTGGGCGTGGACCTTGACGATGGCGTCCGGGTCTTCCTCGGCCAGCGTCTCGATCTCGACGCCGCCTTCTGCGGAACCCATGAGCATGATCCGCTGCGCCGTGCGGTCGAGGACCGCGGCCAGGTACAGCTCGCGCTGGATGTCGGCTCCCGGAGCCACCAGCACGCGTCGCACGGTGATGCCCTTGATGTCCATGCCCAGGATGGCCTCGGCGTGGGCCTGCGCCTCCTCGGCGGACCGGGCGAGCTTGACGCCGCCGGCCTTGCCGCGGCCGCCGACGAGCACCTGCGCCTTGACCACCACGGCCCCGGCGCCGTCGTCGAAGTAGGCCGCGGCCTGCTCCCAGGCTTCGGCCGGGGTGGAGGCGACGGAGTAGGGGGGCACGGGCAGCCCGGCGCGAGCCAGGAGCGTCTTGGCGTGGTATTCCTGCAGCTTCACGGTCACGTCCGAGGATAGCGCGGCGCCGTCCCCGGCGTGCCGGGAGCAGGGCCACGCGGCGGTGGCGATGCGCTGGCCTGGCCCGGGCTGCATCGCCCGAGCGACGATGCGGTACATTGATTTGCATCGCCCGACGCCCGACACGTTCGCCACCGTAGGGGGACCACAGGACCCAGATGACGCTCGCGCCTACGCCCCGACCAGGCCGCCGACCATGACCGCATCGCCGCAGGTCGAGCAGGGCCGCCGCGTGGAGCCGCGACCATCGACCAAGCCGCAGGGCACCGCGCAGCGAGGCTTCGGCTCGACGCTGCGGGTCGATCGCTGGGTCGTCCGGCCGGGCCTCATCGCCTTCGGCCTCCTCGGCTTCATCATCTACGCCACGCTGAGCTCGATCTTCGGCATCCCCTACTTCGGGGTCGACTACGCGGCGGAGGGCTACCACTCGCCCTTCTTCGGCATCGTCATCGGTGAAGCGGTGTTGCCGGCCTGGTTCAGTCCGGCCATCCTCGTGCTCTGGATCCAGGTGCTCTTCCGCGGCACCTGCTACTACTTCCGCGGCGCCTACTACAAGGCCTTCTTCCTCGACCCGCCCGCCTGCGCGGTCGGCGAGCCGCAGGTCCACCGGCGCTTCGCGATGGAGAACAGGTTCCCGTTCATCCTCATGAACGCCCATCGCTTCGCGCTCTACCTGGCCTTCATCCCGCTGGTCGTGCTGTGGTGGGACCTGGTCGTGGCCATGGTCCACGACGGCACCATCCGCCTGGGCGTGGGCGTCTTCCTCATCGCGGCCGACGCCATCCTCGTCAGCGCCTACGTGTTCAGCTGCCACTCGTTCCGGCACCTCGTCGGCGGCAGCATGGACTGCTTCAGCTGCACCGCCACCACCCAGCGCCGCTACGGCATCTGGCGCTGGGTGAGCTGGGCCAACGCCCACCACGGCTTCTACGCCTGGGCCAGCCTCTTCAGCATCATCCTCGTCGACCTCTACGTGCGCGCACTGGCGCTGGACATCATCAATACCTCCACGCCGGTCATCGGAGGGTTCCTCTAGGCCGATGATCGAGACCCGACCACACGACGTCCTCATCATCGGCGCGGGCGGCGCCGGCCTGCGGGCCGCGGTCGCCTGCATCCAGGCCGGCCTGTCGGTGGGCGTGGTGTGCAAGTCACTGCTGGGCAAGGCCCACACCGTCATGGCCGAGGGCGGCATGGCCGCCTCGCTGGCCCACGTCGACGACCGCGACGGCTGGTCCACCCACTTCCGCGACACCATGGTCGGGGGCTATCGGCTCAACAACCCGCGCATGGCCGAGCTGCATGCCAAGGAGGCGCCTGAGCGCGTGCGCGAGCTGGAGGAGTGGGGCGCGGTCTTCGATCGCACCCGCGACGGCCGCATCCTGCAGCGCCCCTTCGGCGGGCACACCTATCCGCGCCTGGCCCACGTCGGCGATCGCACCGGCCTCGAGCTCATCCGTACGCTGCAGGACCGCAGCGTGGCGGTCGGTGCCCAGGTCTACCAGGAAGTCATCATCACGCGGCTCTCCATGAAGCGCGGCCGGGTCAACGGCGCCATCGGCTACCGCCGCCTCGACGGTGTGCCCATGGCCTTCCCGGCCAAGGCCGTGGTCCTCGCCTCGGGCGGGGTCGGCCGCGCCTTCGCCGTGACCTCCAATTCGTGGGAGTCGTCGGGCGACGGGCACGCGCTGGCCTACCGTGCCGGCGCCGAGCTCATCGACATGGAGTTCGTCCAGTTCCACCCCACCGGCATGGTCCACCCCGCGGGCGTCAAGGGCCTGCTGGTGACCGAGGCCGTCCGCGGCGAGGGCGGCATCCTGCGCAACGCCGACGGCGAGCGCTTCATGTGGCGCTACCTGCCGGAGGCCCGGCGCGACGAGTACGCCGCCACCGACGAGGAAGCCCGCGCCTGGGTCGACGACCTCACCGAGGGCCGCCAGAGCAGCCACCGCCGGCCGCCCGAGCTGTCCACTCGCGACAACGTGGCGCGCGCCATCTACACCGAGGTCAAGGAGGGCCGAGGCTCGCCCCACGGCGGCGTCTTCCTCGACATCAGCTACCTGCCGGCCGAGCGTGTGCGGACCAAGCTGCCCTCGATGTACGAGCAGTTCAAGGAACTGGCCGACGTCGACATCACCGCCGGGCCCATGGAGGTCGGGCCCACGATGCACTACATCATGGGCGGCATCCGCGTCGAGGCCGACATGGGTGCGACCACGACCCCGGGCCTCTTCGCCGCCGGTGAGGTGGCGGCCGGCCTGCACGGCTCCAACCGCCTGGGCGGCAACTCGCTGACGGACCTGCTCGTCTTCGGGCGCCGTGCCGGGGAAGCGGCGGCCGAGGCGGCCGCGTCGGCCAAGGCCGTGGAGGAGTTCTCGAAGCGGTTCGTGGACGAGTCGGTCAAGGCCATGTTCGCGCCCTTCGAGCGCGAGTCGGGCGAGGATCCCAACCGCCTGCACGAAGAGCTGCAGGCCACCATGTCCAGCCTGGTCGGCATCTTCCGCGAGGAGTCGGACCTCAGGGAGGCGATCGAGCGCATCGAGGGCTACAAGGAGCGCTGGCACGGCCTGCGCATCACCGGCCCGCGTCGGTTCAACCCTGGCTGGGATCTCATCTTCGAGCTGCGCAGCATGCTCACCGTGTCGGAGGCCATCGCGCGTTCCGCCCTCGAGCGCGAGGAGAGCCGTGGCGCCCACTCGCGCCTCGACTTCGTGGGCATGCGAGACGAGTGGGACACGGTCAACGTCACGACCGCCCGCGACGGCGAGGCCATGAAGGTCGAGCGCAAGCCCGTCGCGGAGCTCCCCGCCGAGCTGGCCGAGCACGTGCAGACAGCGGTGAAGGCGTAGGGCATGGCCGACCAAGCGAAGCTCTGGGTCAACCGCGGCGAGGCCGACGAGGACGGCGAGTTCTTCGAGTACACGGTGCCCGCAGGGGAGGGCATGGTCGTTCTCGACGCCATCCACTGGATCCAGCAGAACGTGGAGCCTGACCTGGCCGCGCGCTGGAACTGCAAGGCCGCCAAGTGCGGCTCCTGCTCCGCGGAGGTCAACGGCAAGCCGTCGCTGATGTGCAAGACGCGCCTGTCCGACTTTCCCGACGGCGAGGCCATCACGGTCGAGCCGATGCGCACCTTCCCGCGTGTCCGCGACCTGGTCACCGACGTCTCGTGGAACTACGAGATCAACCAGCTCATCACGCCCTTCACGCCGCCGGACAGGCCGCAGTCGGAGTGGCGCTGGCAGCAGAAGGACGGCGAGCGGAGCCAGGAGTTCCGCAAGTGCATCGAGTGTTTCCTGTGCATGGACACCTGCCACGTGCTGCGCAACCACGAGACCGACTACGAGTTCTTCGGGCCGCGCTTCTTCGTGCGGGCGGCCAGCCTGGAGATGCACCCCCTCGACCAGGCCGACCGCAAGGAGCAGCTCAAGTACGACGGCGGCATCGGCTACTGCAACATCAACAAGTGCTGTACGGACGTCTGTCCCGAGCACATCAAGATCACCGACAACGCCATCATCCCCTTGAAGGAGCGGGTGGCCGACGAGTACTACGACCCGGTCCGCTGGCTGTGGCGCAAGATCCGCGGCGGTCGCTACGGGTCTTCGGCCGATGGCGCCGGCATCGCGGTGTCCGAGGAAGCCGCGGCGCTCGACGCCAGGGCCGAGGCTGACGCGGCGGACACGTCCGGCTCGTCCGGCTCGTCCGGCTCGTCCGGAAAGGGAGCGTCGGCCGACTAGATGGTCGATCGCCTGCTCATCCGCACCGACGGAGCCTCGCGCTCCAATCCCGGTCCGGCCTCCGCCGGAGCCGTGCTTATCGATGCGGCATTGCCCAACGCCGCGGCCGTGGATGCGCCGGTGGTGTCGGTGGTCTCTCGGCCGCTGGGCGTGCAGACCAACAACGTGGCCGAGTACACCGCGCTGGTGCTGGCGTTGAGAGAGGCGCAGCGGCTGGGGGCGTCGGAGGTCGACCTGCGTCTCGACTCCAAGCTCATCGTGGAGCAGCTGCACGGGCGCTGGAAGGTGAAGGACGCCAAGATGCGCGAGTTCTGGACGGAGGCCAGGGGGCTGCTGGCGACCTTCGACGACTGGGACGCCACGCACGAGCCGCGCGCCACCAACAAGGCCGCCGATGCGCTGGCCAACCTGGCCCTCGACGATCCCGCTGCGGCCGCTGCGCTCGAGGCCCGGTACCGGGGGTAGGCTCGGGGCAGCGCGGTACGCCGGGCCCCGTGGCTTTGCGGCCGGCCCGGTGGCTTTGCGGCCGGCCCGGTGTCTTTGCGGCCGGCCATCCACCCGGCGACTCAACGTGACCGGCCGGCGCCGATTCGTGCAGCTCCCAGTCAGGCCGTGGATCGCGCTGACGTCGTCAGTAGCGGGGTGGCTGAAACCGGGCAGATGTGACGTCACCTTGTCAGGTTGAGCCACCCCTCGGATACGACCCAAGCGGTGCCTCGGCCGCTCCACGCCCGCCCGGGGATCCCGGCCGCGGAGCTACGGACTTGACGGGCCGCGGGACACTTGGCGCTTGTCTTGCGTCTATGACGTCGCGCCTGCGCGAGGAGCTGTCACGATGACCGAGAAGCAGGCCTTCGACCGCCAGCTCGAACGCGAGATCGATGTCCTTGCCGGCCCCGAGCCACGCGTGGATGTGCGCGCCATCGTCGAGACTGCGACGCATCAGCGCATGCGCGATCGCCGCTCGTGGCCCGGCGGTGCGTTCCGGGCGGCTGTCGCAGGGGTGCTCGTGGCCGCCATCGGCTTCATGCTCGTGTGGGCCCGGCCAAGTGACGACCAGGCCGTCGTGCCGCCGGCAGCCACGCCATCCGGGCTCCTGGAGCCGTCGCCATCGACGGCCGTGGGCACGACCACGCCCGTAAGCGGGACCTGGCACCTGCCCGAGCCACAGGCCTGTCGTGAGCAGCTGCCGAGGGTGGCCGAGGGCTGGGTCAGCAGGATCGAGGTCTGCGATGGCCTGCGTGTGGAAGCCGCCGACGATCCGCGCCTGACCGGCGCCGGCGTCGTGCGCCGCAAGACCTGGGTGCACAGGGAGGCGCCGGAGCAGTGGCGCCTGACGAATGCGGGCGGGACCTGGGAGAGCGAGCGCTACCACGACCACGACCGCTTCGTGTTCCGCGGACGTGGCGGCTATGACGGGCTGACCGCCGTCGTGACACTCGCCGCCGATGGCACGGTCAGTGGCTTCGTGCGCACCGGCGAACCTCGTGAGAACGACGAATGACAACGACTCGATCCACTCGCGACCGGGCATGGCCCGGCAGCAGATCCACCAGGCCCCAAGGCCGAGGCCCTCGTCGACAGCTCTTTGCGAGCGGGCCTCGAATCATCAAGCGGTGCGTGCGTTCGGACTCGAGACCGGCCTCACGCATCGAGCGCAATGAAGGAGAGA
>Ga0316198_10002015_pt1 | contig 12200 bp, 11 predicted proteins | sample OudBieAanoxic_MG_FD_204935 | JGI IMG/M metagenome (GOLD analysis project Ga0316198, IMG submission 204935) | Coastal sediment microbial communities from Oude Bieten Haven, Netherlands - site A anoxic | ecosystem: Environmental > Aquatic > Marine > Coastal > Sediment | place: Netherlands... | reverse complement strand
CGGCGAGCTGCACTGCGTTGGCGCCACCACGCTGGACGAGTACCGCCAGTACGTCGAGAAGGATGCGGCCCTGGAACGCCGTTTCCAGAAGGTGCTGGTGAACGAGCCCAGCGTGGAAGACACTATTGCCATCCTGCGCGGGCTGAAGGAGCGCTACGAGGTCCACCACGGGGTGCAAATCACCGACCCCGCCATTGTCGCGGCCGCGACCCTGTCACACCGCTATATCTCCGACCGTCAGCTGCCGGACAAGGCCATTGACCTGGTGGACGAGGCGGCCAGCCGGATCCGCATGGAAATCGATTCCAAGCCGGAGGCCATGGATCGCCTGGAGCGCCGCCTGATCCAGCTGAAGATCGAGCGCGAGGCCCTCAAGAAGGAGTCTGACGAGGCATCGAAGAAGCGTCTTGACGCCCTGCAGGAGGAGATCGACGAACTGGAACGCGAATTCTCCGACCTGGAAGAGATCTGGAAGTCGGAAAAGGCAGCGGTGCAGGGTGCCAGCCACATCAAGGAAGAGCTGGAGCGGTTGCGCATGGAACTGGAGACGGCGCACCGGGCCGGTGATCTGGCGCGGGCCTCTGAACTGCAGTACGGGCGTATCCCTGAGCTGGAAAAACAGCTGGCCCAGGCCGACCAGGCAGAAACGCAGGAAATGCAGTTGCTGCGCAACAAGGTGAGTGACGAAGAGATTGCCGAGGTGGTATCCAAGTGGACGGGAATCCCGGTCTCGAAGATGCTGGAAGGCGAGCGCGACAAGCTGCTGCGCATGGAAGAGGAACTGCAGCAGCGCGTTGTCGGCCAGGGCGAGGCGGTAAAGGTGGTGTCCGACGCCATCCGCCGGTCGCGCGCCGGGCTGTCCGATCCCAACCGCCCGAACGGGTCGTTCCTGTTTCTCGGTCCGACCGGTGTCGGCAAGACCGAGCTGACCAAGGCGCTGGCGAACTTCCTGTTTGACACCGAGGAGGCCATGGTGCGCATCGACATGTCCGAGTTCATGGAGAAGCACTCGGTCGCGCGCCTGATCGGCGCCCCGCCCGGTTATGTCGGATACGAGGAGGGCGGTTACCTGACCGAGGCCGTGCGGCGCAAGCCCTATTCGGTGATCCTGCTGGACGAGGTGGAAAAGGCCCACCCGGATGTTTTCAACGTACTGCTGCAGGTGCTGGATGACGGTCGGCTGACCGATGGCCAGGGCCGTACCGTGGACTTCCGCAACACGGTGATCGTCATGACCTCCAACCTTGGCAGCCAGATGATCCAGGAGATGTCCGGGGAAGAGAACTACGCAGCCATGAAGTCAGCCGTGATGGATGTGGTCGGCAGTCACTTCCGCCCCGAGTTCATCAACCGAATCGACGACGTGGTGGTGTTCCATCCGCTGGGCCGTGAGCAGATCCGTGCCATTGCGAGTCTGCAGATCGACATCCTGCAGGCACGCCTGCAGGAGCGTGAGATCGGTCTGCAGCTGAGCGAAGCCGCGCTCGACCTGATCGGCGAGGCCGGCTTCGACCCGGTCTATGGCGCACGGCCACTGAAGCGCGCGATCCAGAGCCAGCTGGAGAACCCGCTGGCCCAGGAAATCCTCGCTGGCCGGTTTGGCCCCGGCGATCTGGTCCAGGTCGATGTGCAGGACGGGCAACTGGTGTTTGCAGCGGGTTCGGGTCATTCTGCTTCTGCGGCATGAATGTCCGGGGAGAAACTGTTGCTGCGGGCTATATCCTGTAGAGAATCCGGTCCAGGGTACGCTGCGGCAGGATGCGCTTCAGGAATGCGAATAAATACGTCGGGAAGGTGACATAGTAGCGGGCCCTGGGTGTTCGGCTTTCCAGGGCTTGCACTACCTTCTTCAGCACGGCTTCCGGCGGCAGGGTAAACGGCACCACGGCACCGGCTGTGGTCAGGCGTTTTATCACGCGCTCGTAATGCGTCCGGTGAACACTGTTGTGCCGGTCGATGTTGCGGAGAAAGGCCGCGTGCGCGTTTTTCCTGAAGCGGCTGGTAACTGGCCCGGTATCGATGAGCGACACATGGATATTGCTGTCGCGCAGTTCCAGTCGCAGGGTATCGGTCAGTCCTTCCAGGGCGTACTTGCTGGCATTGTAGGCGCCCCGGTAGCGCAGTGCGACCAGGCCCAGTACCGAGCCGTGCTGAATGATGCGGCCGTGCCCCTGGCGGCGCATGACCGGCAGCAGCAGGCGGGTCAGTTCATGCCAGCCGAACAGGTTGGTCTCGAACTGGGCGCGCAGCACGTCACGGGACAGGTCCTCCACGGCACCCGGCTGCCCGTAGGCACCGTTGTTGAACAGCGCATCCAGGGTACCGCCGGTACGCGCCAGGACTTCCCTGACTGCAGAAGCAATGGAGGCGGAATCGTCGAGGTCCAGTGGCAGGCTCTCGAACCCGTCGGTTTCCAGTTGCTGCACATCTGCAGCCTGGCGGGCCGTCGCGAACACGCGGTAGCCGCGTACCCGAAGTCCCCGGGCGACACACAGTCCAATGCCGCTGGAGCAGCCGGTGATCAGAATCGTCCTGTTGTGACTGGAATCTAACTGCATGAATAATCTATTTATTGTCGGCTGTGGAACAGGTCGGAAAGGCCAGGCAAGTACGGCAGTGTCCTGAATTAAAAGCCAAAAGGCTTGTGTGGTGCCGGTTCATTACTTAGTATCGGCGGGATTACAACTGCCCACATCACTCATTTCTCTCGGGAGGAGACCGAATGAATAATAAACGTTTACAGGCCATCGCTGCATCTGCCTGCCTGGCGCTCTGCGCCAGCAGTGTATCGGCCGGTGGTTTCAAGTACACCTATGGCGAACTCGGTTACCGCAATATCGACTCGGACCTGATGGAAGGTGACGGTGTCCGCGCCTCATTCTCCTTCGGGGCGACGGATTACATTCACATCGTGGGCGATTATTCTCGTATATGGATCGATGACATGGACGGTGCTTCCAGTGTCGATATTGACCTCGATGAATTCAAGATCGGCTTCGGCGGGCATTACCCGGTCACCGACAAGATCGATATCGTCGGCCAGGTCGCCTACGTGGACCAGGAGTTTAGCGGTGATGCCGTCCCGTCCGGACTCGACTTCAAGACCAACATCAACGATTCCGAGGAAGGCTACGAGGTCGTCATGTATGGCCGGGTGCAGGCTTCCAAGAAGTTCGAGCTGACCCCGCATGTCGCGCACCGTGAAGTCGGTTCCGAGTCGGATACCGGTTACGGTCTGGGCCTGGTCTACCAGCTGAACAGGAAATTTGCACTGCGGGTCCGGGGCACCCACTTCAGCGATGAGAGTACCACCAACCTGTTTGCCGGCGTGCGGCTGTACATGTAGGACTCACGCAACTCTTCACCAGAAACCCGCCGCATGGCGGGTTTCTGCTTTCAGGCACGGGAGTACGGCTGTGGGTAATGTGCAGGCATCAGAGATGATCGCGCTTGCAAAGCGTTCCTGCGGATATGTCGATTGGCTCCAGGAGCACCCGTGCCGGGCATAAACGGCTTGTAGCCGCGATTTGACGTTAACCATAAACGCTATCGCGCTTGAGAAGCGCTCCTGCAGGCGCATCCTTTCACTGCAAGAGCCGATGCCCCGCGGCAGTACTCATCTGCGTACCCCCGTTCAGGTCTCCTCCAGTACCGGCGGCACGTCGGCGCCTGGTTCCTGCTGCGCCTCTTCCTGCTGCAGGGCCCACAGCTGCGCATAGGTGCCGCCCCTGGCCAGCAGTTGCTGGTGTACACCGGACTCGGTGATACGTCCGGCCTCCATCACCAGGATCTGGTCCGCATCGATGACGGTGGACAGCCGGTGGGCAATCACCAGCGTGGTGTGGTGGGCCGCGGCCTTGCGCAGGGCCTCGAGGATGGCCTGTTCCGAGTGCGAGTCCAGGCTGGACGTGGCCTCGTCGAACACCAGGATACGCGGATCCTTTAGAATGGCGCGGGCAATCGCGACACGCTGTTTCTCGCCACCGGAGAGTTTCAGGCCGCGTTCCCCGACAATAGTCTCGTAGCCCTGCGGCAGGCAGTTGATGAAATCGTGGATGTTGGCCAGGCGGGCGGCGTGCTCGATGTCCTCACGGCTGGCATCCGGCCGGGCATAGGCGATGTTGTAGAGCAGTGATTCATTGAACAGCACCGTGTCCTGCGGCACGATGCCGATGGCGCGCCGCAGGCTGTCCTGGGTGACGTGGCTGATATCCTGACCGTTGATCAGGATGCGGCCCTGCGCAACGTCATAGAAGCGGAACAGCAGGCGCGCCAGCGTTGATTTTCCGGCGCCGCTGGGGCCAACAACGGCGACCTTCTGTCCGGGCGCAACAGTAAAGCTGACGTCGTGGAGGATGGGGCGGTCCGGGTCGTAGGCAAAGGACACGTGTTCGAACCGCACTCCGGCTGTGCCGGCATCCAGTACCCGTGCATCCGGCCGGTCGACAATTTCCGGCTCGCGGTCGAGCACATCGAACATCAGGTGCATGTCGGTCAGGGCATGTTTCAACTGGCTGTAGACGATGCCGAGGAAATTCAGCGGTATGAACAGCTGCAGCAGGAATGCGTTCACCAGCACCAGGTCGCCCAGCGTCATCGTGCCCGAGACCACGCCCTGGGCGGCGAGGATCATGATCAGGGTGACGCCGGAGGCGATGATCGTCGCCTGGCCGAAGTTCAGTGCTGACAGCGATGTCTGGCTGTTGACGGCCGCGGCCTCCCAGCTGTGCAGGCTGTCATCGTAGCGCCGCAACTCGTAGCGTTCGTTGCCGAAATACTTGACCGTCTCGTAGTTCAGCAGGCTGTCGATAGCCTGGGTATTGGCCTTCGAATCGAACTGGTTCATCTCCACCCGGTACTTCATGCGCCACTCGGTCACGATCATGGTGAATGCGATGTAGACGGCGACGGACACAAAGGTGATGACCGCAAACCAGATGTTGTAGCGGGTCAGCAGGATACCGGCGATCAGGGTGATCTCGACCAGTGTTGGCAGGATGCTGAACACCATGTAGTTCATCAGCGAGCTGACACTGCGCGTACCCCGCTCGATATCGCGTGACAGGCCGCCGGTCTTGCGTTCCAGGTGAAAGCGCAGCGACAGCCGGTGCAGGTGTTCCAGCACCTTCAGGGACACGCTGCGCATGGAGCCGTGCCGGACCCGGGCAAATACCGCGTCGCGCAATTCATTGAACAGTGAACTTGCCAGTCGCAGCAACCCGTACATCAACAGCAGCGACAGGGGCAGTATCAGCAGGTCTGTCGCGTTGACGTCGAGGCTGTCGACGATGTCTTTCAGCAGCAGCGGGACGCCCACGTTGGCGACCTTGGCCAGTACCAGGAAGGTCAGCGCCAGTAGCACCCGACCGCGGTAGTTCCACAGGAACGGCGCCAGCGCCCGCAGTGTCTTCAGGTCGTTGCCGGCGGTGCCGGGCATGGTGGTTGGATGTGTATGCATCTGAACAGGGGTGCGCTGGGCGTGGAGAGCGGTATTGTCACAGAATAGGGTGCCGCGCGAAACTGCGGTTACCCCACTGCCTGGACGCTGTTTTCAGGCAGGGGGCTGCTATCACCCCGCGCGTGACGGGCTGTATAATGCAGCGTTTATTGTTCCGCAAGGCTCGCTTGAGCTGTTTGACTACAGGTTCTGACCTATGCCGATTTACGAATACAAGTGCTATGCCTGCGGGCATACGTTTGAAACCCTGCAGAAGATCAGTGATGCACCGCTGATCAACTGCCCCGACTGTGGCAAGGATGCCCTGAAAAAACTCATCTCCGCCGCGGGCTTCCGCCTCAAGGGCGGCGGCTGGTACGAAACCGATTTCAAGACCGGCAGCAAGAAGAATGTCGCCCAGTCCGACAAGGCGGCGAAATCCGGTTCCAGTGCCTCCGGCAGCGGCAAGTCGAAAGGCACCGCGGCAAGCAAAAAGTCAACAGGCTCAAGCTGATATTGCACCGCCTGCCGTGACCCCGTACCATCTCGCGCTCCCGAATCAAAGCAACCGGAAACAGAATTATGCGCAGTCTCTACTGTGGTGAACTGAACGAAGACCATCTCGACCAGGAGGTCACGCTGTGTGGCTGGGTGCACCGGCGCCGCGACCACGGCGGGGTGATATTCGTCGATCTGCGCGATCACCGGGGGTTGCTCCAGGTGGTGTTCGACCCGGACACCGAGGCCACCTTTGCAACCGCGGAGCGGGTGCGCAACGAGTATGTCCTGCAGGTCAGGGGACGTGTCAGGCGCCGCCCCGAGGGTACGGTCAATCCCGATATGCCGACCGGGCAGGTCGAGGTGCTGGGGCTGGAGCTGAACGTGCTGAATGCCGCCGAGACCCCGCCGTTCCAGCTGGAAGACCAGGACATCCACGAGGAAACCCGGCTGCGTTACCGCTACATCGACCTGCGCCGTCCGGAAATGCAGCAGCGTATCCGCCTGCGGGCGCGCATCACCCATCTATTGCGCAGCTTTCTGGATGCGCATGGCTTCATTGACGTCGAAACCCCGGTGCTGACGCGCTCCACGCCGGAGGGTGCGCGTGACTACCTGGTTCCGAGTCGTACCCATCCGGGCGAGTTCTTTGCGCTGCCGCAGTCCCCGCAGTTGTTCAAGCAGTTACTGATGATGAGCGGCATGGATCGCTACTACCAGATAGCACGCTGTTTCCGCGACGAGGACCTGCGCGCCGACCGCCAGCCGGAATTCACCCAGCTGGATATTGAAACCTCGTTCATGGATGAAGACGCCATCATGTCCATGATGGAGACCATGGTGCGCAACCTGTTCAGGGATGTGCTGAACGTTGCCCTGCCGGACCCGTTCCCGCGACTGACCTATGCCGATGCCATGCTCCGTTACGGCACCGACCGTCCCGATCTGCGGATTCCGCTGGAACTGGTTGACCTGGGTGATGTTATGCAGGCAGTGGAATTCAAGGTATTCGCCGGGCCGGCCAACGATCCGGGTGGCCGGGTGGCGGCCCTGCGGGTGCCGGGCGGCAGCGATATCAGCCGCAAGGACATTGACGGCTACACCGATTACGTCGGCAAGTACGGTGCCCGCGGGCTGGCCTATATCAAGGTTAACGATGTGGCGGCCGGTCGCGAGGGACTACAGTCCCCGATCCTGAAATTCCTGCCCGACGACGTGGTCGAGGCCATCGTGGCCCGCACCGGTGCCGAGACCGGCGACCTGATCTTTTTCGGTGCCGACAGGACGTCGGTGGTGAACGAGTCGCTCGGGGCACTGCGCGCCAGGCTGGGCCACGACCGCGGCATGTTGCAGGGTGACTGGGAGCCGGTCTGGGTAGTCGGCTTCCCGATGTTCGAACGGGATGAAAAAACCAACCGCTGGATGGCGTTGCACCATCCCTTCACCGCGCCGGATATCGAGGATCCGGATGTGCTCGGAGAGAATCCCGGCACCACCCTGTCGCGTGCCTATGACATGGTCCTGAACGGCACCGAACTGGGGGGTGGTTCCATCCGTATCCACCGCACCGACATGCAGCAGGCGGTGTTCGGCTTGCTCGGCATCGGCGAGGAAGAGGCGCGCGACAAGTTCGGCTTTCTGCTCGATGCCCTCAAGCACGGCTGCCCGCCGCATGGTGGCATCGCCTTTGGTCTGGACCGGCTGGTGATGCTGATGACCGGGGCGTCCTCGATTCGCGAGGTGATGGCGTTTCCGAAGACCCAGACGGCCGCCTGTCCGCTGACCCAGGCACCGTCCGCCGTGGGCACCGGCCAGTTGATCGAACTGGGTATCCACCTGCACAAACCACCGAAAATCGACGACTGACCCGGAGTTATTCTGGTCGGAACGGTTTTCTTGCTGCGTGGTTTCCGCTCCCCTTGGGGAAAGTTTTACAGCCGTTTCCCGGGAGCGCGGGCACCGGACGGTGCGCGGCGCATTCGACTCAGGTGAGTTCCGGTCGTTACAAGCGTCCCGAGTCCGTGCTGGTCGTTGTCTGCACGGCAGGCGGTGAGGTCCTGCTGCTGCAGCGCTGCCAGCCGCCCGGCTACTGGCAATCGGTGACCGGCTTGCTGGAGGGCGGTGAGACACCGCTGCAGGCGGCGCGGCGGGAGCTGCGCGAGGAGACCGGGCTGAGCATCGAGATACAGGACTGCCGGCGAAGCAACGCATTCCCGATTCACCCGGCCTGGCGGGCACGCTTTGCCCCCGGCGTCGAGAGCATCCGGGAGCATGTGTTTCTGGCGCTGTTTGAGCAGCGGCCGGATATCCGGCTCAATCCGCAGGAGCACCAGACGTGTTGCTGGCTGCCGCGTGAGCAGGCCGCGCACCGGGTCGGCTCGTACACCAACCGGGACGCCATACTTGAGTTTGTCCCTGGGGGCGAACCGGCAGTTAACAAGCGCGAGGCTGACAGATGAAGAAAGACTGGTTACTGGCAATGGGTGTGATTGCCGGGACCCGGCCCGTCGGGTTAGGGCAGTTGCTGGGCGGCTTTCCGAGACCCAACGACGGCACCTTGGCATTGGCGGAGACTACCTGAGAATGTGCACGCAGCAACTGTCGTCAGGAGCACCCACATGGGACTGCTGTTTCCCCGCACTGGTCGCACAGGCGGAATGCCGGTTTTTCGCCACGGGCTGCTTCGATGCCCGCGATGTAACGGTATGGTTCTGATTCGCCAGCTATAACTCTGCTTCCCGGCAATGCTAAACTGCGCGCATTATGGTTCACGAGGTGAATGACTATGGCAGGACACAGTAAATGGGCCAATATACAACACCGTAAAAATGCCCAGGACGCCAAGCGTGGCAAGCTGTTTACCAAGCTGATCCGGGAGATCACGGTCGCGGCCCGTACCGGTGACCCGGACCCGGCCTCCAATCCGCGCCTGCGGCTGGCGGTGGACAAGGCCCTGGCTGGTAACATGACCAGGGACACCATCGAGCGAGCCATCAAACGCGGCTCCGGTGCCCAGGAAGGTGAGAATTTCGAAGAGGTGCGCTACGAGGGCTATGGACCCGGTGGTGTGGCGGTGATGGTTGACTGCATGACCGACAACCGCAACCGCACTGTTGCCGAAGTGCGCCATGCCTTTACCAAGGCGGGCGGCAATCTCGGTACCGACGGCTCGGTGGCCTACCAGTTTACGAAGTCCGGCATTCTCAGTTACCCGAGTGGCAGCGACGAGGACCAGATCATGGAGGCCGCGCTGGAGGCTGGTGCGGAGGATGTGGTGAGCAACGACGACGGCTCCGTGGACGTGCTGACACAGCCGGAGCAGTTTGTCGACATCAAGGAGGCCATGAACAGTGCCGGGCTGGAACCGGAACAGTCCGAGGTCACCATGCGTGCCGCCATTACCACGCCGCTGGAACTGGAGGACGCCGAAAAAATGGTGCGTCTGCTGGACCGGCTGGAAGACCTGGACGACGTGCAGAATGTATATTCCAATGCGGATATCTCGGAGGAGGTTCTGGCGCAGTTGGGGTAACGCCTGGAACAGAAGGTGCTATATAGATGATGATGTTTCACTTCAGCGCATGACGCGCATCCTCGGTATCGACCCCGGCTCCCGGGTGACGGGCTACGGGATTATCGACCAGCAGGGGCAGCAGCTCAGTTATGCCGCCAGTGGCTGTATCCGTACCAGGGGCGATTCGCTGGCGGAACGGCTGGGAATCATCTTTGCGGAACTGAATACCATCATCGACGAGTATCGGCCCGATGAAATGGGCATCGAACGGGTGTTCATGAACAAGAACGCAGACTCTGCTCTGAAACTCGGGCAGGCGCGCGGTGCGGCCATCTGCGCCGGTGTGCACTGCAATGTGCCGGTGCACGAATACGCGGCCCGGCAAATCAAGCAGGCTGTGGTCGGCAAGGGCAGCGCCACCAAGGAGCAGGTGCAGCATATGATCTGTGTGCTGCTGTCGCTGCGGAAACGGCCGCCGAATGATGCCGCCGACGCCCTTGGCGTTGCCGTCTGCCACGGTCACCACCGCGAAACCCGGCGCCGCATGGCGGGTCAGCGCCAGCTGCCTGACAGGGCCGTGCTGTGATCGGCCTGCTGCGCGGCAAGATCCTCAGCAAGCAGCCGCCACGGTTGCTGATCGATGTGCAGGGCGTGGGCTACGAGGTCGATGCGCCCATGACCACCTTCTACGACCTGCCGGGTACCGGTGAGGAGGTCACGCTGTTTACCCACCTCGCGGTGCGCGAGGACGCCCATACCCTGTACGGTTTTGCCCGGGTCAGTGACCGGGAACTGTTTCGCAGCCTGCTGAAGGTCAATGGGGTGGGCGCGCGGCTGGCACTCACCATCCTGTCCGGCATGGAACCCGGGGAGTTCGTGCAGTGTGTGCAGGAGGGTAATACTGCTGCGCTGGTACGTCTGCCGGGGGTCGGCAAGAAGACCGCCGAGCGTCTGATTATCGAGTTGCGCGACCGGCTGGAGGGTGCGGCGACTGTGCCGGCCGCTGCCAGCGATGTTGCACCGGCCGCGGCGGCCAGCCCGGTGGAGGATGCCGTCAGCGCACTGGTAGGACTGGGCTATAAACCACAGGATGCGAGTCGCATGGTGCGCGCCATCGATAGCGGGGCCATGTCTTCCGAGGACATTATTCGTGCGGCGCTGCAGGCGACGGTCCGCTAGCTTGATTCCAGTCGCGCCAGCCCTGAAACTAGCACTCCTTCAAGGTGATACGGACGCATTCAGAGCTACTCAGATGATCCAGGACAAGGCGCAGTACGCAGAGAATGGCAGGCCCTTTTCAAGGGCTGCAACGCGGTATTGGATCATCTGGATAGCTCCCTTCGGGCGAGCCGGCAGGCGGTCGTCCGAGGTGTTGCGCCTCTTGGTAAGGGTTTACCATTTCCGGCGAGGCGCGCCTTGCGGTCAACCGCCTGCCGACTCGCTGAACGTGTCCGTATCACCTTGAAGGAGTGCGTACCCCATGATTGAAGCCGATCGACTGGTTGCGCCCACGGGATTCCGGGAAGACGACACCCTGGACCGGACTGTCCGTCCGCAACGCCTGGCCGATTACGTGGGTCAGCCGCAAGTCTCCGAGCAGATGGAGATTTTCATCAAGGCGGCAAATGGCCGCGGTGATGCCCTGGACCATACCCTGATCTTCGGCCCGCCGGGGCTGGGCAAGACCACGCTGGCGCACATCATCGCCAACGAGATCGGCGTCAACCTGCGGCATACCTCGGGGCCGGTGCTGGAGCGCCCGGGCGACCTGGCCGCGCTGCTCACCAACCTCGAACCCAACGACGTGCTGTTCGTGGACGAGATCCATCGCCTCAGTGCAGTGGTCGAGGAAATTCTCTATCCTGCCATGGAGGATTTCCAGCTGGACATCATGATTGGCGAGGGACCGGCGGCACGCTCCATCAAGCTGGACCTGCCGCCGTTCACCCTGGTTGGCGCCACCACGCGCGCCGGCCTTTTGACATCGCCGTTGCGTGACCGCTTCGGCATTGTGCAGCGGCTGGAGTTTTATAATACCCGGGACCTGGCTGCCATCCTGCAGCGTGCTGCCGGCATCCTCGGCATCGCCATCGACGCCGACGGGGCACTGGAGCTGGCACGGCGCTCGCGCGGTACCCCGCGCATTGCCAACCGCCTGCTGCGCCGGGTGCGCGATTATGCCGAGGTCAAGGCCGACGGCAAGGTTACCCGCGAGATTGCCTGCCGTGCCATGGGAATGTTGAACGTCGATGAACAGGGCTTCGATGCCCAGGACCGGAAATTGCTGCTGACCATTATCGAAAAGTTTGACGGCGGACCGGTGGGGGTCGACAACCTGTCAGCTGCCATTGGCGAGGAGCGTGGCACCATCGAGGATGTGCTGGAGCCCTACCTGATACAGCAGGGTTTCATTATGCGCACGCCACGCGGCCGCATGGCGACCCGCAAGGCCTACCAGCATTGCGGCCTCAAGCCGCCGCAGCAGGCAAGCGCACCACAGGAACTGTTTGATGACGAGGCCGGTGCGGATTCTGTTGGCTGACACGCTGCACGACCTGCCGTATGTTCCTGCTGTGCGCCTGCCTTCCCGCTGTTGCGGGAATTTCGCGGTACCGGGAATTTACGCGCGGTTGCGTGGTCAACAGCAATCTGTCGGATTCAGGGAGTGAGTGGTACGGTGGCAGAATTCAGGTGGCCGGTGCGTGTCTATTACGAGGATACCGACAGCGGCGGGGTGGTATATTACGCCAA
>Ga0316198_10002014_pt1 | contig 12203 bp, 12 predicted proteins | sample OudBieAanoxic_MG_FD_204935 | JGI IMG/M metagenome (GOLD analysis project Ga0316198, IMG submission 204935) | Coastal sediment microbial communities from Oude Bieten Haven, Netherlands - site A anoxic | ecosystem: Environmental > Aquatic > Marine > Coastal > Sediment | place: Netherlands... | reverse complement strand
CCAGGTTCTCATGGTGGTCGATGGTGACGATGTCAAGATCGGTACACCGCTCCTGGATGGTGGCAGGGTTACCGCTGAAGTGAAGACGCATGGTCGTGGCGATAAAGTGGATATCATTAAATTCCGCCGCCGCAAGCACCATATGAAACGCCAGGGTCACCGTCAGGCGTATACAGAATTGGAAATCACGGGCATATCTGCCTGAGCGTGAGGATAAGCAGCAATGGCACACAAGAAAGCCGGTGGTAGTACCAGAAACGGGCGTGATTCAGAATCCAAACGCCTGGGTGTTAAGCGTTATGGCGGACAGGAAGTTCTGGCTGGCAATATTATAGTACGCCAGCGTGGTACGCGTTTTCATCCTGGTGTCAACGTGGGCTGCGGTAAGGACCACACGCTGTTCGCCACGGCGAACGGTGTGGTTAAGTTCGTAACCCGCGGGCCAAAGAATCGTAAATTCGTGGATGTGCTTTCGTCCTGACCGGTTTCCGGTCTCGAAGAAAAGCCCCGTCCGGTACGGGGCTTTTTTTGTGTTCCGCGGTGGTTAACTTTATGGGCGTGTAACAAAACCTGATCATGAAATTCGTCGATGAAGCCACAATTGATGTCAAAGCCGGTGACGGGGGCAACGGCTGTGTCAGTTTCCGTCGCGAGAAATTTATCCCGCTGGGTGGGCCGGACGGTGGAGACGGCGGAGACGGGGGCAGCGTTCTGATGGTCGCTGATGCTGCCTTGAACACCCTGGCTGATTTTCGTTATGAGCGTCATTTTGCCGCCCAGCGTGGTGAGAACGGGCGCGGCCGTAACTGTACCGGCGGGAAAGGCAGTGACCTTGAAATCCGGGTACCTGTCGGTACGCTGGTTTACGATGAAGATACCGATGAGCTGATGTGTGATCTGCTTGAGGATGGGCAGCGCCTGGTTGTTGCCCGTGGCGGTTTTCACGGTCTCGGCAATACGCGCTATAAGAGTTCCACCAATCGTGCGCCGCGCCAGTCGAAACCCGGGACAGCGGGTGAGCAGCGCCGCTTGCGCCTGGAACTGAAGTTGCTGGCCGATGTGGGACTGCTCGGTAAACCCAACGCCGGCAAGTCCACCCTGATCCGGGCTATTTCTTCTGCCAGGCCCAAAGTGGCCGATTACCCTTTTACCACGCTGTACCCGAACCTGGGTGTGGTGCGTGTGGAGTCGCACAGAAGCTTCGTGGTGGCCGATATACCCGGCCTGATTGAAGGTGCCGCCGAAGGCGCCGGCCTGGGTGTGCAGTTTCTCAAGCACCTGTCGCGTACCGGTCTGTTGTTGCACGTGGTCGACGTGGCGCCGATGGATGGCAGTGATCCAGTGCAGGATGTTCAGGCTATTGTGCGTGAGCTGCAAAAATTCAGCGTGGAACTGGGTGAGCGCGAACGCTGGCTGGTATTGAATAAAACTGACCTGTTGCCGCAACAAGAGCGGCAGCCGTACTGTCGGGGTATTGTACAAGGGCTGGACTGGGAAGGTCCGGTGTTTGAAATTTCGGCCCTGTCGAAACAGGGCACCCGCCCACTGCTGTGGGCGATCATGGAGTCTATCGAGAGGCAACGGCAAGGCGTCGCTGAAGAAACATGAACAGTCAAAGAACTCGTGCGCAGATTGGCAAGGCAACTCGCTGGGTTATCAAGATCGGCAGTGCGCTGCTGACCGATAATGGACGTGGCCTCGATATGCGGGCGATTCACCTGTGGGTCGAGCAAATGACCGCGCTGCGCGAGCGCGGTTGTGAGCTGGTGCTGGTGTCTTCGGGTGCGGTTGCGGCAGGTATGAACCGTCTGGGCTGGCATGGCCGGCCACATGAGCTGGTTGCCCTGCAGGCGGCGGCGGCTGTCGGGCAAATGACTCTGGTACAGGCTTATGAATCGAACTTTCAGCGTCACGGCCTGCATACGGCGCAGGTACTTCTGACCCACGATGACCTGGTTAACCGTACGCGCTACCTCAATGCCCGCAGTACGTTGCGAAAACTGCTCGGCCTGGGTGTGATTCCAGTTGTTAACGAAAACGATACCGTTGCCTGTGATGAGTTGCGCTTTGGTGATAACGACACTCTGGCCGCACTGGTTGCCAATCTGGTGGAAGCGGATTTGCTGGTGATTCTCACCGACCAGGCGGGTGTGTTCGATTGTGACCCGCGTGGCAATGAGGCTGCCAGGCTGATTGAGGAGGCCGACGCCGGTGATCCCCGTCTGTTTTCAGTGGCCAGTGGTTCCAGCAGCAGCGGCCTCGGGAGAGGCGGTATGGCGACCAAGGTGAGGGCGGCGGAACTGGCGGCGCGCTCCGGTACCGCGACCTGGATCGCGGCGGGGCATGAAACGCGGGTGCTGCAGAGGATCGCCGCCGGTGAACAGCTCGGTACGGTGGTGCATCCCGCCAGCGGCCGCCTGGCGTCACGCAAACAGTGGTTGGCCGGACAGCTGCAGGCCAGAGGACGTCTGATGCTCGATGCCGGGGCGGTCAGGGTCTTGCGGCAGTCGGGATCGAGCCTGCTGGCGGTGGGTGTTACCGCTGTGGAAGGCGATTTTCAGCGCGGCGAGGTTGTCAGCTGCCACGATCCTGATGGTGTTGCTGTCGCCCGCGGCCTGGTAAATTATGATGTTAATGACGCGCGTAAAATCATCGGCCAGGCGAGCGAAAAAATCGAGCAGCTGTTAGGCTATGTCGACGAGCCCGAGCTGATTCACCGCGATAATCTCGTCTTGCTTTGAACGCAGATGGATTGCAATCAGCTATGCAACGAGCGGACGTGTTGACCAAGGCGGCTTTTATGCCGGGCAGCCTTGTTTTTATGGATCAGACCCTTGCCGACAGATTTGTCAATAACCGGAACGGCTTTCCGGTAAGCGGCCTGGGCAGCTTCCGCATCGCCGGCGGCGACTGCTTTAACGACGTTTTTAATTTGCGTGCGCAGCGCGGAGCGCTGACCGGCATTGCGTTGACGGCGGTTTTCCGCCTGATTGGCGCGTTTACGTGCCTGAGCCGAGTTTGCCAAAATAATTCCCCTGTTCCAGGTTCCAAAGAGCCCGGTACTATGCGGATTTCCGCGGAAATTGTCAATGCGGCGGTGCGTGCATGAGCGGCCCTCTGGTCAAAAGTACCGCCACGGTGGGCGCCATGACGCTGATTTCGCGCGTGCTGGGATTGTTGCGCGATATGGTGTTCGCACGCTTTGGTATCGACGCAGGCATGGACGCCTTTTTCGTGGCCTTCAAGATCCCCAATTTCATGCGCCGGCTGTTTGCCGAAGGCGCCTTTTCGCAGGCCTTTGTGCCGGTACTCAGTGAATACAAGGCCCGTCAGCAACAGGCAGAAGTCAAGGCGTTGGTCGACCGGGTCGCAGGCACACTGCTGGGACTGCTGGGATTGCTGGTGCTGGTCGGTGTGCTGGCCAGTCCGCTGCTGGTATTGCTGTTTGCACCGGGATTCTGGAGCAATCCGCTCAAGTTCGACCTCACCGCCCATATGTTGCGCTTCACCTTTCCCTACCTGTTGTTCATGGCGCTGGTGGCGTTTGCGGCCGGCATTCTCAACAGCTACGGGCGCTTTGCAGCAGCGGCTTTTACACCGGTCTGGCTCAATGTGGTGTTGATCGCCATGGCGCTGCTGGTCGCCCCTGGGCTGGAACAGCCGATGATCGCACTGTCCTGGGGTGTGCTGATAGCGGGCTTTGTGCAGCTGGTGTTTCTGCTGCCGGCTCTTGCGCGGATCCGTTTGTTGCCCAGGCCGCGTTGGGGACTGAGGGATGCCGGCGTGCGTAAGGTATTGAAGCTGATGGTGCCGGGTATCATCGGCTCGTCGGTATCGCAGATCAATTTGTTGTTCGACACCCTGCTGGCCTCTTTTCTGGTGACCGGCAGTGTGAGCTGGCTGTATTATGCCGACCGACTGGTCGAGTTTCCGCTGGGTGTGTTCGGTATCGCGCTGGCCACGGTGATTCTGCCGGTTCTTTCCCGCACATACGCCAGGGGATCGGCAGAGGAATTTTCACAGACCCTGGATACCGGTCTGCGCTGGGTGCTGTTGATCGGTCTGCCGGCGGCCGCCGGGCTGATCATTCTTGCCAGACCCGCGGTATCGACCCTGTTTCAATACGGCGATTTTCAGCGTCACGACGTGGATATGGCGGGTCTCGCGCTGGTGGCCTATGGCCTCGGTCTGCCTGGTTTCATGCTGGTCAAGGTGCTCGCGCCCGCTTTTTTTTCCCGCCAGGACACAAAAACACCGGTGAAGATCGCCATTCGTGCCCTGCTTGCCAACATGGTGATGAATGTGTTGTTTGTGGTGCCGTTGTTGCTTCTTCAGGTCCCCGGGGCGCACGCCGGATTGGCGCTGGCGACCGCGATGGCGAGCTATATTAATGCCGGCCTGTTGTATCGCCAGTTGCGGCGTGACGCGGTGTTTCGACCAGCCTCCGGTTGGCCGCGCTTGCTGCTGCAGATGATGTTTGCCATTGGTGTCATGGCTGTTGTGGTCGGGTGGGGGGCGCCAGGTGTCGAGGTGCTGACAGGTTTGACCGGTATGCAGCGTGCATTGCAGATCAGCCTGTGGATTGCGGCAGGGGTGGCGAGTTATCTATTGGCCTTGCGGCTGGCGGGCGTGCGCCTGTCGCTGTTGTGGGCGCCGGCTGCAGAAACCGGGCGTAAACCATGACACAGCCGCTAACTTCATTATAATCCGTTATTTTCAGCCATGCGACTGATACGAGGACTGCACAATCTGCATCATTCCCAGCTGGGCAGTGCCCTGACTATCGGTAATTTCGATGGTCTGCATCGCGGCCACCAGGCGGTGCTGCGGCACCTGCAGCAGCGGGCCGCAGAACGGCACCTGGCGACCACGGTGATGACTTTTGAGCCGACGGCGCAGGAATATTTCTCACCGCGGACGGCGCCGGCACGTCTGCAGCGTCTGCGCGAGAAACTGGCCATGCTGCAGGCACTGGGCGTCAACCAGGTGCATTGTCTGCGTTTCAATCAGGAACTGGCTGAATTGAGTGCCGACGCTTTCGTGCGGCAGATCCTCGTTGAAGGTCTGGACGTGCGTTACCTGGTGGTGGGTGATGATTTCCGTTTCGGTAAGCAGCGTAGCGGCGATTTTGCCTTTTTGCAGCAAGCGGGTCGGCGCTACGGATTTGAAGTGGTCAGTACCCGCACCTTTCTCGAAGGGGAGGGCCGGGTCAGCAGTACGCGCATACGCCAGGCTCTGGACGAGGGCGATCTGGCCATGGCAGAACAGTTGCTGGGCAGGCCGTACCGTATCTGCGGGCGTGTTTCGCCCGGGCAGCAGCGCGGGCGTACCATTGGCTTTCATACCGCCAACGTACGCCTGCATCGGGTCAATTCACCCATAAAGGGTGTATTTGCGGTTCGCGTGTACGGCTTGGGCACCCAGGCATTGAACGGTGTTGCCAATGTCGGTACGCGGCCGACGGTGGACGGCAGTTACTGTGTACTGGAAATACACCTGTTTGATTTCGATTCAGATATATACGGCCGCTACCTGGATGTTGAATTTTGCAGCAAGCTTCGTGAAGAGAAGAAATTTGAATCGTTCGAAGTGTTAAAGCAACAGATTGAGCGTGATGTCGAACAGGCGCACATGTTTTTCAGCGAGTGAGTGTGAGAGTGAGTAATTATAAAGACACTTTGAATCTGCCCCGGACGCGGTTTCCGATGAAAGCGAATCTTGCCAACCGGGAACCGGAAACGCTGAAATACTGGGATGGCATCGACCTGTACGCCAAAATGCGCGAGCTGGGACGGGACAGGCCGAAGTTTGTGTTGCACGACGGGCCACCCTACGCCAACGGCGATATCCATATCGGCCACGCGGTCAACAAGATTCTCAAGGACATCATTGTAAAAAGCAAAACCCTGAGCGCTTACGACGCACCGTATATTCCCGGCTGGGATTGCCACGGACTGCCGATCGAGCTCAATGTGGAAAAGAAAGTCGGCAAGGTCGGGCAAAAGGTGGACGCCAGTAGCTTTCGTTCCCGGTGCCGCGACTATGCGCGCAAACAGGTGGACGGCCAGCGCAAGGATTTTATCCGTCTGGGTGTTGTGGGTGACTGGGGGCATCCCTACCTCACCATGGATTACCGTTTTGAAGCGGACATCATTCGTGCCCTGGGGCGCATCGTTGCCAACGGTCACCTGAGTAAAGGCTATAAGCCCGTACACTGGTGTACGGACTGTGGTTCCGCGCTGGCGGAAGCCGAAGTCGAGTACGAGGATAAAACATCTCCTGCGATCGATGTGCGTTTCAGGGTGCTTGACGAGGAAGCGCTGCTGGCGCGTTGTCACTATGCCGAAGGTCACAAGGGCGAAGGGCCGCTGTCTGTCGTCATCTGGACCACGACGCCCTGGACCCTGCCCGCCAACCGCGCCGTAGCGCTCAATCCGGAACTCGAGTACGCGGTGGTACAGGCGGATCTCGGACACGGAGCGGAACGGCTGCTGCTGGCTGAAGCATTGTTGAAAGATGTCATGCTCCGCTACGACTGTGAACACTACCAGGTGGTTGGCTATTGCAGGGGGCAGGAGCTGGAGCACCTCAAGCTCGCACACCCGTTCTATGATCGGGAAGTGCCTGTTATTCTCGGTGATCATGTCACCACCGAGGCGGGGACCGGTGCGGTGCACACCGCACCGGGCCACGGCCAGGATGACTATGTGGTGGGGCAGCGCTACGGTATCGCGGTCGACAATCCGGTGGGTGCCAACGGCTTGTTCGTTGAAGGCACGGAACTGTTTGCCGGCAAGCACGTGTTTTCAGCCAACGATGACGTGCTCGATGTGCTGAAGGCGAGGGGGGCCCTGCTGCATATCGAGGCCCTGCGTCACAGCTATCCACACTGCTGGCGGCATAAGACGCCGATTATTTTCCGGGCCACACCGCAGTGGTTTATCAGTATGGATCAGAACAGTCTGCGCCGCTCGGCGCTGGCGGCGATCAGAGATGTGCAGTGGATGCCGGACTGGGGGCAGGCGCGTATTGAAGGGATGGTCGAAGGGCGCCCCGACTGGTGTATTTCACGCCAGCGGACCTGGGGTTCACCGATTGCGCTGTTTGTGCATAAGAAAACGGCTGAACTGCACCCCGATACGGCGCGCCTGATCGAGGAGATCGCCTTGCGCGTCGAACGCCATGGTATCGATGCCTGGTTCGAACTGGAGGCGCAGGCTGTGTTAGGCGAGCAGGCCGACCAGTACGAGAAGGTGCCGGACACGCTGGACGTCTGGTTTGACTCGGGAACCACGCACCAGTGTGTGCTCGAGCGCCGGGAGGAACTGGGGTTTCCAGCCGATCTTTACCTGGAAGGTTCCGATCAGCACCGTGGCTGGTTCCAGTCATCATTGCTGACCTCGGCGGCCATGCACGGCACGGCACCCTATCGTCAGGTTCTGACCCACGGTTTTACCGTCGATGCCCAGGGCCAGAAGATGTCCAAGTCCAGGGGCAATGTGGTTGCACCGCAGAAAGTGGTGAACAGCCTGGGCGCGGATATCCTGCGCCTGTGGGTGGCGGCTACCGATTATCGCAATGAGATGAGCGTGTCCGATGAAATCCTGAAACGCACCGCAGATGCTTACCGACGCCTGCGCAATACGGCGCGTTTCCTGCTGTCCAATCTGGCCGGTTTCGATCCGGTGGAACACGCCTTGCCGCCGGAGCAGATGTTGATGCTCGATCGCTGGGCCGTGGAGCGTGCCCGTGAACTGCAGCAGGAGGTGGTCAGGGCTTATGAGGCCTATGAATTTCATCACATCTACCAGAAGGTGCATAACTTCTGTGCCATTGATCTGAGTGGTTTTTATCTGGATGTTATCAAGGATCGCCAGTACACCACGCAGGCGGACAGCGTGGCGCGACGTTCAACGCAGACAGCGATGTATCTGATTGCCGAGGCGCTGGTGCGTTGGCTGGCGCCCATACTCAGTTTTACCGCGGAAGAAATCTGGCTCAATCTGCCCGGTGAGCGTGAGGAATCGGTATTTCTGGAAACCTGGTATGTGCTGCCGGAGATGTTTCTGCCGCAGGAAGACGCCGAGCAGCAGTTCGGCATGGTTTACTGGCAGGACGTGCTGGTGGTGCGCGATGCCGTGAAAAAGGAATTGGAGAAACTTCGCGTGGCCGGCGATATCGGTTCATCGCTGGACGCAGAAGTCGATCTCTACTGCGATACCGACTGGCTGACCAGGCTGTCGCGACTGGAGGACGAACTGCGTTTCGTGCTGATTACCTCCTATGCGCGGCTGCATCCGCTCGGGGAGCAGCCCTCTGAAGCGATCAGCGTAGACCTCGATGGTACCCAGATGGCCATACGGGTGAGGCCTTCCGACTATGGTAAATGCGTACGTTGCTGGCATCACCGCGAAGATGTCGGTGGCAATGTTGACCACCCTGAACTTTGCGGCCGCTGCGTGGAGAATGTTGACGGCAGCGGGGAGCAGAGGCGTTACGCATAGGCGGGTTGTTTATTATGACCAAGTGGCTCGGTGTATCGTTGGTGGTGATCATTCTTGATCAGATCACTAAGTATGTTGCAAACGCTCAGCTGGTTTATGCTGAGCCGCTGCCGCTATTGCCTTCGTTCAACCTGACGCTGTTGTACAACCGGGGTGCGGCGTTCAGTTTTCTGAGCGATGCCGGCGGCTGGCAGCGCTGGTTTTTCGTGACGATTTCCTTCTTTGCGGCCATATTGCTGACCATTTGGCTGCGCAGGCTCAAGTCCGAGCAGTGGGCGCTGGCGCTGGCGTTGTCACTGGTGATCGGCGGCGCTGTCGGTAATCTTGTCGACCGGCTGTGGCTCGGGTACGTGATCGATTTCATCCAGCTTTACTACAAAAACTTCTACTGGCCGGCATTCAATGTCGCCGATTCGGCGATCACGGTCGGTGCGGTGTTACTGGTGTGGGACGGTGTGTTCGCTAACAGGAGGGACCCTGGATAGGCGGCGTCGCTTTGCAGGACACGCTGTAATACGTCCCTGTACGCTCGACGGCAGCATATCCCTCGGCAATTGCTCCTGCATTGCTCTACCGTCGCCCGTCCATGGGCTCGTGCTGCCGACGGTCCTGCAAAGCTATACCGCCTTATCCAGGGTGCTTGTTTTAGATTGGATGGATCCCCGAATATGCAGATTACCATCGGTTCGAAAGTGACCATGCATTTTGCCCTGAGGCTGGTCGATGGCACCGTTGCCGACAGCAGCTTTGACAATGATCCGCTCAGCTTTGTGGTCGGTGACGGGACTTTGGACAAGGGGCTGGAGCTGGCTCTGATCGGTCTTGCAGCGGGCGACCAGCAGACATTGACGCTGATGCCCGGGCAGGCGTTTGGCGGGCGTGAGGAAGCCGCGCTACAGTGGCTTGAAAGAGATCGATTTCCCCCGGAGATGGCACTGGAAGAGGGGCAGATCATCGGTTTTAGCGGCCAGGCGGGCGAGGATATTGCCGCTGCCGTCATCGAAATACAGGATCAGCGTGTCAGGGTGGACTTCAATCACCCGCTCGCCGGGCGGGAAATCGAATTCGAGGTCGAGATTCTGTCTGTCGAGAATCCGACAGATCCGGGTTTATAATTGCGCTTACACCGGTCAAGCTGTAGGAGCGCTCTCCTGGGCGCGATAGACTGAACCATTATGCAAGTGATACTAGCCAATCCCCGCGGATTCTGTGCCGGCGTCGATCGGGCCATCGAGATCGTTGATCGTGCCCTGGAACTGTTCGGGGCGCCCATCTACGTGCGTCATGAAGTGGTGCACAACCGCTACGTGGTCAATAATCTTCGTGACAAGGGCGCCGTGTTTGTCGATGAACTGGCCACGGTGCCGGACAATGGCACGGTCATTTTCAGTGCGCACGGCGTATCGCAGGCGGTACGCCGGGAGGCCGAACGTCGAGGGCTGAAAGTTTTTGATGCCACCTGCCCGCTGGTCACCAAGGTGCACCTGGAAGTGGCGCGTTTCAGTCAGCAGGGGCGCGAATGTGTCCTGATCGGTCACCACGGTCATCCCGAAGTGGAAGGCACCATGGGACAGTACGACGAGTCGGCGGGTGGCCGCATCTACCTGGTCGAGGATCTGCAGGATGTCGGGCAACTGGAGGTGCAGCACGCGGACAAGCTCAGTTATGTCACCCAGACCACCCTGTCAGTGGACGATACAGAAAAAATCATCCAGGCGTTGCGCAGGCGTTATCCCGATATCAAGGGCCCCTACCGGGAAGATATCTGTTACGCCACGCAAAACCGTCAGGATGCGGTTCGCGAGCTTGCCGCCCGTGCCGATGTGGTCCTGGTGGTCGGATCACCCAACAGCTCGAATTCCAACCGTCTGCGCGAACTGGCGGAGCAGCAGGGGGTATCGGGCTATCTGCTGGACGGTCCGGAGCAGATTCAGAGAGCCTGGCTGGAAGGAAAAAATACCATTGGCGTTACCGCTGGTGCCTCGGCGCCGGAAGTGCTGGTGCAACAGGTTATCGACCGGCTCGAAGAATGGGGGGCAAGCAGCGTCAGCGAACACGCTGGCCGCGAAGAATCGATTACCTTCGTATTACCCCGGGAGTTGAGGGCAGGCACTCGCGAATTGCCATGACCGTCTCTGGTCCCTAGGAGCCTGACATTCTCGCGAGTTATTTTTCCCGGGATTGACCGTTCGTCGGTCCCCGGATACCGCTTATCCCCTGAGCGGTATCAGGTCGCTGTTTCCCCGATAAAGTTTTTACGCGCCACAACCAATACAGGTTGTGACGGGTGGAATACTGTGTCGGAAGCGGGAAAACCGACCGTTCGTCGCAGAAAAAATTCCCCTGATCGGAATTCAATTTACAGCCCTACTGAGCGGGGTTACAACTGGCAACATGAAAAAACAACGCGGATTTACATTACTCGAGCTCTTGATGACACTGGTCATCGCATCCCTTGTGATGACCCTGGCGGTGCCGAGTATGCGGGACCTGCTGCAGAACAACCGCATTACCGGTCAGGTCAACGAGATGGTGACGGCGTTCAACCTGGCGCGTATGGAGTCTATCCGTCGCGGCGCGCCGGTATCGGTCTGCGCCAGCGCAGACCAGGCCGGCTGTTCCAATTCCACCGACTGGGCGACCGGCTGGATTGTGTTTACCGACAACAATGCAGGCGGTAATCCTGCCGTGGGTACGCTGATCCGCGCCTGGGATCAGTTACCGGGCAACCCGACTGTCAATGGCGCTGCGTCCTTTGTGCGTTATCAAAGCGATGGCACCACCGGCTTCGCATTCGCCGCCACCCACACCATTCCCGATTGCACCGGCATGCAGCAGCGCACCATCGGTATTACACCGGGTGGCCGGGTCGGCGGCGTAACGAGGTCGGCATGTCCGTGACAGAGAACAAGGCAGGAACAACATTATGACCATCATGAAGACCACAAATCCTGGCAGAAAATCACCGGCCGGCTTCACGTTGCTGGAAGTCCTCATCGCCGTGCTGGTGCTTTCGGTCGGTTTGCTGGGACTGGCCGGGCTTCAGGCCACCGGTATGAAGACCAACCACAGCGCCTACATGCGTTCCCAGGCGGTTGCCTACGGCTACGATATTCTCGACCGCATGCGCGCCAATCGACTGAGCGCCCTGTCCGGCACCTATAACATCGCCATCGGCGCCAGCGCCCCGGCAGGCACATCGATCGCACAAACCGACCTGCGAGAATGGAAGACCCTGATTGCCGGTCACCTGCCAAGCGGCGATGCCTCGGCTAACGTCAACGGCGGCATAGCCACCGTGGTGGTGCAGTGGGACGACAGCCGGGCCGACGGCAACAGTACGGAAAACATCACCATACAGACTGAACTATGAACATGCATCCTGAAGAAAACGCTATGAATCGTACCGTCGAACAAACTTGCAAAACGCAGCGGCAGAGTGGGCTGACGCTGGTGGAGATCATGGTTGCCCTTGTGGTGGGTGCGGTGCTGCTGACCGGTGTGGCGCAGATCTATGCCGGGTCCAAGGCCACCTACCGGCTGCAGGACAGCCTGGCGCGGCTGCAGGAGAACGGGCGTTTTGCGCTGGGTTTTCTCACCCGTGACGTGCGCATGGCCGGTTACCATGGCTGCACCAATTTCGGGCTGGTTACCAACACCCTCAACAATCCCACCAGCCTGGACTACGATTTCTCCATC
>Ga0316198_10002013_pt1 | contig 12206 bp, 9 predicted proteins | sample OudBieAanoxic_MG_FD_204935 | JGI IMG/M metagenome (GOLD analysis project Ga0316198, IMG submission 204935) | Coastal sediment microbial communities from Oude Bieten Haven, Netherlands - site A anoxic | ecosystem: Environmental > Aquatic > Marine > Coastal > Sediment | place: Netherlands... | reverse complement strand
GTGCACCCCAACGACCACGTCAACGCCGGCCAGTCGAGCAACGACACGTTCCCGACCGCCCTGCACCTGGCCGCCGCGCAGGAGGTCGCCGGCACCACGCTGCCGGGTCTGAAGCACCTCGCCGCGTCCCTGCGGGCCAAGTCCGCCGAGCTCGCCGACGTCGTCACCGCGGGCCGCACGCACCTCATGGACGCCACGCCGGTCACGCTCGGTCAGCGCTTCAGCGGCTACGCCGCCCAGGTCGACGACGCCGTCGCGCGAATCGAGGCCACCCTGCCCCGACTGCTGGAGGTGCCCCTCGGCGGGACGGCTGTCGGTACCGGCCTCAACGCCGAACCCGGGTTCGCCGCCGCCGTGATCGCCCGGCTGGCCGACGAAACCGGGCTCGAGGTGCGCGAGACCCCCAACCACTTCGCGGCCCACGCCGCCCGCGACGGCCTGGTCGAGACCAGCGCTGCTCTGCGTGGTGCCGCGGTGGCGCTCACCAAGATCTGCAACGACCTGCGCTGGATGGGGTCGGGACCACGCGCCGGCCTGGGCGAGATCGCCCTGCCCGACCTGCAGCCTGGGTCGTCCATCATGCCCGGCAAGGTGAACCCGGTAGTGGCCGAGGCGACGCTCATGGTGTGCGCGCGCGTGGTCGGCAACGACGCCACCATCGCCTGGGCAGGCGCGTCCGGCGCGTTCGAGCTGAATGTCGCCATGCCGGTGATGGGTCAGTCGCTGCTGGAGTCCGCCCGGCTCCTCGGCCGCAGCGCCGATGTTCTCGCGCAGCGCTGCATCGACGGCATCACCGCCAACGTCGACCACGCCCGCGCGCTGGCCGAGGGCTCCCCCGCGATCGTCACCCCGCTGAACCGCTTCCTCGGCTACGAGGCCGCAGCCGCCGTGGCCAAGAAGGCGCTGGCCCAGCGGCGGAGCATCCGTGAGGTCGTGCTCGCCGACGGCTACGTCGAGCGCGGGGTGCTCACCGAGGACGACCTCGACCGTGCGCTCGACGTGTTGGCGATGACGCGACCTACTGCGGAAGGTCCTCCAGCATCTCGGTGACGAGGGCGGCGATCGCCGAGCGCTCCGAGCGGTTCAGCGTCACGTGGGCGAACAGCGGGTGGCCCTTCAGCTTCTCCACAACCGCCACGACACCGTCGTAGCGTCCGACGCGCAGGTTGTCACGCTGGGCAACATCGTGGGTCAGCACGACACGGGCGTTGCTGCCCATCCGAGACAGCACGGTGAGCAGCACGTTGCGCTCCAACGACTGCGCCTCGTCCACGATCACGAAGGCGTCGTGCAGCGACCGACCGCGGATGTGGGTGAGCGGCAGCACCTCGAGCAGCCCCCGGGCGACGACCTCCTCGACCACCTCTGGTGTCGTCACCGACGTCAACGTGTCGTGCACGGCCTGACCCCACGGGTTCATCTTCTCGGCCTCGCTGCCGGGCAGATAGCCCAGCTCCTGGCCACCGACGGCGTAGATCGGCCGGAAGACGACCACCTTCTGGTGGATCCGCCGCTCCAGCACGCTCTCCAGTCCGGCGCACAGCGCAAGGGCCGACTTCCCGGTGCCGGCCCGTCCACCCAGACTGATGATGCCGACGTCTGGGTCGAGCAGAAGGTCGAGCGCGACGCGCTGCTCCGCCGAACGTCCGCGCAGCCCGAAGACCTCGCGGTCGCCGCGCACCAGCCGCACGCGCTTGTCGGCCGTGACCCGGCCCAGACCGCTGCCGCGGTCGCTCAGCAGCACCAGGCCCGTGTGGCAGGGCAGGTCGCGGGCCTCGTCGAGGTCGGCGAACCCGTCGTCGTACAGCTCGTCCAGGACGCTCGAGGTCACCTCGACCTCCGACATGCCCGTCCATCCCGACTCGACGACGGTCTCCGCGCGGTACTCCTCGGCATGCAGCCCCACCGCCGAGGCCTTGACCCGCATCGGCAGGTCTTTGGAGACGAGCGTGACGTCGCAACCCTCAGCCTTCAGGTTGCGGGCGACCGCGAGAATCCGGCTGTCGTTGTCGGCCAGCCGGAAGCCCGGCGGCAGCACCTCGGCGTCGGTGTGGTTGAGCTCGACCCGCAGGGTGCCGCCCTGGTGACCTACCGGCAGCGGCGCGTCGAGACGACCGTGCTCGACACGCATCTCGTCGAGGATGCGCAACGCTCCCCGTGCGTAGTAGCCCAGCTCAGGGTGGTGACGCTTCGCCTCGAGCTCGGTGATCACCACGACGGGCAGCACCACCTCGTGCTCGTCGAAGCGAAGCAGGGCATACGGGTCGGACAGCAGAACGCTGGTGTCGATCACGTACGTCCGTCGTCCGGGCATGGACGACTCCTCTCGGTCGGGTCGGGTGGGTCACGGGGTGCTCAGCCTCCGAACCTGCGCTCACGCTCGGCGTAGGAACGCAGGGCCCGAAGAAAGTCGACTCGGCGGAAGTCGGGCCACATGGCCTCGCAGAAGTAGAACTCGCTGTGCGCGCTCTGCCACATCAGGAACCCCGAGAGGCGTTGCTCGCCCGAGGTGCGGATGACCAGGTCGGGATCGGGCTGCCCCTTGGTGTAGAGGTGCTCGGCGATGTGCTCGACGTCGAGCAGCTCAGCCACCTCGGCAGTCGTCTTGCCCGCTGCTGCGTGCTCGACGAGCAGCGAGCGGACGGCGTCGGCGATCTCCTGGCGGCCCCCGTACCCGATCGCCACGTTGACCCACATGCCATCGACGTCCTGCGTGCGGTCGGCGGCAGCCTTCAAGACGCGCTGGGTGTTCGACGGCAGCACGTCGAGAGACCCGACCGGGTGCAGTCGCCACCGACCGGTGTCGGCGATGGTGTCGACCGCTCCCTCGATGATCGCCACCAGCGCTTCAAGCTCGGCGGCGGGCCGATTGAGGTTGTCGGTGGAGAGCATCCAGAGCGTGACAACCTCGACGCCGACGTCGGAGCACCATCCCAGGAACTCGATGATCTTCTCGGCCCCGCGCTCATGACCCGTGCGCGCGGCCTGACCTGCGCTGCGCGCCCAACGGCGGTTGCCGTCGAGGATGACGCCGACGTGCTGGGGCATCTTGGCCGGGTCCAGCGAGCGTGCCAGTCGACGCTCGTACACCCCATAGACGAGGTCAGCGACCGCCACGTATCGAGGCTACCCCGAGAGGCGGTTTCGCCCGGCACATCACGACGCGTCGCGTAGGTTGCTGCGCTGTAGGTCCACGCCAAGGTCGAGGGGACAGGTGATGACGCAGGACTCCCACACCGCGCACCCGGCTCGCGACCGGGCCGAGGCCGCGTACGACGCGCTGTCCGACCGTGTCGAGTCGCGGATGCAGGGCGCGATCGACAGGCTGCCCGCCGACGTCAAGCCCAAGCTTCGCGGCTGGCTGCACCTCGGCGCCGTCCCCGTGTCGGCTGTGCTCTGTCTCGTGCTGCTCGTCGTCGCCGAGGACACCGGCCATCGCGCCGCTGTCGCCGTCTACACCGCCACCAGCCTGTTGCTGTTCTCGGTCAGCGCCCTGTACCACCGCGGAAACTGGCAGCCGGGCATGGACGCGTTCCTGCGTCGGCTGGACCACGCAAACATCTTCTTGATCATCGCCGGCACCTACACCCCCTACGCGGTGCTGCTCCTCGAGCCTGATCGGGCCCGGCTGCTGCTGGTGCTCGTCTGGTCCGGCGCCACCGCAGGGGTGTTCTTCCGCCTGCTCTGGCTCGGCGCCCCTCGCTGGACCTACGTCACCAGCTACATCGCGCTCGGCTGGGTGGCGATCTTCTTCCTCGGCGACCTCACCCGTGCCGGCGGGTGGCTGATCCTGACCCTGATGTGCCTCGGCGGACTGCTCTACACGATCGGCGCAGTCGTCTACGCCACGAAGAAGCCCGACCCGAGCCCGCGGTGGTTCGGCTACCACGAGGTCTTCCACGCCCTCACGATCGCCGCCTGGCTGGCCTTCTACGTCGGGATCGCCGTCAGCCTCGCCCGCGCCTAGCCGACAGCGTGCCCGGCGCGAGGGACCGGCCAGCCTGCTGAGACCTCAGCGGACGATCGCGACCGGACCCTTGGCATGGTGCACCAGGTGCTCGCTCACCGAGCCGAGCAGGAGGCCGGCGACCGCGCCGTGCCCTCGCGAGCCGATGACGACCAGAGCAGCCGACTCGCTCGCCTCCACGAGGGCGTCGCCCGCGCTGCCATGCACCGGCAGCGGGCGCACCTCACAGCCCGGGTGGCCCCCTAGCTCGTCGCGAACCTCCGCCATGATCTCGGCGGCCACGGCCGCCTCGTAGGCGGTCATCGGCGGGACGACGCCCGGTTCCCCCCCGCTGGGACGCGGCGCCGTCGTCATGCTCCACGCACGCACCGCGACGAGTGGGCACGCTCGCACCTCCGCCTCGTGGGCGGCGAAACGCAGGGCGCGGCGTCCGCACGCCGAGCCGTCCACACCGACGACCACTGACCCGACGACGGTGCCGACTTGCTCGCGCACGCGACCGGGCATCGACGACTCCTGGGGGATCTGCGCCACTCGGCCCTCCTGACTGGTGCCGATCACCATACGGTGAACCCATGACCGTCCACCCCCGAGCCGGAAGCCCCGCCCAGCCCGACGACCTCGTCGACCTTGCACGCCTCGTCACCGCGTACTACAGCGAGCACCCCGACCTCGCCGACGCTTCCCAACGCGTCGCCTTCGGCACGTCCGGACATCGAGGCTCCTCGCTGCGTGGCTCGTTCAACGACGACCACATCGCCGCCACGACCCAGGCGATCTGCGAGTACCGGGCTGCCCAAGGCATCGACGGACCGCTGTTCCTCGGCCGGGACACCCACGCCCTCTCCGACCCCGCCCAGGTCACGGCGCTCGAGGTGCTGGCCGCCAACGGCGTCACGGTGCTGATGGACGCCGCCGACCGCTACGTGCCGACGCCGGCGTTGTCGCACGCCATCCTGCAGCACAACGCCGGACGCACGTCCGGGCCCGGCCTGGCCGACGGGATCGTCATCACGCCCTCGCACAACCCGCCTCCGGACGGCGGCTTCAAGTACAACCCGCCCAACGGTGGCCCAGCCGACACCGACGTCACCCGCTGGGTGCAGGACCGGGCGAACGAGCTGCTCGACGCGGGGCTGTCCGGCGTGGCCCGGATCCCCTACGCACGCGCCCGCGCGGCTGACACCACCACGACGTTCGACTACCTGGCCAACTACGTCGACGACCTGCCCGCCGTCCTCGACATCGAGGCGATCCGCTCCTCCGGAGTCCGCATCGGTGCCGACCCGATGGGCGGGGCCAGCGTGGACTACTGGGGCGCCATCGCCGAACGACACGGGCTGGATCTGGAGGTGGTGAATCCCCTGGTCGATGCGACGTTCCGGTTCATGACGCTGGACTGGGACGGCAAGATCCGGATGGACTGCTCCTCCCCCAACGCCATGGCGTCCCTCATCGATCGGGTCACCGGGGCCGACGCCGCGGGCTACGCGCTGGCCACGGGCAACGACGCAGACGCCGACCGGCACGGCATCGTCACCCCCGACGGCGGTCTGATGAACCCCAACCACTTCTTGTCCGTCGCCATCAGCTACCTCTTCCAGCACCGGCCGGGGTGGCCTGCCGGTACGGGCATCGGCAAGACCCTGGTGTCGTCGTCGATGATCGACCGGGTGGCCGCCGACCTCGGACACCGCATCGACGAGGTGCCCGTCGGGTTCAAGTGGTTCGTGCCCGGCCTGCTGGACGGGTCGATCGGCTTCGGCGGCGAGGAGAGCGCAGGGGCGTCGTTCCTGCGCAAGGACGGCTCGACCTGGACGACCGACAAGGACGGCATCCTGCTGTGCCTCCTCGGTGCCGAGATCGTCGCGACGACCGGCCGCTCCCCCAGCCAGCACTACGCCGACCTGACCGCGCTGCACGGCTCGCCGGCCTATGCGCGCATCGACGCGCCGGCCACCCGCGAGCAGAAGGCGACCCTGGCAGCCCTCTCACCCGAGCAGGTGTCGGCAACAGAGCTGGCCGGCGACCCGATCACGGCGATCCTCACCACGGCGCCCGGCAACGGTGCCGCCATCGGCGGGCTGAAGGTGGGCACCGACCACGGCTGGTTCGCCGCTCGACCGTCGGGCACCGAGGACGTCTACAAGATCTACGCCGAGTCCTTCCGCGGTGCCGAGCATCTGGAGCAGATCCAGCAGGAGGCGCGGGCCGTGGTCAGCGCTGCGCTGGGCCCGTGAGCTCGGCGCGCAGGTGGTCGACGTCGGTCACCGGGCGGCGGCAGACGAAGCCCCGACAGACGTAGGCGGCTGCCCGGGAGTCGACGAGGCCGCGCTCGGCGAGCAGCGGGACCTCGTGCTCGTCGGCAGGCGACCCTCGCACGATCACCGAGCCTGGCATGGCGTGACTCATCGCCGCGCGGTGCAGGGCGGCAGCCGAGGGATCGGTGGCTGATCCCACCACAGCGACCTCCAGCGGCCCGGCCAACGCCGACTCCGCGGCCGCCAGCGCCCAGGAGACGAAGCGCGGCGCTCGGGTGGCCAGCGCCTGTGCGGTTCCGAGCGCCTGCTCACCGACCTCGCGGTACCGCCCCTCCCCGGTCACCGCTGCGGCCATGAGCAGGGCGTGGGCGAGGGCCGATCGTCCCGACGGCGCAGCGTTGTCGGTGGGGTCGCTCGGACGGCGCCCCAGGCGCTCGTCGGTGGCGTCCGCGGCCGTGTCGTAGATCTGCTCGTTCTCGACGAACTGCTCCAGCGCGACGTCCAGCAGAGCCGTGGCATGACGCAGCCACACCGGATCGCCCGTCGCCCCGAGCAGGACCAGCAGCCCCTCCGCCACAGCGCCGTAGTCCTCGAGCACACCGGCCGGCGCACCCACGGCACCCTCGCGTGAGACCCGGCGCAACCGCGAGCCGTCCCAGTGCAGCGTGGTGAGCAGCTCGGCGCAGCGCTGCGCGGCGGCCAGCCACGGCGGCTCGTCCAGGACGATGGCCGCCTCGGCCAGCGCTGAGATGGCCAGCCCGTTCCAGGCGGCCACGACCTTGTCATCGCGGGTGGGCTGCGGACGAGCGTCGCGGGCAGCCAACAGGCGCCGGCGCACCTGAGACCAGCGGGCAGGGTCGTCCGGATCGGCTCGCAGCTGCAGCGTCGAGGCGCCGTGCTCGAACGTGCCGTGCGGCGTCACCGACAGCAGCGACGCAGCCCAGGCGCCGTCGTCCTTGCCGAGCACGTCGGCGAGCTGCTGCGGGGTCCAGGCGTAGGTGAGCCCTTCGACGCCGTCGGTGTCGGCGTCCAGCGCCGAGGCGAAGCCGCCTTGCTCGGTAGCCAGGTCGGTGAGCAGGAACCCGGCCAGCTCGCGCGTTATCCGCTCGGCGAGCGGGCTGCCGGTGGAGGTGAAGGCGTGCAGGTAGGCCCGCAGCAGCAGGGCGTTGTCGTAGAGCATCTTCTCGAAGTGCGGAACGACCCAGGCGCGGTCCACGCTGTAGCGGGCGAAGCCGCCGGCGAGCTGGTCGTACATGCCGCCGCGCGCCATCGCCTCGCACGTCTGCTCGACCATGTCGAGCGCATCGGCGCATCCGGTGCGGTGGTGGTGGCGCAGCAGCCACTCCAGGGCCATCGACGGCGGGAACTTCGGCTGCGTGCCGAAACCGGCGTGCTCGTGGTCGAAGTCACCGGCCAGCTCGGTGACAGCCGCGTCGAGCTCGGCGGCCGTCGGCGGATGGGGGCCCGACACGACCGAGCGGTGTGCCAGCTGTGCGGTGATGCGGGAGCCCGTGGACTCGACCTCATCCCGCCGCTGCGTCCACGCGTCGCGCACCGCGTCGAGCACCTGCCGGAATGCGGGCATCTGGTGCCGGGGCTGCGACGGAAAGTACGTGCCGGCGTAGAAGACCCTGCCCTGGGGGGTGAGGAAGGCCGTCATCGGCCAGCCGCCGTGGCCCGTCATCGCCTGGACGGCCTCCATGTAGACCGCGTCGACGTCGGGCCGCTCCTCCCGGTCGACCTTGATGTTGACGAAGCCGGCGTTCATCGCCTCGGCGGTGGCCTCGTCTTCGAACGACTCGTGGGCCATGACGTGGCACCAGTGACACGCCGCGTAGCCGACGCTGAGTAGCACCGGGACGTCGCGGCGTCGAGCCTCGGCGAAGGCCTCGTCACCCCACTCGAACCAGTCCACCGGGTTGTCTGCGTGCTGCTGCAGGTAGGGCGAGGTGGACGAGGCGAGCCGGTTGGGCATGGTCTCCATCCTGCGGGCAGACTTCAGCGGTGACCAATCGGGCCGTCGTTGAGCTACGCGCCGCCTTCGACTGGTTGTTCCGCAGCCGCATCGACGGACGCATCACCATCGGACACCTGCCCAACGCGCCCCTGATCGTGTTCCTCGTGGCGGCAGGCCTGCGCTGGCTGTTCAGCCCCGAGGGCACAGCCGGGGTCGTGCTGGACGTCGTGGCGACCGGCGCTCTGGTCTGGTGGGCCCTGGACGAGGTGGTGCGCGGGGTCAACCCCTTCCGCCGGATGCTCGGCGCAGGCGTCCTGGCCTTCGTCGTCGTCGGGCTCGTCACCGGCTAGGGACAGGTCTCGTGCGGGCCACCTTGACGAGGTGTGGCGCGGAGGGTCAGTGCTTGCCCGGGTCGGAGGAGTGGCCGGGGAAGACCTTCGCCGTCGGGTCGATGATGGGCGCGGCGTTGTTGACCGCCGTCGCCGCCTCGCCGAAGCCGGTGGAGATCAGCCGCACCTTGCCCGGGTACTCCACGACGTCACCAGCGGCGAACACGCCGGGGACGCTGGTGGACATGCGGCTGTCCACGACGATGTGCCGCTTGGACAGCTCCAGCCCCCACTTCTGCAGCGGCCCGAGGTCGGCGATGAAGCCCAGCGCCGCCACGACCTCGTTGCACTCGATCACGGTGTGCTCGTCGGTCTCCTTGTTGACCACGTCGACGGCGCGCACCCGGCCCTCGGCATCACCGAGGATCTCGTGCGGCACGTACGGCGTCAGCACGTTCACCTTGGATGCCCGCAGCTGCGCCACCGACCCCTCGTGCGCCCGGAACTGGTCGCGGCGGTGGATCAGCGAGACCGACGCCGCCTTGTCCTGCAGCACCAGCGCCCAGTCGACCGCGCTGTCACCGCCGCCGACGATGAGAACGTCCTTGTCGTGCAGCACCGACAGGTCGGTCACGACGTAGCGCAACCCCTTGCCGTCGAAGACGTCGCCACCGGGTAGGGCACGCGGGGTGAACGTGCCGATGCCGGCGGAGATGATCACGGCCTTCGTGTGCACTGCGTCGCCATTGTCGAGGTCGACCACCAGCGAACCGTCGTCCTGCTTGCTGAGGTTCTCGGCCCGGCGACCGAGCAGGTAGGTGGGGTCACCGGACGACGCCTGCTCGATGAGCCGAGTGGCGAGGTCACGCGCCAGCACGGAGGGGTACCCGGCGACGTCGTAGATGGGCTTCTCCGGGTAGAGCGCCATGAGCTGGCCGCCGGGCTCGGTGAGCGAGTCGACGATCGCGACGCTCATGCCGCGGAACCCGGCGTAGTAGGCCGCGTAGAGCCCGGTGGGCCCCGCTCCGACGATCAGCAGGTCAACCTCGGTGATCAATGTGTGCTCCCCAGAGCGTGGTCGAGTAGGTACGAGCTCAACGTACGGATGTACTGAGACCGTTCGTAGCTGGATCGGTCGGCTGCCGTCTGGTACGACACGCTGCCCCGCATCTGTCGAACCGAGCTGTACTCGTGCTCAGCCATCCAGGCGACGAGCTCGGCCTCCACGTCGGCGATGTGCTCGGGCCCGTTGAGCAGCAGCGACGAGGTCATCATCGCGACGTTCGCACCGGCCAGCACCACCTTGATCACCTCGGCACCGCTATGCACGCCTGACGTCGCCGCCAGCGACACCTCGGGCAGCAGCGGGCGCAGGATGCCGATCCACCGCAGCGGCAGTCGCACCTCGCTGGGGTGCGACAGCGACACCTTGGCCTCGACGCCGAGCGTGGTGATGTCGATGTCGGGCTGGTAGAAGCGGTTGAACAGCACGAGACCGTCCGCACCGTCGATCGTCAGGCGCCTGGCCAGCGACGGCAGGGCGGAGTAGTACGGCGAGAGCTTGATGGCCAGGGGCACCGCAAGCTCGGCGCGCACCGTCCGCACCGCGTCGACGAGTCGGTCCTCGACGTCGAGGGAGTCCTCGTCCGGATCGGTCACCACGTCGTACAGGTTGAGCTCGATCGCGTCGGCACCCGCGTCGGCAAGCATGCGCGCGTAGCGCACCCAGGCGCCGGCCGAGCGGGCGTTGACGCTCGCGATGACGGGGACGTCCAGAACCTCCTTGGCGTCCTCGACCAGCGCAAGGTGCACCCCGGGTCCCATCTCCGGCAGGTCGAGGTCGGCGAAGAACCCGCTGTCGGTGGTCGCCTCGGCGAACGTGCCCTGGTGCGCGTCGAGCCGGTGGGTGACCAGCAGCGGCTCCTCCTCCACCTCCTCCTCGAACAGCGAGGGCAGCACGACGGCACTTGCGCCGGCCGCCTGCAGCGAGCGCAACGTCTCGACGCGTCCGGTCAAGGGGCTGGCCGAGGCCACAATCGGGCTGCGCAGCGTCAACCCCAGGTAGTCGGTCGTCAGGTCAGGACCCATCACAACTCCTCCCCCTCGTCGCCCACAGGCACGTCATCGGCTCCGTCCAACGAGGCGACGGCCCGTTCGACCCCCGCAAGCTGTTCGTAGTAGCGGCGGCGCTCGGTCACATCCTGCTGGGCCAGGCTGAACAGCTCCCGCGCCCTGGTCGGGTTGCTGCGTGCCAGCGCCGAGAAGCGGGTCTCGGCCAGCAGGAAGTCCCGCAGCGGCGTACTCGGCGCCTTCGAGTCCAGGTGGAACGGCTGGGCGTGCTCGTCCTCGGTCGGGCTGTAGCGGTAGAGCTCCCAGTAGCCCGACGACACCGCGCTCTTCTGGTGCGTCATCGAGGTGGACATGTCGATTCCGTGCGCGATGCAGGTGGAGTAGGCGATCACCAGCGAGGGGCCGCGGAACGCGTCGGCCTCCAGCAGGGCACGCACCGTCTGGTTCTCGTTCGCCCCCAGCGCGATCTGGGCGACGTAGACGTTGCCGTAGGCCCGCGCGAAGGCGCCGAGGTCCTTCTTCGCGCTTGCCTTGCCAGAGTTGGCGAACTTCGCCGTGGCCCCGCGTGGGGTCGACTTCGATGCCTGTCCGCCGGTGTTGGAGTACACCTCGGTGTCCATCACCAGCACGTTGATGTCCTTCCCGGACGAGAGCACCTGGTCGAGGCCGCCGAAGCCGATGTCGTAGGCCCAGCCGTCACCGCCGACGGCCCAGACGCTGCGTCGCACGAGGTTCTCGGCCAGGTCGGCCAGCCGCGGCAGCCGCTCGTCGTGGTCGCCGTCGTCGATCAACCGGGCGATCCTGGTCTGAAGCACCTCCACGCGTGCCCGCTGGGCCTGCACCTCGGCCTCGGAGGCCTGCTCGGCCAGCAGCAGGGCGGAGACCAGCTCCTCGCCCAGGTCCCAGCTGAGCTCGGCGATCAGCCGGCGAGCGGCCTCGGTGTGCGACTCGATACCCAGGCGCAGCCCAAGCCCGAATTCCGCGTTGTCCTCGAACAGCGAGTTGCTCCACGCCGGGCCGCGTCCGTCGGGCCCGGTCGCCCAGGGAGTGGTGGGCAGGTTGCCGCCATAGATGGACGAGCACCCAGTGGCGTTCGCGACGACGAGGCGGTCGCCGTAGAGCTGGGAGAGCAGCTTGACGTACGGCGTCTCCCCACAGCCGCTGCAGGCACCGGAGAACTCGAAGAGCGGCTGGAGCAGCTGGGACCCCTTGACCGTCTGCTGCTTGACCGCCGTGCGGTCGATCTCGGGGATCGACAGGAAGAAGTCCCACGACGGCCGCTCCACGCCGCGCAGCTGCGAGGCCGGCTCGAAGTTGAGCGCCTTGTGGCTGGAGTCCTCCTTGCTGCGGGCCGGGCAGACGTCGACACAGATGCCGCAACCGGTGCAGTCGTCGGGGGCCACCTGCACCGTCAGCTTGTGGTCAGTCAGTTGGCGGTCACGGAAGTTCTTGGACTTGAAGCCCGACGGCGCCGCCCCGAGCAAGTCGTCCGGATACACCTTCAGGCGGATCGTCGCGTGCGGGCACACGATGGCGCACTTGCCGCAGTCGATGCAGATGGAGGGGTCCCAGACCGGCAGGTCCTGGGCCAGCGCACGCTTCTCCATCGCCGCCGTACCCGT
>Ga0316198_10002012_pt1 | contig 12207 bp, 10 predicted proteins | sample OudBieAanoxic_MG_FD_204935 | JGI IMG/M metagenome (GOLD analysis project Ga0316198, IMG submission 204935) | Coastal sediment microbial communities from Oude Bieten Haven, Netherlands - site A anoxic | ecosystem: Environmental > Aquatic > Marine > Coastal > Sediment | place: Netherlands... | reverse complement strand
CTTTTTTACTATATCGAGGAGATGGCCAATAAGGGGAAATATAAATTTGAATTTGAGCGGCTTCTCGATGCAACGCAACGAAGAAAATACGACAAAAAAACAAAAACCGGGCGAAATTTCATTTTTAAGATCCGGGAAAATTTCTCTGATTTTATGTTCATCAACACGTTTGTCGACCAAGATTTTATCAACCGCCACAAGTTATTTGTTGCCGGAAAAAAATTAGATAAACAACGGATGGTATGGCAATATTATGTAAAAAGTAGAAAACTTAAGGACTATCGTAAGATGCTCCTCGACACCCTGTATCACCCACCGCATATCACCATCGACAATGGAAAAGACATAGACGAAGCCCTTTACCTTGTTCATCACTTTGAAAAAAAACCGCTTGTCAAAGATTTTATTGCCAACACCATGATGGGAATCGAGTATTTGTGGGGGGCACCGGTCAAACTGGAAACCAGCGAGGCAATCCCGGTTGCTTCACCCCAAAAGGCACCGGCAGCCGCCGGCCCGACCATGATGACCCAGGATGACCTTCAGGTAGCGCAAATTAAATGGCAGCGAGTCGTCTACACCATGGAAAACCGCAAGCTTTCCAAGAAGGTTTTGGGGTAGCTTTTCAGACTTAATGGACAGTGATACCCCAATTGGGCGTAAACAAAATGAGAAGCTCAATTTAAGCATTTAGAATTGTGGCATAAATTTTCAATTCAGTTAAATTTCGATAATGCTTCAATGAATGAGATAGTTAATCATAAAACATTCTCATTTTTTACCCGGTGGGAAAGCCGATCATACCCCACCTACGGCGTTATCAAGGGTTTGCGGTAGTACACTACAGCGTCACCCTTGATGCCTTGTATCTGGGGCATCCTCGACTTTCGCTCAATCGGGGTGATATTTTGCTTTTGTCCCACCAATATCAAAACGCGGAACCAATTTTAACGCATCATCGTCATCGGTCAGTGAAGAATAAAAAAAGAGAGCACCATGGAAAATATCACCAAAGCGATGGCATATCTGGAGCGGAGTCTGAGCAAACAAGACCGTCTGGCAGCCATCCCGTTTGAAGCATTCATCAAGCTTCTGTTCACCAAGCCCAACACAATTGCCCGAAATGTTTTTCAGGTCTTTTATGATATGGTTAAAAGCTATGTGGGCGAGGGGGCCGATGAGTATCCGGGTGATACCGAATCGGTTAAATTTGTCCATTATGACTGCAACCCACTGTTCGTCAACGGGGCGGATAACCCTTTCTTCGCCGATAGGCTGTTTGCCAATCGTCTCATGAAACATGTTGAAGCCATGCGAAGTGGTGCCCAGCAGAACAAAATCTACATTTTTGACGGACCGCCCGGCTGTGGAAAAAGTACTTTCTTAAATAATCTTCTGAAAAAGTTTGAAGAGTATGCCAACACGGAGCAGGGAACTCGCTATGAGGTCGTTTGGCGGCTGAGTCCAAAAGAGCTGGGCGGTTTCAGGGAGAATAGAGCTAACCCGATGCTTGAGCAATTGAGCCGGGCGATCGAAACCATCGCATCAAAACAAAATGAGTCCTCAGGGGACGAATCAATAGCTGATCTTTACAATCAACACCATCAATTACCGGACGAAAAGGGCTTTTCCGTTGTAATGCCGGACTACGTCGAGGTTCCCTGCCCCAGCCATGATAATCCTTTACTCATGGTCCCCAAGCGTTACCGGCGAACTTTTTTCGATGAACTGTTCAAAAATGATGAATTTAAGTGGAATCTTTTCGCTAACAAGGAATATAATTGGGTTTTTAAGGATAAACCCTGCACCATTTGCAGCACCATTTACCAGGCCCTTTTAAACCAGGTTAAAGACTCACAAAAAGTTTACCAGATGCTTTATGCCCGGCCTTATCGGTTCAACCGCCGGTTAGGCCATGGTATCAGTGTTTTTAATCCCGGGGATAAGCCGCTGAAACAATATTTTTTCGGCAACCCCAGGCTCCAACGGCACATCAACAGTCTGCTAAGGAATACCAAAGAGATTAGTTATTTGTTTTCCCGCTATGCTAAGACCAACAACGGCATTTACGCTCTTATGGATATCAAATCCCATAATGCCACGCGGATGATCGAGCTGCATAATATTATAAGCGAAGGCGTCCACAAGGTTGAAGACATCGAAGAGAATGTAAATTCATTATTGATGGCCGTCATGAATCCTGAAGATAAAAAGAACATCCAGGATTTTAAGTCATTTTCCGATCGAATCGAATACATTAAAATCCCCTATGTGATGGATTTGCAAACCGAAGTCCACATTTACCGCAGTATCTTCGGCCGCCATATCGATGAAAGTTTCCTCCCGATGGTGCTGCACAATTTTGCCCGGGTGATTATCTCCTCCCGGCTCAATACCCGGTCTAAAGGGATGCTGGAATGGGTTGGTGACCCTGATAAATACAACCTCTATTGCGATAAAAACCTTCTATTGCTAAAAATGGAACTTTATACAGGCCATATCCCCAGGTGGCTTAAGGAAGAAGACCGAAAAAGTTTTACCGCCAAAGTGAGACGGCGAATCCTGGCTGAATCGGACTCAGAGGGCGAAAAGGGCTTTTCCGGGCGGGACTCCATTAAATTGTTTAATGAATTTTATACAACCTACACCAAAGATGACAAGCTCATCAATATGTCCACACTGTGCAACTTTTTTACCAAGACCCGCAAAGACCTTATGGCTTCAATCCCCGAAGGATTCATAGACTCGCTGTGTCATCTGTATAATTATAGAATTTTGCAATTTGTGAAGGAATCGCTCTACGACTACAACGAGGAACAGATTTCCAGAGATATTCAGAATTACCTGTTTGCCTTGAACTTTGAAATCGGGTCGACGGTGACGAGTACGTTTACCCAAGACAAATTAGAAATCACGGAAGACTTTATCGAAAGCATTGAAAATCACTTACTGGGCGTAAAAGTAAACAACCAAAAACGTCTCTCGTTTCGCAAACGCACCCAAAAAGAATACACATCCAGCACCTTAACTCAGGAGATTATGGTGAAGGGAATGCCTGTCACCGAAACGAAGCTTTATCAGGATCTTTATGAACAATACGTTTATAACCTGAAAGAAAAAGTCCTGGATCCCTTTCTGGAAAATGAAAACTTTCGTCGCGCCATTAAAGACTATGACAAAGACGCATTTAAAACCTACGATAAAAGGATTAGAGACGACGTCAGTTTTTTAATGAATAACCTGTGCGATAAACTTAATTATACCAAGCAGGGTGCCAAAGAGATCTGCATGGATGTAATTGACAATGACCTGGCAAAGACCTTTGCAAAGGTATAGGCCCGGTCAATTATCGATGGATATAATCGATTTTATTCGAAGTAGCCATTAATCGCACGATTGGCGTTTTCGGCACGTACCCATTACGGTACAAAGGATCGATTGCTGCCAGCCGATGGATTCAATTCTTTCTCTAGACATCGCAAATTATCAATATCGCCCACGGCAATCACAGTGTCTCCCTCCTGAAGGCGCGATTCAAAAGACGGGTTGAAGAGCATGTCATCATCGTCTTTTTTTATGGCGATGATGATCAGATTGAATCGCTGGCGGATGCCCGAATCCTTAAGCATGACATTGACCAACTTGGAATGGGAGCTGACAGGAATTTCCTCCATTTGGATATCGGTTCGTTGTTGGGCAAAGGCCAGGTCGAGGAAGCTGGTGACAGTGGGTCGGATGATCCGTTGGGCCATGCTGGCGGCCCCCATCTCATAGGGGGATTCCACCTTGCTGGCGCCGGCCGCCCTCAGCTTGGATTTGGATTTAACCTCCCCCGCCCGGGCCACAATGAAGAGCTCAGAATTAAGCTGCCGGGCGGTGAGCACGAGGAATACGTTTTCGGCATCTGATCCAAGGGCGGCCACAAGCCCCTTGGCCCGTTCGATACCGGCCTTGGTCAGGTTGTCTTCGTCGGTGGCATCTCCCGATACGTACAAAACATTATCCTGATCCATTATGGACACATTTTCCGGGTCGTTATCCACCACCACCAGGTCGATGGGGTTGCCCTTCAGGTCTCGGCAGAGCACGCGTCCGATCCGTCCATACCCGCATACTATAAAATGATTTTTCATGCGATTGATTTTCCGGTCCAATCTTCTCCTCCCTAAAATAGTACGAATGCGTACTTCCACCATGAACTGCACGATGGCTCCGGCCACGTAGACAGTGAAACCGACCCCGACGATCACCAGCACAACGGTAAAAATTCGGCCGGTATCGCTAAGGGCGTGGACTTCTTTGTAACCCACTGTAGAAAGGGTGATCGCGGTCATATAAACAGCATCAATTAGGATCCAATCCTCGATCAGGCTGTAACCGATAACACCAAAGACGAAAATAGCTACCGCTAAGAGCAGTGAAATTCGAAGATGTCGCGTACGGTTCATAAGTTTAGTGGTATCAATGGATAGGTATAATTCACATTGGATATAAGTTTTTTAAACTACACCCGAAGCGAAATCAAAAGCAAGGTTTTTCAGGTGGCGGGGAAGCGTAACGCAAGGGTTCCCCAAAACTCGGAACGCATTGACACCGAATGCCCATTCGCTTACAATTTCGATGGCAGCGGCAGCTAATGCCTGAACCATTGATTTGGTTTTAATCACTTAAAATGTGACCATACCTATTCGATCGGTTGAATTTATGTTTTTGTTAAGAACCGAAGATCTGAATCTGAAATTAGAGATCGTGCCGTTATCCACTTTAATTCCGCATGAAGCGATCATTTCAAATGTAAGCCAGCGCCTTACCATGGAATTTGCATATTTTGCTAATTTGCATCATCCAATTATTATTGAAAAAAACAATATCGTACTAGATGGCAATCATCGGGTTAGTGTATTTAAAAAACTTGGGTTTAAGCATATCGCCGTCTGCCGGATTAATTATTTTAATCGATGCGTCAAGCTTCGCTACTGGTTCCGATTACTGGGAAACATGAATGACCTTGCCATATTGGAATCAATCATACACCAAATGGGTGGTCGTTTTGATTCGGTTCCGACCAAAGACGCACTGATTGATGCGTTGGCTAAAAATTATCTGAGCTGGGGGATACAACAGGGGAACCGCTTCAACTGGGTCCGCTTTTCAAAAGAGAAGGTTTCTGATGCGATTGAGTCATACCGTGCTCTGGAAAAGTTGCAAAATCAGTTGGTTCGTGAAGACGCATCGCTGGAATACATACCCTGCGAATCCATCCGGTCGGAAGATGCCTGCAAGAAAATTCAACAAAACGACGTGATCATATGGACACCGCATATCGGAAAGAACATAATTGTTGCCGCCACCCAGGATGGTAGGGTGTTCGCTCCTAAAACTACTCGTCATTTAATTCCGGCACGGCCACTCAACATCAATATCCCCAGCAAATGGCTCAAGGAAGATATCTCCCTGGATGATATTAATGAACGGTTTACAAATTATCTGACCACCAAGCGTATCCGAAAATTTGGTCCCGGACAGGTCATCGATGGGAGATTTTATGGAGAAACATTGTTCGTATTTTATGACTGAATATTCATTAACCATTTAACGAAAGAAGCCTGCAATGCCTAATGAGAACGAGAACAGACTCGTCATGCTTTCAGCGGTTGGGATCGATGCACCTGGCCTAGTGGCCAACATTACAACCAAAATATTCGAAATGGGTGGAAATATTATCGATGTCGAAGAAAATTGTCGGCGGGGATTGTTTTCCATATTCTTGGTGATTGACTTTACATCTATTGAAAATTCCATTGATGATCTTATCAAGAACTTGAAATCCGTTGAAATTCAAACTGGATTAAAAGTGATTGTGAGAGAGTACAATCATCGCGAAATTACTTTTATAGCTTCACAGGAAAATCATTTGGTGACGATTATCGGTACTGATAGGCCGGGTATCATTGCTAAAATTTCCACCTATTTTGCTCAACATAATATCAATATTGAAAATTTGAAAATGATCGCTCGGGGCGAACTTTTCTCGATGGAACTGGTTATCAATGCCGGGAAAATGGTCGTCGGTTCGTTGCCGTCGCATCCTGAAGCGTTCAAAAAAATGAAAGACGAACTCAAGGCGTTATGCACCCGAATGGACCTGAGCGTAGTCATTCAAAGTGAAGATATTTATAAACGGGCCAAAAAGCTGGTAGTATTTGACGTGGAGTCCAGTTTAATCCGAAATCACTCCCTGCACCATTTCCTAAACACGATCAAAGACCAGGTTAAAGCAATCGGGCCCTTGCCGGATTTCTCAGTGGACAGGGAAAACCAAATGCGTACCTTGATTGACAACGCTAAAACTCTGAAAGGCATTCCCATTAAAGAATTCGAGAAGTTCGGCGAGGCCTTGCAGGTAAATCCGGGAACCTATGAACTGATTGGTATATTAAAATCGATGGGTTTTAAAATCGCACTCTTATCTTCCGGTTTCAGTTTTTTCATCAAAAAAATCTTTGAAGTGGCCGGTGTGGACTATGCATTTGCCAACACACTCCAAGTTGATGAAAAAGGTATTACGACTGGCGAGTTGGATGACCCAATCATTACCAATGATACGAAAAACGAGGTGTTGGAATTTATCTTAAGCATGGAAGATATTCGTCCGGAGCAGGTTATTGCTGTTGGTGATGGCCCCAGTTGCGCTCATTTTATCAAACAAGTTGGGCTCTCCATTGCATTTCAACCAGAAGGGATGACGTTAAAAACTGATGGCATTTTAAAAAGTAATAATATCTTCAATATCTTGTATTGCCTTGGCATTTCTAAAGGCGAACTGGATCATTATTTCAATAAGCCCCAGCCTCGCAATGTGGGTAACATGGTTTAAAAGGGGAAAATATATGTTGCCTGATCACCCAAACCAAAACCGGGCAAGTTATTTTAAACGACAAGGCGCTTGACGCTTTCGGGGTCAATTGATAGAAGTCATCCGTTATGATTAGAAGCGTATACACCCACGATCGGTTTCGCGAAGAGATGGTGGAGACCCAGATCGAAGCCCGGGGCGTCACCGATCCAAAAGTCCTTGCCGCCATGCGCGTAATTCCCCGCCATCTGTTTGTCAGTGAGGCTTTTGCCGATCAGGCCTACGAAGATCATCCCTTGCCCATCGGGGATCAACAGACTATTTCCCAGCCATATATTGTGGCCGAGATGACTCAGGCGCTGACATTAAGCGGGGAAGATCGGGTCCTGGAATTGGGCACCGGATCCGGTTACCAGGCCGCCATCCTGGCCCAGATTACCCATCGCGTCTATACGATCGAGCGGATCCATACTCTCTATTTAAGGGCTCGTAAGCTGTTCGATCAGCTCCGGTACCATAATATCGTTACGCGATACGCCGACGGCACCCTTGGCTGGGAGGAGGAAGGCCCGTTTGATGCCATTATTGTTACCGCCGGTGCTCCTAAAGTGCCGAGTGAACTGGTTAACCAGCTGGCCATCGGTGGGCGAATGGTTCTCCCGGTGGGGAATCAATACAGTCAGGAACTGGTAAAATTGGTACGCGAGGAACGCGGCGTACATCAAACAAAATTGGGGGGCTGCCGGTTTGTCAAACTGGTAGGGGAGCATGGCTGGAAAAAATAAAACAAGACCTTTGAATACGGCCCCCTTTCATCATACTCCTGACTGCGCTGAAGCATTGGCGGGCATATGGGTATCCACCTGTCCCTGCCTGCACCTATACAGGTTAAACTCATAATTTAATCCTCGCAAAATTATAAATATTCCTATATTAAATTCCTCGTTTGTCTTGAACTTGAATAAAATTGATCTTTTTTCAAAGGGATAGCCGATCACCCAAAAAATGAACCCGGTAAACTGGAGAAATTATGTTTAGAAAGCTATACAATTGGGTACTTCACTGGGCGAAAACACCCTACGGTGCCTGGGCCCTGTTTCTACTGGCTTTCGCCGAATCCTCTTTTTTTCCAATCCCGCCAGATCCCCTACTGATCGCCTTGGCCATCGCCCGGCCGAAAGCGGCTTTAAAATTTGCGCTGGTTTGTTCCATCGGGTCAGTGCTGGGGGGATGTTTCGGCTATCTGATTGGATGGCAATTCATGGCTACCGCTGGAGACCGAATCGTGGCCTTGTATGGGTTGACGGAAAAAGTAGCCTACATCGAGGACATGTTTAATCAATACGATGCCTGGGCAGTGGCAATTGCCGGTTTTACACCTATCCCCTACAAAGTATTCACTATTTCGGCAGGAGCATTTAAGATAAATTTTCCCGTGTTTGTGATTGCTTCCACGTTATCCCGTTCGGCCCGGTTTTTTATCGTCGGTGGTCTCATTCGGGTGTTCGGCGAAAAAATCCAAGCCTTCATCGAAAAATACTTCGATATTCTCGCCGTGGCGTTTACGATTCTTCTGGTAGGTGGGTTTGTGGCGATTAAGTACTTGTTTTAAATTTTTGGGAAACGTTAACGGCTGCCCTGGCCTTCAATAGCCAACCGTCCCTGCTCGACGAGTCGTACCAGGCGGTGCGGTAGTTTTTTTCCAAGGTTTCACTGAGGTTCTCGATAGAGGCACCTTCTGGAGACAGGGTAACTGCCTTTAGTATGGCATCAAGTTCGTCTTGCGGAATTTCTTCGGGAATCCTTTGGGTTATTCACGAGTAAAGCACCGTGGCGTTGTATGGGGGGAATTCATAACCAGGTAGCTGAAAGAAAAATGGCTAATCGAAACACGCGAAACATTGAAAAACGTACATTGCCGCCAGAAGCCCTACATGTGGGGTCATTAGGAGAAAGATGGCAAAAATTGTATACGGCGTTTCCGGCGAAGGTTCCGGGCATTCCTCACGCTCCAGGCAGATGGCCAAACACCTGGCAGAAAAGGGGCATGAGGTCAAAATCGTCAGCTATGATCGCGGGGTCAAAAACCTCCGGGATGAATTTGACGTCATCGAGACCGAGGGTCTCCATATTGCCTGCGCCAACAACAAGGTATCCAAAGTCAAAACCTTCACGCTGAACCTCAAGAAGCTATCCTCGGGCCACAGGAAGCTGACCGAATTGAAGGAGCGCCTCTTCAAAGCCTTCCAACCGGATTGCGTGCTCACCGACTTCGAGCCCATGAAGGGGCAATTCGAGCCGGAGATCAACGGCATCCTCATGGCCTGGGATATGGGAAAAATCTGACGGCGGCCACCTTGGAAGCCGTGGGTGATTTCCTCTACTGCCTGCCGGACTATCGATCCAAACTGAGGCATTATCCTGTGGAGGACAATTTAAAGATCAAGCGCAAACTGGATGAATTGCTTGACGATGAATGTGCTCTCCTGAAGAACTTTCACGCGAAGAGGAAGCGTTGATAGGTTTGAAAAACAAACGCCTTGGTACCGATAATACCCGAATCAGAAAATAACGGGTACGATATATTCCTCCCATTCCCTGTCCGTTTTAGAGATTTTTTTGAGACACGATGAGAGATTTGGTATTCATATACCTGAAATCAGGGCCTAGCGCTGATTTCTCAGACATATCAACGGTTTTTACATTGGATGATATTTTTACCTTTTGGTTCGCTATCTCAGAAATCATCAGGGTGAAAACATAAATTGTTTCATCCTGATATACTGATTTTAGGCTCAAAGGGTATCAATCCATTTCATAGCCTAAATATCACTTATCTTGCCAAGATAACGCTCGATGGTTGATAGATTCGAATGACGTAAAATAATACGTCAAGAGATGCGTTGTTGGAATACTCGGTCCGAAGGCTGTTACCAATTATTGCCAAAGAACGAAAAAATCATGAAAAACGAAAACAATTATTAATTGGTATATCGACTCATTTAAAAAACGGTTTACACCTCTTATCTAAGGCGGAAAAATCCCTAAATCGAGAGGATCCAATTGTCCATAAGCTCAAAACAGCCATGGGCGCCTACGAGAATGCTTTGAATGGCATTGCTGGTTTTATCGAGGGGCAAAATGATCGAAGGCTTTCGTCCTGATTAAAACAGATAAAATACCAACCACTAATCTTGCGCAAGGTGTACACATAATATTTTAGTTGCATCACCATCGTTATATTTCGCGTCGAGATTTTTTTACAGTTCTGAAATTATACGCAACCTTACTCATTCATGCTGATATGCCCATACGCAATCTCGGGATCTATTTGGAGGACCATCTTACCACCTGAAAATGCTCGTACCTGACCATCGGTTGCTGAAACAACGACTGCTGTCGCAGTGGTACGCATCGTAACTTCGGCAGCAGCAGCGTGTCGGGCTCCAAGACCGGAAACCAGTTCCGCCGCTGTGGGAGGAGAAGCCAAAAAAACGCCTGCCGCCTGGATAAAGCCATCACCCCGAAGAACAAAGGCGCCATCGAGCTTAGATAGTTCGACCAAAGCATCGTGGATGTCCAGGTTTGTCAGCATTCGGTTGGCCTTGTCGTGGCCCTTAAACGGATTGGGAATAAGTTGCTTGCTTGCTTTAAGCACATTGAGTGAGTCACCAAGCATAAAGATGGCTCCAATACGCTTTCCGCGCCGCGCAGTGCGTCCAATTTTACAAGCGACCATGACTGCCGTTTCCAGAACGCTGGGTTGAATGCCATCAGTGAGCTTGAGAAGATCAGAGACGGCAAGTTTTTCAATACTCGCCTCCATTTCAGTTAGGACAACCAGGCTCCCCTCTTCCTGATAAACATCATGCCCTATTACACAGGCAATGAGATCTCCAATCGAAACACTGGATGACCGAAGCACGACGGAGATGGCATGACGGATCTGATTGTACTTGTCGGCGGTTTGAAGGGGTAGGCGTAATACCTCTAAGCCTGCCTTAATCAAAGTATCGTACGTTTCTCTACTCGTTGTCGTGGCAATGAGCGGGAAGTCGCCTGAGAGCTGATAAAGATGTTGAGCCAACACCCCGGTTTGAGTGACACAAATGATACCATCAACTTGTGCTGCCTTGGCTACGTTGACAACCATCCGGGCCAATTCTTCATCAGAACGCGGGGGCTTTGGAATATTATTGATTCTACTCATCGTCTTCGACCCTTTCGCTGACTCACAAATGAGAAACAACCGTATTGCAACACAATTTTTACCTCATGAATAATTTATCACGAAAAATGATATTCATATCCGCATGGTCATTCCTCTACTTTTTGACCTTGCAATAAATGATTATCGTCTCTTCCAACTCCAGCTCCACTTCCCGTTCAACCATTCAGCGATGGCCTGTCCGCAGACGGCACCCATTTAGGGATTAACAGAACAGGGATATCTGTTTTTTCCATCGCTTTAGCATTCATCCATTCAGCGATGACCTCCCCATGGCTGAGACCCAAAATAATCAGGTTCACAGACTTTTCTTCGGCAACCTCGATAACAACTGTGGCAATATCCCCTCGCTTTACAATACCATCTACCGGCACTTTCGCTTGTTTGCCGGTTTCAATAAACAGATTCAAGCTTTTTTCTGCCGCTACGTCTGTCTCGTTATCAGTGAGGATAGGCAAAATAACCAACTGGGCATTAAGTTTTTTAGCGAGATTAATCACATAGTCCACAGTCGTCTTACGGGTTACGGAACCGGTGGTGGGTGCGATTATTTTCATAGCCGCCTCCTTTCTTGAAAATCTGGTAGGGTTATACCTGCATCAAGTGCTGTTATTAAATCTTTATAATCTACTTCAGATCCTTTAAGATTTTTTTTACCAAGGTCTCAAGGCGTGATTCATCATCCGGATCATTCAATATGTTCTCCAATGGGATCTCCGCCCTTGCAGCGTTCCGGTGACCCCCGGCAGAGCCCTCCCAGTGTCCAAAAATCATACGGGCTGTTTTGCCTGCATCGCCATAAAAACTGGCATTTCTTAAAATAACGATAAGTTTTTCTTGGTATACACCGGTTGCGATGCTCCATTTTATCTCAGCGATTTTCAGAAAAAAATCGGCAATCAGAACCAAAGAATCCGGGTTATCCACCCGACCCATATGAACATAAGCAATATCTCTGAATAGAACCAGTCGTTCCATTGCCAGTCGGTACTTGGTCAGCATGCCTCGCGTCATCTCCGAAGATTCGATTTTCCTTAGGATACGCATATTGGTAAATCGGTAAAGATATTTGAAGGCTGCCATATCATGGGAAATGTTTGCGCGGACAAAATTATGAGTATCT
>Ga0316198_10002011_pt1 | contig 12210 bp, 8 predicted proteins | sample OudBieAanoxic_MG_FD_204935 | JGI IMG/M metagenome (GOLD analysis project Ga0316198, IMG submission 204935) | Coastal sediment microbial communities from Oude Bieten Haven, Netherlands - site A anoxic | ecosystem: Environmental > Aquatic > Marine > Coastal > Sediment | place: Netherlands... | reverse complement strand
TATCTGTATTTATTGGTTGCTGCTGCCGCTGCTGTCATCCTTGCCGAAGGCACTGGCCTTATGGACCATGGATTGGTTCTGGGTCTGAGTCTGGGTTTGCTCGTCGTTTTGCAGCTGAGTTTGGGTTTGAGACTGAGTTGCGGTTCGGGCCTGAGTTTGGGTCTGAGTATGAAGCTGAGACTGTTCTTGAACTTGCTGCTGGGCCTGGGTTTGGGTGTGGGTCTGGGTTTGCGCCTGATTTTGATTTTGTGATTGTGCACCGGACCCTGGTCCATTGCTGACATTGCCACCCTGGTTGCCGCTGCTGTTTCCGCCCTGGCCGTCATTACCTTGGCCACCGTTGCCGTTGCCGCCGCCGCCACCACCAGCACCACCGCCGCCACCACCAGCACCGCCGCCGCCACCGGCACCGCCGCCGCCACCACCAGCACCGCCGCCGCCGCCACCAGCACCACCGCCGCCGCCACCAGCACCGCCACCACCACCACCAGAACCGCCACCACCACCACCAGAACCGCCACCACCACCACCAGAACCGCCGCCACCACCACCAGAACCGCCACCACCACCACCAGAACCGCCACCACCACCGCCGCCTCTGGCCAGAATCATGCCATTTTCAAACAGGGCATTCTCCACATCGGAGACTGCCGGTGCTTGATTCCAGCTGCCGTCATCCGGCAGCAGGTTCGACGGAACTGCGCTCCAGGCCGGAAAGGTCATAAACAATAACCCTGAACAACAAACAAGTTTTTTCCAAATTTTTCTCTTCATTTTTTTCTCCCCTTTCCCCTTAAGTTAAGTAAAAAATCCGACGCTCTGCAAGCCACAGGCAGTTGATTTTGATGAGATACCAAAAACACTGCCGCCAGGCCTGAATCTCAGAATCTCAGAACTCTTTAACTAATAAACGTGCAGGAGGAGAAAAGGTTACAAAAGAATTTGCTTCATAAGGGGGAAACGCTTACACACCGGCATCCTTATTAGCGGAAAGAGTTGTGTTGAAACCACTCCAAGTCACTACCAGTTCCCTATTTGGCAAAGGGGATCAGGGGGATTTTAAAAAGAGCCAACCGTTTATTGGTGCATCTAATGGGCAAAAAGTAATCATGTCTTTGTGTATTCCAAGCTCTGGTTAAGTAATTGCGTGAAAAATCACCGCTCCTTCACTTATTTGTACTTTTTCATCTGCCGCCCGAGCCACCACCGCCGCCGGAGCCACCGCCCGAGCCGCCACCGCCGCCGGAACCACCACCCGAGCCGCCACTGCCGCCGGAACCACCGCCTGAGCCGCCACCGCCACCAGCTCCACCACCCGAGCCGCCACTGCCGCCGGATCCACCGCCTGAGCCGCCACCGCCACCAGCTCCACCACCCGAGCCGCCACTACCACCGGATCCCCCGCCTGATCCACCACTACCGCCGGCTCCACCACCTGAGCCGCCACTGCCGCCGGAACCACCGCCTGAGCCGCCACCGCCACCAGCTCCACCGCCTTGGCCTGAGACGCCGGTTTGGCCGCCGGCGGCTCCCGCTACCCCCTGGAAGCCTTTACCTTCCTGCATGGCAGCGGTAAATCCCTGCGCCAGGTTTTGCGGGTTGGCGTGCTGCGCCTGATTCATAAACGCGCTGTGCAGGGCGTTCATATCCTCATGACTGAATCCCTTGGATAACGCTTGGGCGACCATGCCCGAGACGGCCTGCGAGGGGACACCGAGTCGTGAGACGTCGCGTGCGGTCTGAAAACTCTCCAACGCCAGGCTATAAGTCTGTTCGGCATTCATGGAACTGGCACGCTGCTGGATATTGCCGATAATTTCATCGGCATCCTCCTTTGACAGCCCGGCGGCGAGGCCGGCCGCCAGTACCTGGCCCAGGTTTTGCGTGCGGCTTGCCTGGGCGGTCAGCTTCGCTGCGCGCTCAAAGGCGAACGAATTCCGTGCCTGAACCGTTTCCATGGCGCCCACGATCAGAGACGGGGACACATTTTTGGCCATGCCCTCGAAGGCCTTGTTCATGAGCGGCTGAACGGGTGTACCGCTGGTTTTGGCCTGGGTCAGCAGGGCGTGGGCCCTCTGAACCTGCTGCTCGTTAAACTTTTGTTGCAGCATGGCCCGGGTGAGTTTGATAACTGGCTGCGGCGCCAGGCCGGATTGGATGGCCTGCCGGACGCTGGCCTTCACCGCCGCTGGTGCCTCCGCCGGTAGACTCTCGTCGATCGTATCACCCAGCGCCGGCGTCGCAAGCATCAGCACAAAAAACGCCGTAGCCACCGCAAGGAACCGAAACGTCCGGCTTTCAGGCATTATTTTCATCTTCAGAACCGTCATTATTAATGACCCCTTTTCATATGAGCCCATCCCTACTCAGGGACGTAAATACAATTGCGGGAGCCAAAATCGTCTTTCTCGTAAAATTTACACTCGGGCACGTACACGGCCCCGTCCACGATGTAGAAATACCGGAATTCGGAATTGGCCGCCACGGTCACCGCCCAGCGGGAACCGCCGATCTTGTTGGCCAGGCGCGGACTGTAGGCATCCAGCGAAGAGGCGAACGCCACCCCCCGGGCTTCGGGTGCCTTGAGATAGAAGGTCACCCGGTTCGACCGCTGCTCGTGATAGTGGGTTGCCGCACAGCCTGCAAGGTAAAAAGCGGCAACCGCCAGTTGAAGTATCCGTAGGTTCACGTCCTCAGGTTCACGGCCAGAATCGAATTCTCGCCGCCGAAATCATCCTTTTCACGAATGGGTATCGTCGGGTCGGGGATCCGTTTTTGCCCCTCGATGATGTAGCACAGCCGGTGCTCGCCGGCCGGCACTTCCAGAACCGCTTCCCAGTACCCGCTGGTGCCGCTTTTCTTCATGGGTACGGCCGACCAGTCGAGGAAACTGCCGGTGATCTCCACCTGTTTCACGTCGGGCTGATACAAGACGAACCGGTGTGGCGCCACAGCGGGCGCCTCCTGCCGCGGCATCACGAAAAACAGGATCAGCACAGCGGCGGCCAAACCGGCGGCAAACATGCCGGTCGGCCGCCAGAATGGAATCGTAAAGCCGCGCTTTTCACGAAACACCACTGCCGGCACGTGGTCGACAACCGCCCCGCGCACCAACTTTTCCTGGTGCAGCAGCTCCACGGCTTCGTCTTTGAAACGCGCCTGGGCATGCACGGTTTCGACGAAGTCGATCTTCTCGTCCAGGTCCAGCTCGTCGTCTATGTAACTGCTTATCAGATAATCTTTCATCGTTAACCTTCGTTCAACATTTTCCTGAGTTTCACCCGGGCGCGGTGAACCCGGACCTTGACATTACCCTCGTTGGTGCCGGTGACACGAGCGATCTCCCGGTAGGAAAGATCGCTGCTGACCACCAGCGATAGGACATCCCGCTCTTCCGGCGCCAGCTTCTGCATGGCGGCCAGTACCCGGCGGTAGTCTTCGCGCACCAGCAGGTGCGTTTCCGGGTTTGGGTGGCGAAGCTCCGGTTCATCGAACAAAGTGGTATCGCGCCGCTTTTTGCGGTGGCCGTCGACCAAGGTATTGCGGGCGATGGCATATAGCAGGGCCGGGTGTTGGCCATCATCACCGTATTTTGCCAGGTACCGCGTAAAGCTCTCCTGCAGGATGTCGCTCGAAAGGTGGTAGTCTCCCGTGCTCCGCATCAGGTATGCAAAAAGCCGATCCCGGTGTTCTTTATAGAATTCCCTGAAGTTAACCACTTTTATTAGTAATAACGGATGAACCGGTAAAAAGTTACAAAATAAAGCCATTTTGCTCCATACCAGTTGTGTGTCGTTGGTAGCAAGTCGTTGTCACCAAACGTTAACGCTCACTTTAGGTTTTACCAACCGACCCCTGATATTCTGCAACGATCTCGCCGGTCGAGGTCTTTGACTCGATCATATAGGTAGCAAATTTCGAACCAGCTTTTGATTCAAAGTCCACCGTCAGCCCACGTAGCCGATTTTCTCGACAGACGCCGTTTCAGCGGTTTTTCAGTCCGCCGTGAAGTCAACACCAAACCCCTCAAAAGTGTGACATGACACACTGTGTGTCTGGTTCCTATGTGTCATGTCACATTTCTTATTGGTTTCAAGCCGAGCTTTCGGAAAAACGCGACTGCATCAAAACTTTTTGAAATCGTTAATCTTTACTCTTAAATGGCGTTTTTATCGAAGGCATTTCAGGCGATGGCACGCATTTTGGTGTTAACCGTATCAGGGCTTCCCCGGCGACACCCGGTACGAACAGCATCACCATGAACCCAAACCCACTTCAGCAATTACGGAGCGACGCTACTGATAATGTCGAGCCTCACGACTTGGACACCGGATGGGAGCAAAAGAGAAGATGTGTGCCCGGTTCTGGATAACCCCGAGCCCGACTGTTACTGCTTGTTACTGAGCAGTCTCGACGTTCCGAGGGCCGTTCAATTCTGCCTGAGAGACTTCAGACAGTGCCCGATCTACAAAAGGTACATGGGTTACCCGGACTACGGACAAGAAGAGGGATGCCCGGTTTTGGATGACCTCGAGCCGGACTGCTACTGCCTCTCACTGAACAGTTTTGACGTTCCGAAGATTGTTCAATTCTGCCTGAGAGACTTCAGAGACTGCCCTATTTACAAAAGGTACATGGAGTTTCCTGAATCCTGAGATTCGGATCAGATCGGAAACGAAGCCGGCAAACAAAGTTTAGACCGAAAGAAGGTGAGGCCTTAAAAACTTATAGAAAGAATCGATCGGTGACGGCGTCGCCAGAGGGAAATTTAAGAGCAGACGGCCCTGCACCGGGTCACGCACCTTAAACGAAACCAATCAAAGGAAAGGAGGAAACCATGAAAACAAATCTATGGAAACTGGCAACCATCTTTTTGGCCGTGCTGTGCCTCACGTTTTTCGGCGCGGCCCTGTCGTCGGCCAAAGGACCGGGCAGCGGCGGAGGAGGAGGAGGCGGCGGAGGAGGAGATATCCCGGATTACGGGGACCTCATCATCCTCTATCGCGACGCAAACGGTGTCCCCATCCCCTCCGACGCGACTCTGGTGCCGGATCCCGAGACCGGATATTTGGTCGACGGCGGACTGTGCTGGCAGCCTATCGCTTTCAATGTTGGCACAGAGGCGTGCCCAGCGGCATGCGTGGAAGAAGCAACCGACCCCGCAACCGTTAAAGTCGACCAGTACAACTGTGGCGTCGCCACTGGCTGCTCGGGCTGCACGCAGGAGGCCGACTTCGGCCGTATGAACGAGGCACGCGCGCCGGATAGGGTATTTGAGTCCCAGCTGGCGGACGCGGTCGTCAGCCTGGCCACCGCCGACTGCATCACGCTGGATCCTGCCGGACGATTGGTTCACAGCAGAGTCGACGGCGACATTGTCGTGTCTAAAACCATCGACTCGCCGCTGCAGAACCTGGCGATCTACCGGGAATTGATGTTGAACGGCACCATCGGGGTTGCTTTGCCGGCTACATGGGACACACTCGACATCGCGGCCAGGGGACTCGGTGCCGCCTCCGACAAGACCGGTAAGCTCAACCTGGACATGGTCGCCTACCTCAACCAGATCATGGGCCTGACCGACCAGGGCACGACGACTGTCCTTCCCAAGCTATGCGAGACCTACCGGGAAGAGGTGCAGGGCAACATCGAAGAGGTGGAGAAGTGCTTCCTGGACTACAGCAACTACGACTACGACCGCGAAAATAACTTCTGGGCGCTGCCTGCGCCACCGTATGTCGGCGACAAGACTAATGAAGTCCAGAGCATCTTCTTCAGTAACGCTGATAGTGGGACGTTTACGCTTTCCATCTATGGCTACGTAACGGACCCCATAGACTTCCCTGCGGAGGCAGTAGTCGTGGAGGCCGCACTTGAGGGGATCATCCCCGATGTCGAAGTGACCGGTACAAAGGAGTCTCCGTGGGAGATCGTGTTCGTGGACCCAGGGGGAACGGATGTGCCAGAGATCGTGGCCAACGACGAGGAATTAGTCCCGACTGGGGATGAAGAAGTGTTAACGAGCATCTCCACCGTCATTGAAGGGGCTGCAGGAGAGGCAGGCACGTTCGAGTATTCGTATCAGATCAGCGAGGATCCACCCACGTTCGGGATCGAGGAGGGCCCCATCATGGGCGCCGTGTTCGCTGACGAGCCGGGCTTCACGGACGGCAACATCGGCGGCTTCGCCCAGGCGGCCGATGACACCCGTGCGGTCATCGACTTCATGCACACCAACCCGGTGTCGGACGACTTCGTGTCCCCGGTGGCCTGCTATGTCTGCCCTCCTCCCTCTGGCCAAGATCCTCCTACCGGCGCCTATGACGTCTCGATCAGCGAGGAGTCCGGCCTGCAGGTGCCCAAGCAAATGGTGGACGGCTCGGAGGGCAGGGAGTTCGTCGTGACCGTCGCCAACGCGAGCGGCTCTGCAGACGCGGCCTCGGGCACCGTCACGGTAACCGCCACAGCCGATAATGGCGTCGTCATCGTCGGCTCTCCGTGGGAGTTTAAGTTCATCAATCTCGCGGTGGGAACAAGCGAGTCCTGGACCACGTTCTTCACCATCGACCTTGGTGAACGGACCACGATCATTTGGACGGCAACTGCCGATGCCGAGTTCGACGTGAACTCCGCCAACAACACCGTCACTGCGACGACCGGCGTCAAAGTGACCGGCGGCGGCAGGCGATAGCCGGCCAACGCCATCTGGGCACTAGCCGGCGCAACAGTCCCGGGCCGCAACGGCCCGGGGAACGCCGAAACCATAACAACACAAGGGGGGCGGGCGATCGCCCCCCATCTTCTTTGCAGTTTCATCCTGCGCCATCTATGGCAGGTGGAGGAAAGCCATGAAAATCAAACACCAATATCTGCGTTCACTGTTTGTAACGGTGGGGGTCGCTGCAATCGTGGCGACTGCCGCGGCCGCCCAGAGCGGCGCGGCACCGCCGGTGACGGCACCGCCGCTCAAACTGGCCCCCGCAATCACCCTGTCCGACCAGACGCCGGACTTCGACCGGGCCGCCAAGAGCCGGCTCGTCCGACTTAGTAACGGCACGCTGGTGGCGGTTTACTGCGATGCGGTGGCGGACGACCCGGGCAATTACGTCTACGATTTGAAGGCCGATGTCGAGCGCCCGGCGCGCGACATCTTCGTGCGCACCTGCGACAGCGCCGGCGCCGACTGCGCCGACCCGCGCAGCTGGACCGACTCCGTCAATATCTCCAACACCGCGGCGCTGTCCAGCATTGACACCGACTGGACCGGCGACACCGATGACAGTGCGGAGCGCACGCCCTTTCACGGCGACTCCGGCAAGCCCAATATCTTCGGCTCGGGCGAGCGCGTGGTGGTCACCTGGGTCGACGCTTATTGCCCGGGTGAGGGCGGCTCGCCCACTGCGCAGCGCACGGTGACCTACCTGGAGCGGAACGACCGCGAGGTCCCGTTCCGGTGCGTCTACGCCGCCCACGCCCAAGCCCGCGTTGATACCATTGCCCTCGGAAACTGGACTGTGAAACGGCTCAGCGACGGCTCGCGCGACGCCCACCAGGACGTCAACCGCGGCATGCAGAACGGCGGCTGGGCCGTCATCTGGCAGGAGGATCCGCGCGGCCTGCAGCCCGGCGAGGCGGAAGGCCCCGGGGACGGGGCCTCGGGGGCGCGGGTCAGTCTGGGCACCGACGTGTGGTACACCTACAGCGGCCCCGGCGGTGCGTTCGGGGCGTGGCAGACCCCGGTGCGCCTGACCGACAACTGGACCGCGAGAGCCGGCAAGCCCGGCGGCGGCCCGGGTGGCGGCGGTAACGGTAGTGGCGGCGGCGGGGAGCACTTCGGCAACAACCTGTCGAACCCTGCCATCTGGTCTGACGGCGTCGCCAAAGACCTGCGCGGCATTTTCGGGGATCCGGTGTTCGACGGCGAGCTCCTCACCGTCGCCGACGTCGACTGGTACCTGCAGCAGGACCAGCACAACGAATGGCAGGCCGAGACGCTGGACGCGATGGCCGCCGGGATCACGCCCTTCTCTGTCGACCAGATCGACTGGGGCGACAATCTCGAGGCTCGGGACTGGCCCGCGAGCTCCCAGGTCCGCGTCGAGACCGTGCTGTATTCTGCGCCGGCGGATGCGATGACCGGGTTCGAGATGGGTTACCTGTTCGGCGAGGGGTCGACGGAGATGTGGGGCGCCAACGGGTTCACCTACCGCACCGACGCCGCCGATGCGGCCAGCGACCCCCGGAAGTCGGCCATCGCGACCGTGTACTCCCGCTGCGCGCGCCTGACCATCCAAAAGCTCATCGGCACGCGCGAGAACCCGGGCCTGCTCGCGTGGGATCCGCAGCTCGGCCAGTGGACCGGCGACGTGGAGGAGCCGGACTTCAACCGCGGGGTGTGGGAGGCCGGCGAGGGCCCGGGCGGCTACTCCGCCGAAATCAACGTGCGTGGGCGCCTCATCTACGGCTACAACTGGCGGGTCGCGCAGCTTCACCCGGTCGACACGGCGGGCGACTACCGCCTGACTTTCAGCGTCGACGGCCTGGGGCCCGACCCCACGCCGGCGCATTGCAACGTGGCGCTCAACACCGACCTCAGCCTTGCCACCATCCTTCCGGGCGGCGGCGAGGGCCAGGGCGGCGTCCCGGCGATCGACACCCTGAACAACTTGACCTACATCGATGTGCGCATCCTGCCCGGGGACGGTGGTAGCAGCGGTGGTAGTGGTAGCGGTGACGGCGGGTGCCAGGGTGGCGGATCAGGCGGCGGTCACGGCGGCGCCGGTGGTGAGGGCTGTCAGGACGGCGGCCCGAACGGCGCTGCCCTGGCACAAGCCCCGGGGGACGTTCATGACGGCGGGGAAGAGGAAGAGCAGAATCCCATCAAGGACGCCAAGGGTAACCTGGTGGCCCGGGGCGACATCGAGACCGGGTCGGCCGGCGCCTCCCGGCCCAACCTGGGGCTGGTGAGCAACACCGCCATCGTCGCCTACGAGGAGACCAAGGGCGCTGGCGGCGGTCAGGGCGGTGGCGGCCCCGTTGGCGAGGCCGCTGGCAAGTTCGTGCGCTACCACCAGTTTAACCCGTTCAATATGCCGCCGACGGACGAAGCGGACAAGGCCGGCTGCATCGTCAGCGACCCGCAGGAGAACGGGCGTCGCGTGCGACTGGTGACCCAGGGTACACCAGGCCCCGAGAGTGGTCTACGCTGGGCGATCTTCTGGCGCCAGGGCATCGGCGGTCAGGGAGCGTCGGCGGACATCGCGCTGCGCCTTGGATACACGAAGAACTTTGGTCCCGCCTACCTGTTCCCGGAGGTGGATTCCGACTGTGAGACCTCGGTCTACGAGGAGGCCATCGTACTCGACAACACCGACCCGCCGCTCAACGTGAGCAGCAACACCCCCATCGCCACGGAGGCGAACCGGGCGGATGCCACGGGTGCCAACGGCGTGGAGAACGCGCGCGCGCACCGGGCCCTGCTGCGCGGCGACGACCTCTATGTGGGCTACACCTATACCGAGAACGACGCCCTGGCCCAGTCGAAGCGCCCGCGCGCGAACTACAACTTCTGGATGCGCCGCTTCGACGCGGCTGCCGGGACCTGGGCGTCGCCCAAGAACCTGTCCCGCATCAGGAACCTGAACGTCGACGCCAAGGAGCCGCGCCTGATGGGTACGCCGGGCGACGGGCCGAACTGCCTCACCGACCCCGAGGATTGCCGGGACACAAGCATCTTCTTCGCGGCCTGGGGGACGGAGAGAAAGGACCCGGTCACGGGCGCGGCGGCGGACCTGGACATCTTCGTCACCTACACTACCGACAAGGGCGAGGACTTCGTGCCGGCGATACGCATCGCACGGGGTGACAATGTCAACGATCAGGCCGAGGATCAGCTGCGTTCGACTCCGGACGGCAGCCGGGTGTTCTCGGTCTGGAACGAGCAGAATCGCGCCGGCGCAGTCGACACCCGGTTCACCGCCGGCACCATGGAGCGAAGCCTCGGTTCGCCCGGCAGGCCGTAATCGGCGCTTTGCCGGAGGCCGAAAGCGGCGTTCTGTGTTGCCGCGCTGCGGGGAGGCAGGTCGCAACGCTCGCTGTTCAGGCGTTGCGGCTTTGGTCCGCTTTTTTAGTGAACAGATTTGTAACCTTCACCGTTGTTTAGGGGAATGCACGCATCTGTTACACCACGAGATTTCTGCCACAGGGTCAACTGGTGATTTTTTCCCTGCGCTGTCCAAAGCTTTCCCCTGCCGCAGGAAAGCCGAAAGGGGATCTGCGGCGATAGTTAGGTTTCAACTCCAGGGCCACTCCAGTTGTTCAACCGGGTGGGCCCTGGCCCCGGCCGAGAGGAGCTGGCTATGAAAATCAGAAAGTTCAGCAAAGAGGTGACGACGAGCGCCCTTTTCCTACTATTGCTGGTTGTTACCAGCTCTGCGGAAGCGCCGAAAAAACACGTTAACATCGCTATTTTCCCCTGTGCCGACGCGGTAATGAACCTCAAGAAGTTCCACCGGCTGGGTACCTATCTGGAAGAGGAGACCGGGTTTGACATCAGCCTCGAAGTCCCGGGGGATTACGCAGAATTTGAGAGAGGGGTCAGGAACGGGGATATAGACTTCGCCTTCCAGGACCCCCACATATACGTGAGATTAGCCGGCCTGTACGATAAAGGGTCTCTTATCAGGGCTCTCACCCGGGAGGGGACGGCCACCCAGGCCGGAGTGGTCATCGCCAGGACAGACAGCAGCATCGGCACATTGGAAGACCTGAAAGGAAAGACGGTAATGTTCGGGCCCAAGCTGTCGGCTGCCCGATGGTTGGCCGCAAAATCGCTGTTTGAAGAAAACGGCATAGACATCGACAAAGACTTCAAAGCTTATACTAACGGGCGTTGCTGCGAAGACATCGCCTTCAGTGTCTATCTCAAGGCGGTTGATGCCGGGGTGGTATGCGACCATTTTCTTGGAGAACATTCAAAAAAACAAAAGGAGCTTGGCGTAGAGGCGAAACAGATCACTGTTGTCTGCAAAACCAAACCCGTGCCGACCCGGATATTTGCTGCCCGTCAAAAGCTGAGCGAAGACATCCTTACCAGGGTAAATCGGGCACTGCTCGGGCTGGACAAAAAAAAGCCCGCCCATGCAGAGATATTGTTCCGTGCCGAGCTTGGCGGATTTCAAAAGTCGAAGGATGATGACTACGACAGCATGCGGAGGCTAGTTGGCCAAAAAAAATAGAATGAAACAACATCCCGGGAAAACGCCGACTGGAATAAGCCGCGACAAAAAGGATTTTTGGGTGAAACTTTTTCGGCAACCGATAAAGCTTAGTTTACGGGCCAAGATAACATTGTTGATCGAAAGTCTGGTCGTGCTTCTCGTCGTGAGCACCGGCATCATTACCACCATGCGCGAAAAAGATACCCTGGAAAGTGAACTCCGCAAAAGGGGCCTGGCTTTAGCGGTCGACCTGTCCAAATTCACGGCCAGGCCCCTGCTCGGTAACGACTTAGCCACTCTGCGTCGGTTTGTCACCCACACCATGGATCAAGATAATGTTCGCTACGTTTTTGTGATGGATTCGCAGGGCAAGGTGATTATGCACAGCGACCTGGCCGAGGTCGGTAAGATTTACAAGGATGCCTTGAATGTTGCCGCCGTAAACTCAACGGAATCGAGATCTTCTTACCTCTCGCGGCAAGGCGAACTGCATTGTGACTTGTTCACGCCCATCCAAATTTCAGATGTGAGGCTGGGAACGGTCCGGTTGGGATATTCCTACGCGGCCGTTGAGAAGGAGATAGCCAAAGCGCGACAACAAATTTTGATTATAGGGTTGGTGACCACCCTGTTGGGGGGGGGTGCCGCCTATCTTCTGGCCACCTTCATTTCCTCCCCGGTCAAGCGCATAACCGATGCAACGAGGGAAGTTGCGGCCGGGAATCTCGATATTCTGCTCGAGATTGAAAGGAATGATGAGATCGGCGCCCTGGCCAACTCGTTCAACAAGATGACCGAGGATTTGCGCAAAACGACAATCTCCAGGGATTATGTCGATAACATTATCGGAAGCATGAACGATACACTCGTTGTCGTTGACCCGGAGGCAAAGATTACAAACGTTAACCGGGCAACATCTAAGCTCCTGGAATATGAAGAAGATGAACTCATTGGAAAAGATATAAATTTGATAATTCCCCGGGAAGAAAAG
>Ga0316198_10002010_pt1 | contig 12213 bp, 12 predicted proteins | sample OudBieAanoxic_MG_FD_204935 | JGI IMG/M metagenome (GOLD analysis project Ga0316198, IMG submission 204935) | Coastal sediment microbial communities from Oude Bieten Haven, Netherlands - site A anoxic | ecosystem: Environmental > Aquatic > Marine > Coastal > Sediment | place: Netherlands... | reverse complement strand
GCCGTGATCCTGAGCGACTTGTCCGAGACCTTGTCGCCATCTATTTTCACGGCGCCCTGCTGGATCATGCGCATGGCTTCGGATGTGCTGCTGCAAAGGCCTGCATCTTTCAGCAGGTTTGCAATGGGATAACCATCCTCCCCTGCTTCAAAAGCATGCTCAGGGATATCGTCAGGAATCGCGCCTTTGGCAAACTGCGCGATAAAACCTTCGCGGGCCTTCGTTGCCTGTTCATGCGAATGAAAACGTGTGATGATTTCCTCGGCCAGCAGAAACTTGATGTCCCGCGGATTCTTGCCGGATTCAATTGCCTGCTGGAAACTTCCGATTTCCGTCATCGGGCGAAAACTCAGCAGTTCGAAGTAGCGCCACATCAGCTCATCGGAAATCGACATAATTTTGCCAAACATGTCTTTTGGCTCATCAGCGATGCCAATGTAATTGTTCAGCGACTTCGACATTTTCTGCACCCCGTCCAGCCCTTCGAGAATCGGCATGGTCAGGACAACCTGCGGCTTCTGTCCATGCTGTTCCTGCAGCTGGCGTCCCATCAACAGGTTGAATTTCTGGTCGGTACCACCAAGCTCGACATCGGCTTCAAGTTCGACCGAATCGTAACCCTGTATCAACGGGTAGAGGAATTCATGGATCGCAATGGCCTGGCCGCTGCTGTAACGCTTGCTGAAGTCATCGCGTTCCAGCATGCGCGCAACCGTGCTGCTGGCTGCCAGCTTGATCATATCGACGCTGTTCTTGTTGCTCATCCATTCAGAATTAAACACCACCTTGGTCTTTTCACGATCCAGGATTTTGAAAATCTGTTCCTGGTAGGTTCTGGCATTCTCGTGCACTTCGGCCTGCGTGAGCGGCGGCCTGGTCGCACTTTTACCGGTCGGGTCGCCAATCATGCCAGTGAAGTCACCGATCAGGAACAGCACCTCGTGACCCAGGTCCTGGAACTGCTTGAGTTTGTTGATCAGCACCGTGTGACCGAGATGAAGGTCGGGCGCGGTCGGATCAAACCCGGCCTTGATTCTCAGCGGGTGCCCCTGCTTCAGCTTCTCAACAAGCTCTTCTTCGACGAGTATTTCGTCGGCGCCTCGGCGGATAATATTTAATTGCTCATCAATGGCTGTCATCACTGGTTCCCGCTGCAAAAGGCGTATAAGATACCTTCCGACTGAAATAATCACAAGGAACTGTTGTCTGCCGCGTAAATGCCGTGCAGAAATGTCTGGAATATATTCGTAATTCGTTGACCTGGGGTCAATTACTGACTACATTCTTATAATAAAAACAAATAATTATCGCGCTATGGCATTGATTAATAAAGATTTCCGATTCAGGGAGAAACGCAAGCATCATCCCTTGCTACGCTGGACTGTATTCGCCACTGCAAGTGTCGTACTGGGCGTGGTCATCGCCAAGACTTCATCAAACGCCCTGACCCCGGACACCCTGCCTGCATTCACAGAAGTCAAACCGTCAAAGGATGAAATCGCACGTCTTAGCTTCGAACTGACGCTGCCCGAGCTGCAGGCGAAACAGAAGATTCTTGATGAACTGAATCATGAATCGATCAAGCAATGGCAGGAACTCACGGTTAAATCAGGCGACAGTCTTTCCAAACTGTTTAAACGCGCCAATCTCAAACCACAGCAACTCGATGAGGTGATGAAATCGGGTGAAGCTGCGAAAAAACTCACCAGGATCTTCCCCAAAGATACCATTCGTGTACTCACCGATGAGCAGGGTAAATTACAGGCTTTACACTACGAAATTGACCCTGAAACTTATATCATGGTTGAGCGTGATAATGATGAACTGATCGCCAGGGAACACAAACACGTTATCGAAACCCGTGTTGCACACGCAGAAGGCATTATCGATTCTTCGTTATTCCTCGCCGCCAACGAAGCCAACATTTCTGAAAACGTCATTATGGAACTGGCCGGCATATTCGGCTGGGACATCGATTTCGCGCTGGATATCCGCAAGGGCGACAGCTTCAAGCTGCTATACGAAGAAATCTACCGCAACGGAGAAAAAATCAAAGACGGTGAAATTCTTGCTGCAGAATTCATTAACGACGGCGATATCTATCGTGCTGTCAGGTACACCAACCCGGAAACCAGCCGCTCTGAATATTACACGCCCGAAGGCAAAAGCATGCGCAAGGAATTCCTGCGCACACCGGTAAACTTCGCGCGCATCAGCTCTCGCTTTACCACCAAGCGCTACCACCCGGTACTGCACAAGGTCCGTTCACACAAGGGCGTTGACTATGCCGCCAAAACCGGTACACCTATTCGCGCTGCCGGCGACGGCAAAGTTATCTTTAAAGGCAAGAAAGGCGGTTATGGTCGCGTTGTAATCATCCAGCACGGCAGCAAATATACAACCCTGTATGCGCACCTGAACAGCTACAACAAGAAGATCCGTGTCGGCAAGAAAGTCAAACAGGGTCAGACCATTGCGTATGTTGGCAAATCCGGCCTGGCGACCGGGCCGCACCTGCACTATGAATTCCGCGTCAACGGCGTACACCGTAATCCGCTGACGGTTAAATTACCAAGCTCAGGCCCTGTGCCCAAGCGTTACATGACCGATTTCGAACTGACCACAACGCCCGTGCTTGCCCAGCTTGACCTGTTGACCCGTGATACCCAGCTCGCTTTAGCCGAGACTGAATGACAGCACTCTATGTCGGCCTGATGTCAGGCACCAGCATGGATGGCATCGATGCAGCACTGGTTGACTGCTTCACGCAAAAACCCCATCTTGTCGCCACGCACAGCAAACCCTGGCCTGATTCAATCCGTCAGCAGCTGCAGCAAGTCCAACAGTTGAATGATGAATCCGTGTTCGGTCTGCACGAACTCGACAGTGCCATTGCAGAGCAATTCGCCGAAGCCACGCTAGAGCTGCTTGCGATAGCCGCAACCGATGACAGTGAAGTCATCGCCATCGGCAGCCACGGCCAGACCATTCGTCACCGGCCATATGCAGACAAACCCTTTTCATTGCAACTGGGTAACGGGCAGCGCATCGCGGACCTGACCGGCATTCAAACCGTGTTCGATTTCCGTAGCGCAGATATCAAGGCAGGCGGCGAAGGTGCACCCCTGGCGCCGGCTTTTCACAATGCCGTACTACGCAGCAGCAGTGAGAACCGTTGCACCATCAACATCGGCGGCATCGCCAACATTACCCTGCTGCCTGCTGACGAATCACAGCCTGTAACCGGTTATGACACAGGACCGGGCAACAACCTGATGGATGGCTGGATCAGTCAGCACAAACACCTGCCCTACGACAGTAACGGTGATTGGGCACGGTCCGGCCAGGTCAATGAGGCGCTGCTGGCAAGCCTGAAAGCAGATGAATACTTCCAGTTGCCAGCCCCCAAGAGCACCGGCTTCGAATACTTCAACCAGGACTGGCTGGGGCAGCATGATGTTGCAGCACTGCCTGTTGAGGACGTACAGGCAACATTGTGCGAATTAACAGCAGCGACCATTGCTGATGCTGTTATCGCAAGTCATACAAAAATTGACCGTGTTCTGATCTGTGGCGGTGGCGTACATAACACATACGGTCTCGAGCGATTACATTCCCTGCTTGCCGGCATAGCCGTTGAATCAACACAGATGCATGGCGTGCATCCTGACTGGGCCGAAGCCATGGCATTTGCCTGGCTGGCGCAGCGTTACATGGAAAACAAGCCAGGCAACCTGCCCTCGGTTACAGGCGCAAGAAAATCTGTGCTACTAGGGTCACTCAGTTCTCCTGACAGCTGATCATTTCCTCTACTGTTAGAAAGCCGACACCCCCATGCTTGAGTTTATTTTTTTTCATCACAACATCAGCAAGCTGTTCACCGACTTTATAGCCGGGCTGGGCATGGCATACCAGGTAAAAGATGATGCAGAGACCATTACCGTGTCAGTATCAGAAGACGCGGAAGATGAACTGGTTGAGCAGATCGAAGATGAATATGATCGCTTGCTGGACCTCAGCCGCGACCAGACCGACAGCGAAGAAGGCGAAAGCCGCGACAATTACCAGAAAGCCAGCCTGCTGATTACCCTGAACAACGGTGAAAGATCCTACGCCCATGTCGATACCGATATGGTGAACCGCATGCTGCAGGTAATCAGCACGGCTGAACTCAACCGGTTTATCGAGACTATTGCAGATGCCGTCGAGAACCCCGATGATCGCAGCTATTGCCAGATCATCAAAGACGGTGACAAAGACATCCATTAGTTTTTATATTCAGTATCTAGAGTTGATAGCTGCTACAGACCCATAGCAAATAATAAACATGTATTTCAACGCGAAGACGCTAAGGCGCCGAGGACGCGATGAAGGAAATTAATAATATTTAGAACACAAAAATATTATCTTTGCGCACTTTGCGTCTTCGCGCCTTTGCGTTAAAAATATCTTTCTATCCACGCTGCTCAATAGGCACGTAGTCACGCGGCGGATGACCGGTGTAGATCTGGGTTGGCCTGAAGATACGATTGTCCGTCAGCTGTTCACGCCAGTGCGCCATCCAGCCGGCAATGCGCGATACCGCGAATATCGGCGTGAACTGGTCGGTAGGTATTCCCATTTCCGAATACAGAATGCCAGAATAGAAATCGACGTTTGGATACACGCCCTTGGGGCCCAGTACCGCTTCACAGGCTTCTTCCAGCGCAATCGCAGTCTCGAACATGGGGCTTAGGTTGCCTTTTTTATCGGCCCACTCCATCACCATTTTTTGCAGAATAATTGCCCTCGGGTCCTTGGTTTTGTACTCACGATGCCCCATACCCCAGATTACTTCCTTTTCCTCCAGCTTCATATCGAGCCAGTCCTTGACGTTTTCAGGGCGGCCGATTTCATCCAGCATCTCTACCACACGCTGATTCGCACCACCATGCAACGGGCCTGCGAGGGTGCCGATGGCGGCCGAAATAACCCGGAAAGGACCGGCCAGTGTCGAAGCGCAGACCATCGCGGCGAAGGTCGAGGCATTGATAGTATGTTCTGCGTGCATGATCAGGCAGGCATCCATTATTCGAACGGTCAGTGGATCAGGTTCCAGGCCGGTGAGCATGTACATAAAGTTTTCAGCGTGCGTCATGTCCGGACGCGGATCGATCGGATCATAACCGTTTCGTACATGCTCCCAGGCAGCGACAATGGTGGCCATGCGCGCGATGATCTTTATCGACATGCTGTGTACGTAATACCGGTCTTCGCTGCCATAACTCTCCGTGAGTATATCCGCATTGCCATAGAACATACCGAGACCGGAGATCGCTGTTTGCAGCATTTCCATTGGATGCCCGGTGGCAGGCAGGTTTCGCATAATTTCGCGAACGTGGTACTTGATCTTGCGTTCGCCGCGCAGCTGCTGATCAAAGTCATCCAGCACAGCGCTGTCAGGCAACTCTCCATCCAGCAGCAACAGTGCCGTTTCTTCAAAGGTACTTTTTGCTGCAAGCTCCTGGATATCGTATCCACGATAGGCAAGAATGCCTTTCTCACCATCGATGGATGAAATATTTGACTTGGTTGCGGGAACGCCGGCCAGACCGGGCAGGTACTCACTCATTACAAACGTCCTTCAGCTGCGGAGCTGCATAGCTTACCAAAATCCGCATCAACAGGTTTTAACTTGTGGCATAAAAAAGGGCGATGAATACCGCCCTCTGGTTAATTCATTATCGCGTTGCTAAATCGAAAATGACGCACCGCAGCCACAGGTTGAGGTGGCATTCGGGTTGTTGATCACGAATCTCGAACCTTCAAGGCCTTCTTCATAATCAACGGTGGCGCCGCCGAGGTATTGTGCACTCATCGCGTCAACCAGCATGGTGACGCCAGACTTTTCGACCTTGATATCATCATCCCCGACGTTCTCATCAAACTCGAAACCGTACTGGAAGCCCGAGCATCCACCGCCATTGACGAATACACGAAGTTTCAGGTTCGGGTTTTTTTCCTCTGCTATCAAAGACTTAAGCTTATCTGCAGCGGCGTCAGTAAATCCAATAACTGGCGTTTCGACCGCTTTGGGCTGCATGGGGGTAAAAGAGACGTTAATACTCATAGTGCTTTTTCCCGAATATCCGGATTAATACATTAGATATCGCTAAATTAGCATTTCCCGACTAAATTAGTCAAGTATTGAGCTGTCAGCCCTAGCTCGCATTTCTCATCAGGATTTCGGATTCAGGTGCATCTGTAGTGTTTCTGAGTGCGCGTCCGGACTGAAAAGCATAGCCATAGCTATGGTTTGATGGGCTAATTCGCCTGGAGCGAATCAGGATGCCTATGCACCCGAAGGGTGAAACACAAGGATGTGTTTCATCAACACGAGTGCGCAGAGACGCTACAGATGTGCATGGAACGAAATAGCGCCTCAGCAAACAGACTGTATTAGATTGAAATCGAGCTTCGGACTTTATAATCATGCGGTTACTTGGGTTACGCAGCGGCCTGGTGAGAAATGCGGGCTAGCATCAACCTTTGGCCATTGCTGCCGCATCGTTCAATTTTTGTTCCGCCTCTTCATGCTTTTCCTCATGCTTTTCCAGGGGCTTGGCGTGATGCTCCAAAAGGTGTCTTTCCTCGTTTTCGTGCAGCATATTGCCATTCACGGAGGCTCCACTCGCCATTTCAAGCACATTGTAGTGCACGTTTCCAGTGATGCAGGCCTTGTGTGACAGCTCCAGCTTTTCGCTGGCATAGACATTGCCCCTGATGGTGCCGTTGATCACTGCGTAAGGGACATTGACATCGCCGGAAATCTGTCCCTGTTCGCTGACGACCAGAACTGAATTAGAGCCATTTTCAGAAGTGACATTACCCTTGATCTTTCCATCAAGGTGCAGGCCACCATTAAAGTTGAGATCACCATCGACTTCAATACTCTGGCCAATCAATGTTTCAATTTTGGACGAACGAATTTTATTATTACCCCACATACTAATCTCCTGCAGTTAAATCATCCCAGGGAAATTTTTCATCTACCGACTCGAGTGTCTTTGAACTGGGCTTCAATTTGACTCTCATGGACTCTGCTACGAAACCTTCCGGCAACTTGAGCTTGCCGGTGAAATTCTGAAAATACTTCAAGCCAAAATTCATTGGCTTGCTTGCATCATCAGATACATCACTCAAGGCTAATGCTTGCTTTGCTCCCTGATTTATACCCTCGATGGTGACTGCAATAGTGCCACGCGCAAAGCGGTCATTCCTGCCCTGCTGGCGAACCATAATCTTGTAGTCATAATCACCGGCAACATCCTTTTTCAGCTGGATCGTCTGAATGACCATACTGGGTTTGCCCTGTTCCGGCGCAACAATGCTTTTATAAAAAGCCAGCTCTTTCTTGAGTTCCAGCACCTCGTTTTGGGCCTGTGTCAGCGATTTCTTTAACTGACCAGTGGTGTCATCTTCAATCTTGCTGTTCCTTTCAAGCATAGCAGTTTGTCGCTGATATTCAGCCAATTTCGACTGTAAAGTTTCAATTTCTACCTGCTGACTATTAATGACCAGGTCTGCATCCGAGGAATTAAAACCAGCCATTCTCCTGCCGTATTCGTACGACATCCAGATCATGGCACCAACCAGTGCAATAATGACTAATAAGCCTGTGAACCAGCGGAGCGGGCGCTGAATAGTGATCAAATATCGTGTCTGAAGTGGTTTCATATTCATTATGGAAGTAACGCTACGTTGCTCAGTCCGGTTTCTTCGGCTAAACCGAACATGATGTTCATATTCTGCACGGCCTGGCCGGCAGCCCCTTTAACCAGGTTGTCGATGACCGAAGAGACCACAACGGTATCGCCACCCTGTGGCTGAAACACCGATAACCTGCACATGTTCACGCCACGCACAGTTCGCGTTTCCGGCATGGTTCCCACCGGCAGCACATCGACAAACGGCTCCGACTCATAACGCGTGCGGTAAAGCGCATGCAAATCTACATCACCCGTTTTGAGTACGGCATATAGACTTGCTTCAATACCGCGTATCATCGGTAGCAGATGCGGCACGAAAGTCAGCCCCACATCATGCCCGGCAACGATACTCAAGGTTTGGCATATTTCCGGCAAATGGCGATGGCCATCGACGGCGTAGGGCTTGAAGCTCTCGCTCGACTCGCACAGCAAGGTAGCGACGCTGGCGCCGCGACCGGCGCCACTGACGCCAGATTTTGCATCGGCGACCAGGTGCTGATCCTCGATCAGGCCGTTTTCAATCAAGGGCAGGAAACCAAGTGTTACAGCCGTTGGATAGCAGCCAGGGTTGGCTACGACTTTGGCCTGCTTTATCGCGTTACGGTTAAGTTCAGGCAATCCATAGACGGCTTCCGCCAGCACATCTGTACACGCATGCTTGATGCCATACCAGTGCTCCCATTCCGCCTCGTCTTTGAGCCTGAAATCGGCAGCAAGATCGATTATGCGGGCACCCTGATCGAGCAACGCGGGCACCATCGTCATTGCTGTACCATTGGGTGTGGCAAAAAATACGATGTCACAGCTCCCTAATGCCTTCTCATCGGGCTCGGTAAACTCAATATCAGTGTGTTCACGCAGATTCGGAAACATATCAGCAACTCTAGTGCCCGCCTCCGAGCGTGAAGTCACGCACTTCAACTCGACTTGTGGATGCATAACCAGCAGACGCAGCAATTCTATGCCCGTGTAGCCCGTGCCCCCAACAACACCTGCGCTTAACATGATTCAATTCCCGTAGTTATATTTGGCATTCTCATTTTTATTCTTTGGTTAAACCTTGATGAAATTTTCAACAACTGTAATATTCAGTTTCCTGTGTAATTGTAGTGGCAAATATCCATGTTATGGGTTAAATCCTTTCATATTATTTTTATGGTGACCTGGTTTGCAGGCCTTTTTTATTTACCCCGATTGTTCGTCTATCACGCCAGCAGTGAAGACAGTATCAGCATCGATCGGTTCAAGGTCATGGAGCGCAAATTATTCTGGGGAATCGCGACACCCGGAGGCATCATTACCATAGTGCTGGGCTTCTGGTTGATCGAAATGATTGGATTTTCCTATTCGGCTTTATGGCTACAGGCAAAACTGGCCGCGGTAGGCGTGCTGGTGCTGTACCACATCTGGTGCGGCAAGCTGGTACTGGACTTCAGGCGGGATCAAAACAGGCATAGCCACGTCTGGTACCGCCTGTTTAATGAATTCCCTGTACTGATCCTGATCGCCGTGGTGTTACTGGTTGAATTCAAGCCCGTTTAACCCGCATATTGCATCAGAACACTCACAAATCCATTTAAACATATCAACGGGATTGAAATTTTTCGTATATAAGAAAAGCACACTATGTATCCAACAGCATGTGTCCAACAACGTTATGCAATATACGGGTTAGCCGTATTGCAATCAGGTAAACAGCAGCGGCTCAAGTTCCTGTAGTGCTCTTTGGTAGACCTTGCGCTTGAAGAAAACGATATCGTCCACGGGCTTCCAGTAATCGACCCAGCGCCAGCGGTCGAATTCCGGTTTTTCGGAATTCATCAGGTTGAAGTCACTCTCGGAACCAATCAGGCGCAGACTGAACCATATTTGCTTCTGACCGATGCACAGCGGTTTCGAACGGTGCCTGACCAGGTGCTTGGGTATACGGTACCTCAGCCAGCCACGTGTCTTGCCCATAACATTGACATGGTCTGCTGATAAACCGGTTTCCTCGAACAGTTCACGAAACATGGCATCAACCGGCGATTCATTCGGTCGAATGCCACCCTGTGGAAACTGCCATGCATTCTGGCCGCTCCGGCGCGCCCAGAAAACCTGGCCTTCCGGGTTGCTCAAAATAATGCCTACATTGGCTCTGAACCCATCAGAATCAATCACTTGTATAAATCCTGTGCTCTGCGTAATTACAATTCAGACGCATAAAATATCAATATCTATGATATTAACAGACAATCACAGGATTTAAAGTTCAAGATAATTACAGCGACATACAAGTAAAAGCAGGCATAAAAAAGGCCCGTAATACGGGCCTTTTTAAATTTGAATTGCCAGTAATTATACGCGTCTGCGCGCAACCGCAACAAGGCCGAGCAATCCCGATGCAAATAGCCAGACTGCCGGGGGTACAGGCACCGCAGTTACTGTCAATGCACTCATATAAAACCTGTATGGATCGGTGGCAGAGGCATTGTCATTACTGAATTCAAAGCTTGTACCTTGCCAGCTCTGGGTGTAACTGAAAGTCAAATCCTGATCTGCCTTGTTATCACCATCAATGACCAGTCCGAAAACCGCACCTTCACCAAATACTGGATTATGCGCACCATCCCTGAACGTGATGCCGGTGATAATGACTTCCTGGCTGAATGTCAGCATCAGGGTCTCACCGATAGTGACATTGTCATCAGAAGAAGGCATGCATTGATCAACCGAAAGATCAGCACAGACACCGAGTCCGCCTTCACCGCCGCCACCACTGTGTGTCCATGTGGAATCAAGATAGGCAAACTGGAATGCGTCATCATCCATAGTGGATGTACCCGTAGCAGTAACGGTGATGCCGTCATTGGTGAAAGTAATCGAGCTGGCACCATACTCACCTGGAACGGCACCGTAAGATGCATCGCCATCAGCAACTGCAGCGAAATCAAAAGTGGCCGCATGTACAGCTGTTGATGCTGCCACTGTGAACAGCAGGAGTAATAATTTTTTTAACATTTCCGTTTCCTTGAAAAACAAATCAACATTGATCAACAATTCTTATGCAGCAATATACATACCAGGATTAAATATATCTTTTAAAAACAATCGGTTGAAACCTATATGCCTATTTAATAACTAATTTTTCGAGTATTTGTGTAAGCCTGGCCGACACTTTACCAGCATATTCGGCACCTCTTGCTGACCGTAACTTTATTTTTTACTTGTTTCGATTGCTGTTTCTGACCGGATATAAATTTTTTTCTATTTATATCAGTTAGTTGTGCTTTTTTCGCAATGATTGACCCATATTCTCATTTGTTAAATATATCGACACCCCCGTTTACATCTGCGCTGATACACACTCCTGGCTTCATGACGATGGAAAAGGTAGTATCATCGCGCCCAAATAACCAAGGCTCTGCTACTGATGTCACTTGCCCTCTTCGATCTCGACAATACCCTGCTCGCCGGTGACAGCGACTATCTGTGGGGCTGTTTTCTGGTTGAAAAGGGCCTGGTGGATAAACAGCTTTACGAGGAAGCCAATCAACGCTTTTACCAGGAATATGCTCTGGGCAAGCTCGACATTCACGAATTCCTCAACTTTGCGCTGCAGCCGCTGGCGAGGAACGACGCTGAAATGCTGAAATCCCTGCACCAGGAGTTTATGGAAAAACATATCAAACCCATTATGACCCGGCGTGGCAAGGATCTGATTGCCAAACACCGCCGCGAGGGTGATCATCCGGTTATCATCACCGCAACCAACAGTTTTGTAACCGGCCCGATTGCACAGGCATTCGGTGTCGATGACCTGATCGCCACCGAACCCGAGATCCTCGATGGCGAATACACCGGCAAAGTCAAAGGTATCCCCTGTTTTCAACAAGGCAAGATTGAAAGACTGCATGCATGGCTGGATGAGACAAAGATCGAGTTTAACAATAGCTGGTTCTATAGTGACTCACACAACGACCTGCCTTTACTCGAGGAAGTGGCACACCCGATTGCAGTCGATCCCGATGATCAGTTACGCGCCATCGCCAGCGAGCGCGGCTGGCAGATAACCAGTTTCAGAAGCTAACACTAAGGCTGATAGTAGAAAAGCCATTTCAACGCAAAGGCGCGAAGACGCAAAGGACGCAGAGATTATTATGGGTGGCTGCAGCGGCGACTTTAGTCGCGAACATTGGCAATTCGCGGTGAAAGCCGCTCATGCATTAAATTGTAGTAGCTCAGACTTGAACTGACAGTTTCTGTTAGTTTTCGCAAAATGCAAACCGGACTGGTTTCGTGGTTTATAGTATTTTATCTCGCAGAGGCGCAGGGAGCGCAAAGAGATTAACAGGTATTCGTAGATACCATCTCTCAAACCCAACCTCAACTTATTTATACGAGTTGCGGTTGGTATTCACATTGGTGCTTGATGACACCAAAACAAATCTGGATTAATTTTCTCATTGCCGCCCCCAGTGCCTGC
>Ga0316198_10002009_pt1 | contig 12215 bp, 9 predicted proteins | sample OudBieAanoxic_MG_FD_204935 | JGI IMG/M metagenome (GOLD analysis project Ga0316198, IMG submission 204935) | Coastal sediment microbial communities from Oude Bieten Haven, Netherlands - site A anoxic | ecosystem: Environmental > Aquatic > Marine > Coastal > Sediment | place: Netherlands... | reverse complement strand
CCGCTCGGCGCGCGGCGAGGCGGAGCTGGATGCCGTCTCCTTCATGCGCCTCATGCGCGAGACACTGAAGATCCTGCATCTCGACGACAGCCTGCTCAAGCGCGCAGTCAACGCCGGATTCTCCGGAGGCGAGAAGAAGCGCAACGAGATTTTTCAGATGGCGTTGTTAGAACCGAAGCTTGCCATCCTCGACGAGACGGATTCGGGTCTGGACATCGATGCCCTGCGCATCGTCGCCGACGGGGTCAACGCCCTGCGCAGCCCGGAGCGCTCCATGATCGTGGTGACACACTATCAGCGCCTGCTCGATTACATTCAGCCGGACTATGTGCATGTGCTGGCCAAGGGCCGCATCATTCGGTCCGGGGGCAAGGAATTGGCTCTCGAGTTGGAAGAGAAGGGCTACGGCTGGATCGCCCCGGAGGAGGCGGCATGAACGGCGAAGCATCGGCCCCAACATCCTTTGAAGGATGGCTCCGTGCTAACGAAACCCCAGCTACCGGGTTGGCATGGCTGGATACCCAACGGCAAAGCGCTCGCGAGCTAGTTCGCGGCGAGGGAATCCCGACCATGAAACAGGAGGCATGGCGCTACACCGGGCTCAAGAAATTGGTGGAAACTCGGTTCGCCCCCTGTGCCGAGACGCTTACCGCCATGCAGCCGGGGGACATCGAGGATCTGCTAATCCCGGGTCTCGACGCCTATCGCGCCGTCTTGGTGAATGGGCGCTTCATCTCCCATCTGTCCGACCTCGCGGATCTGCCGGACGGGGTGCGTGTCGGTAGTTTGCGGTCCATCGTCGAATCGGACCCTGACGCCCTGGCAGATATCCTCACGCAGGTGGCGGGGGAGGGCGTACATCTCTTCTCGGCCCTCAACACGGCAGGCATCGACGACGGCTTCGTCCTGCTCCTGTCCGAAGCTCAGGCCCTGGATCGACCGGTCGAGCTGATCCACGTGTCCGTTGGGATGGAGGAGCCGCGTGTTGCCCAACCTCGGCACCTTGTGTCTCTCGAAGCGGGGGCTCAGGTCCAGCTGATCGAGCGTTACGTCTCGCTCGGCGAGTCACTTTATTGCACCAATTCCGTCGCCGAGATCCAACTTGGCCGCGGCGCCAGGCTCGAGCATAGCCGGGTGCAACTGGAGAGCCCCAACGCTTTCCACATCACGGGCCTTTACCTCAACCAGGCAGCGCATAGCGCCTATAAGGGTGTCAACGTGGGGCTGGGCGCATCCTGGTCGCGCACGGATCTGGTGACCAAGTTCGTGGAGCATCAGGCGGAATGCGATCTCCGAGGGCTCTATCTAGCCGGCGACCGCCAGATCATGGACTATCACATCGATGTGGAGCACGCGGTGCCCGAGTGCGTCAGCCGGGAGAACTTCAAGGGGATTCTCTACGGCAAGGGCAGGGCTGTCTTCGACGGACGCATTCAAGTCGCCGTCGATGCCCAGAAGACCGACGCCCAGCTCTCGAACAAGAACCTGCTTCTGTCGCGCAACGCCGAGGTGGACACCAAGCCCCAGCTCGAGATCTACGCCGACGACGTCAAGTGCAGTCACGGCACGACGGTCGGGCAGATTGAGCCGGAGAAGCTCTTCTACCTGCGCTCACGCGGGATCTCCGCCTCGATGGCGCGGCAGATGCTGTGTCTCGGATTCGCTGGCGAGATCATCGATAGCATTGGCCCAGAGCCGCTCCGTGAGTATGTCGCGGAGCAGGTAGGACAAAGATTGGAAAAGGCTCCTATGGAGTCATCGTAGGAGGTCGATCATGAACAGACTTGCGCGTTTCGCCGGATTCGGGCGCCATGAACAAGACGGCAGCGATAGCGCCGTTGCCGAGCCAATGGACGCGATTGTAGAACGTATGGAGCCCGAGGAGTTGCGCGATCCCATTATCGAAGAGTTGCGTAAGGTCCATGACCCGGAGATTCCTGTCAACATCTACGATCTGGGCCTGATCTACCGTATCGATATCGCCGAGAACGGGGACGTTGCGGTGGATATGACCTTAACCGCACCGGCTTGTCCGGTCGCGGGAATGATGCCTGTCATGGTGGAGGATGCGGTGAACAAGGTCGAGGGCGTCGGCAACGTCAAGGTTGAGCTGGTGTGGGATCCACCCTGGAGCCAAGACAGGATGACCGAAGAGGCCAGACTAGAATTGGGGATGATGTAGGTTCCTTATGAGTAACAGATTCGATTCTCCACAAGACGCCTTTATGGTCCTGGCAGGCCCATCTAATCCAGGCTGGGGCAGGGCGTTCCGCTTTTTGTCAAGCTATCCAGAGACCGCTGAACTCATGCTCGAGACCTTTCGGGAAACCCTGGAGCAGGTGGGAGTGAGTCCGTCCGGTGTTGACCTTGAAACTGGAGCGCCCGCCTACGGCCTTGCCGATGTGGCCAGCGCTATGGGGATTCCGGAGGAAGGGCTCGATGAGGCTGTCAGAGCATCGGACTGTTCAGATGCCACATGATCTAAACCTCCTCGAGTAGCGTATTTCGTAGAAGGTGTTGATAGTGGATGATGACAATTTTTTGGGGTCGAGATAAATAAGTAATCGGTCATATGCTAATTCGTTGATCGGCGTCAAAGTTGGATCGGGTGCTTGGTACTACTCTGAAATGCAACGGATCGCGGCTAGTGCCAGTGATTCGTGTTTCACCCGAGACGTGAGGAGGAACAATAGATGTTGACCAAGAAACGCTTTGTGCTTGCTGCCGCCGTTGCTGCTTCGATGGCCCTGACCTCTTTCTCCGCCGATGCCTTCTTCGGCCCCTTCAACTTCATGCGGGGTTGGGGCGGTGGCGGGCCCTGGGGATGGGGAGGGAGCCCTTGGGGCTGGGGTGGCTACCCGTATTATGGCGGCTGGGGCGGCTATCCCTACTACGGCGGCTGGGGCGGCTATCCCGGCTGGGGCGGCTATCCCGGCTGGGGAGGCTGGGGCGGCTATCCCGGCTACGGCGGCTGGGGTCTCCCGGTCGTCACCGCGCCAGCTGCGGCCGCTGCTCCGGCCTCCAGCGCTGACAAATAACCTCTGAGCATGCCCCCCCGCGCTGCCGAGCGCGGGGGTTACACCATTCCCTCCTCTGGCCTACCTCTACCGCTTCTCCGTGGCGGCGCAGGCCTGTTGTTCAGTCCAATTCGATCCTTAACCCCTGTGAATTTAAGTCATTTTCTCTTTACACTATAAGGTTGCCGATCACTGTGGTCCTAGGGCCGCAACCAGCGTTCAACCAGTCACGTACCGGAGAGGATCGTTCAATGGCGACCAAAGAAGAACTCGAAGTCCGCGAGGCCGATTGCAGTACTGCTGCGGACTTCGCGGCATTGGCCAAAGAGGCGGTCGAGGTCGACGCCGATTACGCAAGGGCGCTGCTCGAAAAGGCCGAAATGCAGTGTCAGATGCCGCCGGATTATGTCGCCGCCGCCGAGGGTGCCTTGGCTGCCGGATTGACTGACTATGCCAAGGATCTCTACGAGCAGGCCGAGGATGCCTGCTTCGAGTCCATGGAGTTCGCCACCCTGGGCGCGAGCCTGGCGCGGACCGGTACCGATGCGGACAAGGGTCGCGAGATGCTGGAGAAGGCGGCGAGTGATGCCTCGCAACTCAACGAGTTCCTGATTATTTCCGGTTACGCCAAAGAGGCCCTCGGCGACGAGGCACTCGCCGCCAGCCTGTTGGCCAAGGTCGAGGAGAAGGCCAAGGGCTTCGACGATTTTGTCAACTTGGCCAAGAGGCTGCAGGCTGAGGGTGCCGTCGATGCCGCCAAAGACTTCTATGCCAAGGCGGCCCGCTACTGCGAGGACATGGACCAGACCGTGGCCTACGCCAAGGGCAAGATCGACATCCTGGAGGACAAGGAAGGCGCCAAGAAGATCCTGGACGACGCCGAGACCGACTGTCAGTTCCCCAAAGACTTCGCCGCCCTCGCCGCCGGCTACAAGGCCATGTTCGAGGATACGGACAAGGTCGCCGAGCTCATGGATCAGGCCGCCGACTTTGCCATGAGCGGCGAAGAGAATCTGGACCTGGCCAAGGGCTTCTGGGAGCTGATGGGCGATAAGGACAAGGCGGTCGGGGCCTACCGCAAGGCGCTGCCGGAGGTGAACGACAAGGCGCAGCTCATTGAGCTCGCGGCGTACGCCGCCGGCAAGGTTGGAGCTCCGGACCTGGCCAAGGACTTCTACGCCAAGGCTGAGCAGAAGATGTCTGCCGCCCCCGAGCGACTCAAGCTGGCCGAGGCCGTTATCAAGGATACCGGTGACAAGGGCTATGCCTTGGAAGTCTACGCACGTGCATCCGAGAGTCTGACTCAGCCCAACGATCTGATGTCCGTTGCTGCCGACGTGGTCGACAAGCTAGAGAACAAGGAGAAGTCCGGCGAGATCTACCGCCAGGCCTTCGCCGCCATGTCCGATCTCGGCCAGTACAACAAGCTGTTGGAGGCTGTCGACGGTAAGTTGGGTGACAAGGAATTTGGCCGCGAGATCCTGGTCAAGGGTGGCGAGGTGGCTCAGGGTACGCCTGAACTCCTCGATCTGGCCAAGCGCACCATGGGTGTGCTGGCGGACAAGGACATGGCCCGTGGCTTCATGGACAGGGCCGAGGAGCAGGTCACCTCCGTGGGCGAGATGAAGAACGTGGTCGCCGCCGTCAAGGAGCACTTCGCCAACGATGCGGATTGGCTCGCCCTGGTCGAGGAGAAGCTCGCCCGCCGCGAGGCCAACCAGGAGAAGTACGCCATCTTTCAGGCGCGCGAGAAGGGTGCCACCTCCACCATCAAGCTGCTCCAGTTGTCCGATGCGGTCATGGCCGAGCTAGATGATAAGTTCTATGCCCAGAAGCTGCTGGTGGATGCCCAGAAGAAGCTCGACGAAGAGGGCTGGGATTTCTCCAAGGCGCGCAAGCTCGTAGAGGGCGTGAGTAGACACCTGGGCGATACTGTATGGGCTACCAAGCTGCTCAAGGATGCCGCCGGCCGGGTTCGTGGCTTTGCCGGCCTGGCCACGGTCGCCGAGTCGTCCGCTGAGTTACTGCCGGATGCGGACGCCGCAAAGTCCCTGGTGGGTGAGCTGCTGGCCGGCTACGAGCAGCAACTGGAAGGTGCTGAGTCCAAGAGTGCTTACGACTTCAGCAAGCTTGCATCCGTCAAGGGTCGCCTGTTGGGTGACAAGCAGGCCGCGAGTGCTGCGCTCGATAAGGCCGCCGAGATGGGCGGCGATCACTACACCTTCGCCGAACTCGCCCGGCTGGCGGCGAGTTTGGGCCTGGAGGACAGAGTCCAGGTCATGCTTGACCAAGCCGCCGCCGCTTGCATGAGTGCGAGCCAAGCCAGGCAGCTCGCCAACCGCCTGTCGACGAGCGGTTTCAGTACCGATCAGGTGCGTTCGGTCTACGTGGGGCTCAAGCCCTCCAAGGGCACCGGTGCTGACAAGCTGGCCTGGGCCGATGGTATAGTCGATCTATTCGGCGACCGCGCTTGGGCGAGGCAGGAGCTGGATGCCTTGGCCGAGAGCGCTCAGGGCGACGAGCTAGCTGCGGTCAGGGCTCTGCGTCAGCGTCGCGTTTCAGCGTAGTTCCCGGTAGATCTAAATCTTCCCCCGCAAGGGGGGAGATGCTAGGGGCCGCTAGAGGCTATACTGTCGCTGGCTGCCCGAGCGTTCTCTTCGCGATTCAGCAGCATAAAATTTTATACTTTGGGGTGAGAGCAATTTCCGGTTGGACATGACGGTCGCGATTTGTCAGGATGTTCAACCCGACATTTGTGACTGTTTTATTACGGTGCGGGCTTTTTTTGCTCGCCCGGAGAGATCGAGCCGCCGTTGCATACGGCATGACGCCTTGATGCGGTTCGACGCAGACTCGATAAGAAAAATCGGAGCCGGCCTGCTTGGAAGCGGCCGCGAATGCCGAAATCACCAGAGGAGGCGCCACCGTTTGAGTATCAATCCCGCCAGGATATCTGGAGAGTCGCGTTTCGCCATACCTGTCTATCTGAAGCGACACTACTGGTGGGCCTATGTGCATCCCACAGCGGTCCGTGTTTTCGAGCGTCAATGGTTGGTCAATCTCATCCTCTGGGGGAATTTTCGCCGTCTGCGCGATGCCGCCATCGACCTGTTCGGTAGCCCGATCCGCGGACGGACTCTGCAGGTGGCCTGCGTCTACGGCGATCTAACCCAGCGTTTACTCGATCAGCATGACGCGGATGCAACGCTAGACGTGGTGGATGTTCTGCCGGTGCAACTCGACAACCTCGCGCGCAAGCTTGGGTCTCAACCCAACGTTACTTTGCGTCAGTGCGACTCGTCGGACCTGGATATGGAGGATGACAGCTACGATCAGGTGCTGGTCTTCTTCCTCCTCCACGAGATGCCTCAGGAAACGCGGAAGCGAACGGTTGCTGAGGCCCTGCGGGTAACGAAGCCAGGTGGGCGGTTGGTGTTCGTGGATTATCACGGTCCGCACGCTGGCAATCCCATGGGCTGGTTCATGCGTCCAGTGCTAAAGTTGTTGGAGCCCTTCGCCTTGGATCTATGGCGACAGGAGATCAGTAGTTGGCTGCCAGCTGCTATCGACGTCATTCAAGTGCAAAAACGAACCTGGTTTGGTGGCCTATATCAGTTGATCGAGCTGCGTCGCGCCTAGTCCTCGCGTTCTTTACGATTTCCGTATTTCCAAGCCCGGCACAATGCTCGCCATCGCCTGATCCGGATGGCGCGTGGTCTTGTCTTGCCGTTTTGATTTTCCTCCTCCGATTTACGCTTTCCTCCGATTTGGGGGGCGGGTTAGTATTCCGATCCGACTTCCGACCTTTCCTCCGCCGCTTTCCGGCACACCAGCAATTCTCCCCCTCATGAATCCACAACCGACCGACGACGAGCTTCAGCGCGACATCGATCTCTTCACCGCCCTCCTCGGGGAGGTTCTTCGCAATCACAGCCGCAAGCGTGTCCTCGTGTTGGTCGAACGCCTTCGCGAGGGCTTCGCAAAGCTGCGCGAGCGCCACGATCCTGAGCTACTCGAAAAGCTGATAAAGCGCATCGAGGGGCTTGATCCCCAGGTCCTGTCCGATGTCATCCGCTCCTTCGCTATCTACTTCGGTCTGGTCAACACCGCCGAAGAGGTGCATGGCTACCGCCATCGTATGGACCGGATCAATGAGGGTGGGCCGCTGTGGAAGGGTTCTTTTGACCACACGGTACGTCAGTTCAAGGCGGATGGCATCAGCCCGGAGAACTTTCAGAGCCTGCTCGAACATCTGCTCTACCTGCCAGTGTTCACTGCCCATCCGACGGAGGCTAAGCGGCGCACCACGCTAGAGATCTTTCGCCGTATCTTCCTGCTTGCCCAAGACCTGAATCAACGCAGATTCAACGACGAGGAGGCAGAGGAGAAGCTCCAGGCCATCCTCACCCAGATCCAGATCCTGTGGAAGACCGACGAGGTGCGAGTGCATAAGCCCCAGGTCACCGATGAGGTGCGCCAGGGTCTGTACTTCTTCCGCGAGTCCCTGTTCGAGGCAGTGCCCCAGGTCTACGCCAATCTGGAGCGGGCGGTGAAGCGGGTATATGGCTCAGACACTGGTATCCGGGTACCGAGCTTCGTTCGCTTCGGTTCCTGGATCGGCGGTGATCGCGACGGCAATCCCTTCGTCAAACCGGAGACCACGGAGCTTGCGGTGCGCATGCACTGCGAGCTGGTGCTGGAGGCATACATCGAGCGTGTCAAGGTGCTGGGGCGCATGCTCAGCCATGCGGACACCTTGTGTCAGCCGGCTCCGGAGTTCCTCGACAGCCTGGACACAGACGAGGACTATTGGGTCCAGACCATGGGGGAGAGCCTGCGCCGCTTCGTTCACGAGCCCTATCGGCGCAAGCTGGCTATCGTCCTGCACCGACTGGAGACCAATCTGAAGCGGGTGCGCGGGCGCATCGCTGGTGGCCACGAAGACTTGCCCCAGGGTTACGCGAATCCTGCAGATTTCCACAGCGACCTGTACCTGATCCGCGACTCGCTCATCAGTCATGGCGACGCCAATGCCGGCGCTGGACCGCTGCAGGACCTGATCCGGCTGGCAGAGACATTCGGCTTCCACCTCGTGCATTTGGACCTGCGCCAGGAGTCCATCCGCCATACTCAGGCAGTGACCGAGCTGTTCGCCCGCCAACCCGGTGCTCCTTACTACCAGGCCTATAACGAGGAACAGAAGATCATGGCCTTGGCGGAGGCCATCGCTCACCCCCATCCGATTCATGTGGACAAGGTGACACTCACCCCAGAGACTCGGGAGACGCTGGAGGTATTCGAGGTCATGGCGCGCATGCGCGCGGAGATCAGCGCGGAGGTCTTTGGCGAGTACGTCATCTCCATGACCCACAGCGCCAGCCACGTCATGGAAGTTATGCTGCTTGCGCGGCTCGCTGGACTGGTGGGGCAGGATCGGAAAGGCTGGTTTTGCGACATCCGCGTAAGCCCTCTGTTCGAAACCATCGAGGACCTTGGGCACATCGATCGGGTCATGACCACCCTGTTCGACCACGAGACCTATGACGCCCTGCTCAAGGCATCCGGCAACCGGCAGGATGTCATGCTCGGCTATTCCGACTCCTGCAAGGACGGTGGCATTCTGTCCTCCACCTGGAACCTCTATGAGGCCCAGCGCAAGGTTATTGCCCTGGCGGATGAACGCGGCGTCTCCTGCCGCCTGTTTCATGGCCGCGGCGGTACGGTTGGGCGCGGTGGCGGTCCCACCTACGAGGCCATCCTGGCCCAGCCGGCGGATACGGTGCATGGCCAGATCAAGTTCACGGAGCAAGGCGAGGTACTCTCCTACCGCTACGCCAACCCCGAAACCGCCCGTTACGAACTCACCATGGGCATCAGCGGCCTGATCACCGCCAGCCGGTGTCTGATCGAGGAGCCGGTCAAAGATCGAAACGACTACATCGGCATCATGGACGAGCTGGCTCGGTACGGCGAAGATGCCTACCGTGGATTCGTGCACGGCACACCCGGCGCGTTAGACTACTTCTACGAGGTCACGCCGCTCGATGCCATTGCGCTATTGAACATTGGATCGCGCCCCTCCCATCGCAAGCAGGCGGACCGCTCACTGGGCTCGATCCGAGCCATCCCGTGGGTCTTCGGTTGGGCTCAGTCGCGCCACACATTGCCTGCGTGGTTCAGCATCGGTGCCGCCATCGAGCGCTGGCGGGGCAACGAGGTGGAGCGTTTGGCCAAGCTACAGAAGATGTACCAGGAATGGCCTTTTTTCCGCGCCCTCTTGAGTAACACGCAAATGGCGCTCTACAAGGCCGAATTGTCCATTGCCCATCAGTATGTCCGCTTAGCACAAGACGAACGCCGCGCTGGAGAGATTTACGGCACTATTCGGGAGGAATACGAGCGCACTATCACTCAGGTGCTCAACCTGGCCGGACTGCATGAGTTGGTGGAGGAGACACCTGAGCTTCAGGTTTCTCTCGCCAGGCGCAATATCTACTTGGATCCCTTGAATCATATCCAGGTGTTTCTTCTTGAGCGGTATCGGAGCGAGCAGGTGCCAGCAGAACGGGAGCAGTGGCTGGACCCGCTATTACGGTCCATCAACGCCATTGCGGCCGGGATGCGCAATACTGGGTGAGGAGAAAGGGCCTAGGTGTTGGATCGTAGGCGGGAAAGAGTGATCGCGTGAAACAATCTTCACAGACACAGGATATCGACAAGCGGCAGGCTGTGCCCGTTCGCGGGTTTTGGCTCAAGACATTGGGTGTCGTACTGCTTCTGGGGAGCGTGGGGCTGGTCTCCTGTCAGGCCCTGTTTAACCTGTGAACGGTACGGGACGCAGATCGGGGACGAGCCCCTATCGGACAGTGCAAGGGGGGAACCTGTCTTCACCGCTCAAGTTGCTGCGTCCGAAGGGCCTGCTGCTTTTCGTGTTGCCTGCGCCCCTGCTGCTAGCCTCCATCGTCGCCCTGGGTGCTGGACAGTTCGGTAATATGGTGGCCGATGCTGCTGCGTTTGCCCTCTACATGGTCGGGGCGCTGCTGACTAGGCGCGGTCTGCAAGGGACCGCCGCCGATCCGGACCGTCGCTACGCCGATCCGCCATGGATTTCCCGAAAGACTCTCGGTGCTGTAGTCGTGGCCATTGCTACAGCGATCACGGCGTATTTCGGGGTTAGTCACGGTTTGGCCAACAGTATTGCCTTTGCTGGAGTGTCCGTGATTGCCTTCCATCTGCTCTATGGCCTTGACCCTATTCGTGTGCCTCGGATGCACAACCTGGGCATGTCGGAGGGGCAGGGCGTCAAGCAAGTTCTGCAGGAGGCTGAAGCGCGTATTCTCAACATCGAACGTGCTGCGAGTCATATCGGAAATTCCGAGCTTCGGCGGCGACTTGGCCGCATTGCCGAGCAAGGGCGCGAGATCTTAACGCTGATCGAGCGCCGGCCGCGGGACTTGCGCCGGGCACGCAAGTTCCTCACCGTCTACCTGGAGGGCGCCGAGCGGGTGACTCAGGGCTATGCAGCGACTCATCGGGTCGCGGATTCCCGCGAACTGGAGCAGAATTTCCGCAATGTGCTGGTTACCATCGAGGAGGTTTTCGCCGAGCAGCAGAAACGCCTGCTGGAGGCGGATCTGATGGACCTGGATGTGCAAATCGAGGTGCTGACAAAACAGCTCAAGCGAGAAGGGATACTGTAAATTCGGGATGCCCGGTGCCGCGCCTTGACATTAATCTTGTACGACGGGCAAGGCGCAGCGTGCCCATCATCTACGAGATGTAAGGGGTCGCTGATGACTGACCCCGCCAGCCCAGGTCGGTATGCTGTAACCGACATCCCGCATTCCAGAGGTTTAAGGGGGATCTGATGGCAGATACAGACGAACGTAGTGTTCTTGAATACACCATGGATACAAAGACCGATCAGACTAGGGAGCTGGCCGAGAGTGGGCTCATCCACGACCTGGTGCCGGAGACCGGGGGGCAGTTGGGGATCGATCCCGAGGTAGAGGTTATGCTCAAAGAGCTGGACCTCACCGACACCCAGTCCGTCCTCTTCTTCGGTAGCAAGGCCCAGCAGCAACTCACCACCGTATCGGATCAGATGCTGGAGGGCGTGCGCAACAAGGACGTCGGTCCCGCCGGCGAATCCTTGAGCGAGATGGTGGTAGCCTTGCGCGGCTTTGATGTGGAACGGCTCGATCCCAACCGTCAGCCTGGATTTTTCGAGCGACTTCTCGGTAAGGGCAAACCGGTAGTGCAGTTTCTTCAGGAGTATGAAGCGGTACAGGCCCACATCGACCGCATCACCGACGATTTGGAGCGGCATAAGACCAGACTGCTGCACGACGTCACCTCCCTTGACCGGCTCTACGATGCCAACCTGGACTATTTCCGCTCCCTGGAGCACTACATCGCTGCCGGCGAGGCCAAGCTCGCTGAGCTGGATAGCGGGGCCATCCCGGCCCTAGCTGCCCGCGTCGAGCAAGACCAGGACATGGTTCAAGCCCAGACCTTGCGCGACCTGCGCAGCGTCCGGGACGACCTGGAGCGGCGCGTGCACGACTTGCGCCTGACCCGCCAGGTCTCCATGCAGAGCCTACCCAGCATCCGCCTGGTGCAGGAGAACGACAAGGGGTTAATCAACAAGATCAACTCCACCCTGGTCAATACTGTGCCCCTGTGGCGCCAACAGCTCGCCCAGGCCGTGACCATCTATCGCTCCGGCCAAGCGGCGGAGACGGTCAAGGCCGCCACCGATCTGACCAACGAACTGCTTCGGGGCAATGCCGAGAATCTCAAGCAGGCCAATGTCGAGGCTCGCCGTCAGATCGAGCGCGGGGTGTTCGATATTCAGGTCGTCAAACAGGCCAACCAGACCCTGATTGACACCATCGAAGAGAGTCTCCAGATTGCCGACGAGGGTAAGCGCGCCCGTGCCGAGGCGACGGCCCAACTTCAACAGCTAGAGGATGAGCTGCGCCGGTCGCTGGCTGCGGCCAGCGCCAAGGTGTCTGATGACCATAGGCAAGGGTAGGGAGGTGTTCTCCTCGATCTGGGCACGGATCTGATCGCAGCGGCCCTTGACGTCGGCCTCGGAACCAGCGCCGTCGATGATGGTGGTCTCGTCCTTACTAATCTGGATCTTCTTGGCCGTGCCCAGCTCGTTGAGGGTGGCCTTCTCCAGGGACAGACCCA
>Ga0316198_10002008_pt1 | contig 12216 bp, 12 predicted proteins | sample OudBieAanoxic_MG_FD_204935 | JGI IMG/M metagenome (GOLD analysis project Ga0316198, IMG submission 204935) | Coastal sediment microbial communities from Oude Bieten Haven, Netherlands - site A anoxic | ecosystem: Environmental > Aquatic > Marine > Coastal > Sediment | place: Netherlands... | reverse complement strand
ACCCGGTTTTCGGGCGACAGCGCGTGCTTGTATTACATGACTGAGCGATTGACCGTCGCTCTGGATGTCATGGGTGGCGACCATGGCCCGGATGTCGTGCTGCCGGCGGCACTGCGGGCATTGTCGGAGCGGGACAACCTCGATCTGTTGCTGGTGGGCGAGCAGCAGATGATCGAAACCAAGCTGCGCGCACTCGGCAGCAACAGCAGTGAACGGCTGCAGATCCAGAACGCTTCGCAATGTGTAGATATGGATGAGTTGCCCTCACGCGCCCTGCGTTTCAAAAAAGACTCATCGATGCGGGTTGCCATCAATATGGTCAAGGATGGACGGGCCCGGGCTTGTGTCAGTGCCGGCAATACCGGTGCGTTGATGGCAACAGCGCGTTATGTGCTGAAAACGTTGCCGGGAATCGATCGCCCTGCCATCTGTACATCACTGCCGTCGAAGACCGGTCACACCTGGGTGCTCGATCTGGGCGCCAACATTGACAGCTCGGCGGAACACCTGTTCCAGTTTGCGCTCATGGGCTCTGTGCTGGCCCGTGCTGTGGATGGCAATGAGAATCCTCGTGTGGGTCTGTTGAACATCGGTGAAGAGGAAATCAAGGGTAACGAGACCATCAAGGAGGCTGCCGGTTTGCTGTCCGGCAGCGACATGAATTACGCTGGTTTTATTGAAGGTGATGACATGTACAGCGGCAAGGTTGATGTTGTCGCCTGTGACGGCTTTGTTGGCAATATCGCCCTGAAGAGCAGCGAAGGTCTGGCACAGATTATTTCCTATTACATGAAACGCGAATTCAACAGAAATGTGCTAACGCGATTGGCGGGGCTGGCGGCGTTGCCGGTGTTAAAGGCATTCCGCAAGGCGATTGATCCACGACGTTATAATGGCGCCAGCCTGCTGGGTTTGCGCGGTTCGGTAATAAAAAGTCACGGCGGGGCTGATGCGCTCGCGTTCTGCAACGCTATACTGGTCGCTGCCGTGGTTGCCGAACAGAATGTCCCGCAACTCATCAGTTCGCAATTGCAGACAATTCTCGCCGAGAGGCAAGCAGTTTGATTTATTCGCGCATCACAGGGACCGGTGGTTACCTGCCTGACAAGGTGTTGACCAACAAGGATCTTGAAAAGATCGTTGATACCACGGATCAGTGGATCAGGGAGCGTACCGGTATCAGTAAGCGGCATATTGCCGTTGAAGGTCAGAACACCGTCGATCTTGCAGAGCCTGCTGCACGTCGGGCGTTGCAGGCCGCAGGAAAAGACGCGCAGGATGTCGATCTCATTATTGTGGCGACCACGACCCCCGATCGCGTTTTCCCCAGTACCGCCTGTTTGTTGCAGAAGCGTCTGGATCGCCATGGTTGTGCCGCTTTCGATATCCAGGCGGTGTGTACCGGTTTTGTCTATGCCCTGGCCGTAGCTGATAAATTCGTGCGTACCGGGGCGGCAAAATGTGCCCTGGTTGTCGGTGCGGAAACACTCTCCAGGGTGCTCGACTGGACCGATCGCGGCACCTGTGTGCTGTTTGGTGATGGTGCGGGTGCTGTGGTGCTGGAAGCCAGCGAGGAAGCGGGAATCCTTTCTACCCATCTGCATGCCGATGGTGCCTACGAGCACCTGTTGTCAGTGTCCGGAGGTGTCAGCCAGGGTTATGACAGCCTGAAAGAGGGCAATGGCTACGTCACCATGAAGGGTAACGAAGTGTTCAAAGTGGCGGTGAATACGCTTGGACGCATCGTGGACGAAACGCTGGAAGCCAATAATCTGCAGCAATCGGACATCGACTGGCTGATTCCCCACCAGGCTAATATCCGTATTATCCAGGCGACTGCCAAAAAGCTGAAAATGTCTATGGACCACGTTGTTGTCACCGTGGATGAACATGGCAACACATCCGGTGCATCGGTGCCGCTGGCGCTCGATGTGGCGGTTCGCGATGGGCGTATCAAGCGCGGGGAAACGCTGTTGATGGAGGCATTCGGTGGTGGTTTTACCTGGGGATCTATTCTTCTGAAATTCTGAGGCGACATCGTTCTATGCCAGGTTCCAGTCAGCGTGATAATTTTGCCATGGTGTTTCCCGGTCAGGGTTCCCAGTCTGTCGGCATGCTGGCCGAGCTGGCGACGGCATTTCCGCTGGTCGAGGAGACTTTTTCCCAGGCCTCAGCGGTACTGGGATACGATCTCTGGGCACGCGCGCAACATGGCCCTGCCGAATTACTGAACCAGACCAGCTGTACCCAGCCAGCGATGTTGGCGGCGGGTGTTGCAGTCTGGCGATGCTGGGAAAGCCAGAGCGATCGGCTGCCGGCCATGATGGCCGGCCACAGCCTGGGAGAGTATACGGCACTGGTGTGCGCGGGTGCCATTGAGTTTGAGGATGCCGTTGCGCTGGTGGAAAAGCGCGCTGAGGCCATGCAGAACGCCGTACCGGAAGGAAGTGGCGCCATGGCTGCCATACTGGGGCTCGATGACGATCAGGTGAAGTCTGTTTGTGAACAGGCGGCGCAGGGTGAAGTTGTCAGCGCAGTCAATTTCAATTCTCCGGGCCAGGTGGTGATTGCGGGAAATACAGCAGCCGTCGGGCGTGCCATGGATCTGGCCAAACAGGAGGGCGCCAGGCGTGCTTTGCTGCTGCCGGTTTCCGTGCCCTCGCACTGCAGTCTGATGCAGCCCGCGGCGCAGACGTTTGCCGGAGATCTTGCTGCCGTCTCGATCAGGGCGCCTTCCGTCAAGGTGTTGCATAATGTTGATGTTGCAAGCCATGATCAGCCCGATGCCATTCGCGAGGCGCTGGCTGCCCAGCTGTTCAGGCCGGTGCGCTGGGTTGAAACGGTTCGTGCCATGCAGGGCGCGGGTCTCCGCTGCATTCTGGAAATGGGGCCGGGTAAGGTGCTGGCCGGTCTGACCAGGCGTATCGACAAATCGATGCAGGGCATTCCGGTACAGTCTGCTGAGGACATTGAAAGCGCGTTGGCGGCTTTACAGTAAGGAGTCACGAAGATGCCTTTGACAGAGGACATTGCATTGGTTACCGGTGCGAGTCGCGGCATAGGCCAGGCGATTGCTCTGGCATTGGGCGGGCAGGGTGCTAAAGTGGTTGGTACGGCAACGACGGAAAAGGGTGCTGCCGCAATTCAATCCAGCTTTGATGCGCAGGGTCTTCAGGGACTGGGATTGGCGCTCGATGTCACTGATGCTGAGACCATCGATTCGGTGATGAAGCAGATCAAGGATCATTTCGCTGCGCCAAGCATTCTGGTCAATAACGCCGGCATTACCCGTGATAACCTGCTCATGCGTATGAAAGACGATGAATGGGGCGCGGTCATTGACACCAACCTGAGTTCCGTTTTCCGCCTCAGCAAGGCCTGTCTGCGTGGCATGATGAAAGCCAGGCACGGACGTATTATCAATATCGCTTCTGTTGTTGCAGCGACCGGTAACCCCGGCCAGGCTAATTATTCTGCAGCGAAAGCCGGCATGATCGGTTTCAGCAAGTCGCTGGCTCGTGAAGTCGGTTCACGCGGAATCACCGTCAATGCAATCGCACCCGGTTTCATTGATACTGATATGACACGCAGTCTGGCCGACGATCAGCGTCAGTCGCTGATCAGCCAGATACCCCTTGGCCGGCTGGGTGCAGTGGATGATATTGCCGCGGCTGCCGTGTTCCTGGCATCTGCGCAAGCTGCATATATCACCGGGGAAACCTTGCACGTGAATGGTGGCATGCACATGGATTGATCATGTGTCGTATTAAATAAGTTATATAACTATATGTATTATATAGAAGATGTATGTATGTTATTTGCGCATTTCAGGTTTGCCGGCGCGGTAATCGAAGCAGGAATTAAAACGCCTTGATGACTGGAATGGTTATACACTTTTCAATAGAATACGCGCGCAGATTGGACTGATCACAAACAACTGAGGAATTTTCAGGCATGAGTAATGTTGAAGAACGCGTCAAAAAGATCGTTGTCGAACAACTGGATGTCGGCGAAGACGCTGTCACCAACGAAGCATCCTTTGTGGATGACCTGGGCGCGGATTCGCTGGATACCGTGGAACTGGTTATGGCTCTCGAAGAAGAGTTCGAGTGCGAAATCCCGGACGAAGAGGCTGAGAAAATCACCACCGTTCAGCAGGCGATTGATTACGTCCAGGCGCACCTCGGTTAATAACCGCCTCGCATACGATCAGGTCGCTGGCGTTGCCGGCGGCTTGCTTCAGTTCTCTCTTTGTATCTAGGGATCGGAGTATCTTCCTGTGTCACAGCGTCGAGTCGTGGTCACCGGTCTGGGCATCGTCAGCCCAGTAGGCCTCTCCATCGTCGAAGCCTGGGATAACATCACGTCCGGCCGCAGCGGGATCCGCCCGATTACCTCCTTCGATGTTTCTGACTTTTCGGTACGTTTCGGCGGCACCATAGAAGGATTTGACGTCAGCGAGTATGTGGCAAAAAAGGACGCGCGCAAAATGGATATTTTTCTCCATTATGGCGTTGCTGCCGGTATCCAGGCCTTTCGTGATGCGGGCCTGGTCGTTAATGAACAGAATGCGGAGCGTATCGGTGTGTCCATCGGTTCCGGCATCGGTGGCCTGCTCGGCATCGAGAAAAATTACGATGCCTATAAAAACGGTGGCCCGCGCAAGATTTCGCCTTTTTTTGCGCCATCCAGCATCACCAATATGATTTCCGGCAACCTGTCGATTATGTATGGGCTGAAAGGGCCGAACATAGCCATGGTGACCGCCTGTACAACCGGTACGCACAGTATCGGTGAAGCTGCAAGAATCATCGCCTACGGTGATGCAGATGTCATGCTGGCGGGCGGCGCAGAAATGGCGAGCACACCCACAGGACTGGGGGGGTTTGCCGCAGCCAGGGCATTGTCCACGCGTAACGATGATCCACAAACCGCCAGCCGTCCCTGGGATAAGGATCGTGATGGTTTTGTGCTGGGTGATGGCGCTGGTGTGATGGTGCTTGAAGAATATTCATCTGCCAGGGCGCGCGGTGCGAATATCTACGCCGAACTCGCCGGATATGGTATGAGCGGAGACGCCTACCATATGACGCTTCCATCAGAGAATGGGGAAGGGGCTGCACGTTGCATGCGCAATGCATTGCGTGACGGTGGTTTGAACCCGGAGCAGGTCGATTACGTCAACGCACACGGCACCTCCACACCTGCCGGTGATATTGCGGAAGTGTGTGCCATCAAAACCGCACTGGGTGAGCACGCCCGTCAGGCAGCGGTCAGCTCGACCAAATCCATGACCGGTCATCTGCTGGGGGCTGCAGGCGGTGTGGAAGCGATACTTACCGTATTGGCGATACGCGATCAGATAGCCCCGCCAACCATTAACCAGTTTACAGCCGACCCCGAGTGTGACCTGGACTTTGTGCCGAATGAAGCCCGCACTATGAAAATTGATGTGGCGATGTCCAATTCTTTCGGCTTTGGCGGCACTAACGGCTCTCTCGTATTTACAAAACTCTGAGACCGTTGATTCAGCCGCTGGCCATCGATGCCTCGTTCGATCTGCTCGATCTGCATGTTCTGAATCCACAGCGTTATCCCCACCTGCTGGAGAGTTCAGCCCCCGGGCCGCAGGGTCGCTTTGATATTCTGTTTGCCTTTCCCGGCGAAACCATTGCCTTGCGGGAACCGCAAGCCTTCGACTTTCTGTCGACCCTGGATGAGTACTGGCAGGCACAGGCGGGCGGACATCAGGCCGGGGGGGAGTTGCCATTCCATGGTGGCTGGTTTCTGTACCTGGGATATGAACTCGCCGGTCAGATTGAGCCGCAATTGAGGCTGCCGTCCGCTACATCGGCATTGCCCATCGCAAGCGCCACACGAATTCCCGCCGCTGTTGTCCACGATCATAAAACCGGCCGACGCTGGATTGTCGCCGAACAGGACGATTATGCGCGTCGTGTAACAGAGGATATTTCCCGGCTCGACAGTTTGCGCACATCCGCGCCGTTTCCTGGCTGCGAGGTGGAAGAAGACCCGCCACAGCACTACCTGGATGCCGTGCACCGCATCCTGGCGTACATCCGTGAGGGTGATGTTTTTCAGGTTAATCTGTCAAGGCAATGGCAGGGCAGCTGGCCACAGGGTAACTCTGTTGTTGCTTTATACCGGCAGTTGAGGAAGACCAACCCGGGGCCCTATAACGGATTGGCGACCTGGGGGGATAGCGCTATTCTGAGTTCATCGCCTGAGCGTCTGGTTGCGGTTCGCGGTGATAAGGTGCAAACCCGCCCGATTGCAGGAACATGCCCCAGAGGTTCCGGTGGTGATGCTGACACGGCCATTGCTGATGAATTGCTTGCTCATCCGAAAGAGCGCGCCGAACACATCATGCTCATCGATCTGGAGCGTAACGATCTGGGACGCATTGCCATTCCCGGCAGTGTACATGTCAATGAACTGATGACACTGGAGTCCTATGCGACGGTTCATCATATCGTGTCCAATGTCGAAGCGGTGAAGCGAGCGGAAATCACACCCGGGCAGCTCATTCGTGCCGTATTTCCCGGTGGCACGATAACCGGTTGTCCGAAAGTCCGTTGTATGGAGATCATTGCGGAACTCGAAGAAGGCGGACGTGGAGCCTACACCGGTTCCATGGGTTATCTGAATCATGATGGCAGTATGGATTTGAATATTCTGATCCGCACCCTGGTGCGCAGCGGAAAACGGCTTGCTTTCCGCGCCGGCGCCGGTATTGTCAGCGACTCGATTGCGGCAAAGGAACTCGATGAAACCAGGGCGAAAGCCCGCGGCATGTTACACGCACTGGCGGGTCACGCGGCATGAACGAGGCGCTGGTCTGGGTGAATGGTCAAGCCGGAGCGCTGGTCGATGTGTCTGAACGTGCTCTGCAGTATGGCGATGGCCTGTTCGAAACCATACGTATCCGCTGTTCGCAGCCGGAGTTTCTGCAAACGCATATCAAGCGGCTGAAGTCAGGCTGCGAGCGCCTGAAGTTTGCTGACGTGGACTGGGAGCTGCTCGGGTGTGAGCTGGAACAACTGGCCGCTCAGCACGACAACGCCGTGCTGAAACTGATCCTCAGCCGCCGTTGCGCCGGGCGTGGTTATGCGGTGCAGTCCGGACAGGGTGTGACGCGGATCGCGAGCGTGCAGCCGCTGCCGGAATGGCCTGCAGATCCAGCTCATCGCGGTATTCGTGTGCGCATCTGCGATACGCGAATGGCTGATCAGCCGCAGCTGGCCGGTATAAAACACCTTAACCGCCTGGAGCAGGTCCTGGCGCGTTCCGAGTGGCATGATCCGGCTATTGTCGAGGGCCTGATGTTGAGTGCGGGTGATCGGCTTATTGAAGGGACTATGAGTAATGTCTTTGTACTGATAGAGCAGGTCCTGATAACAGCGGATCTCTCGGGCTGCGGTGTGGCGGGTGTTATGCGATCTGTTATTCTCCAGCTGGCACAACGCCTGGGAATAGACACCGAGACCCGCCCTGTATCTCTCGATGAGGTAAAAAAGGCGCGCGAAGTGTTTGTCTGCAACAGCCTGATGGGTATCTGGCCGGTTGTCAGTATCGACGGCTTTGGCGTTTTTAAAGTCGGTCCGGTCACCCGCCAACTGCAGGCGGCTTTGGCAGCGTGTGACAAGGCCGGTGACGGGAACTGGTATCCGACGTGACTGAACCACAGAAAGAAAAACGGGGGCCGGGCGACATGGTTTTTCGATTAACGGGTGTCGTTGTCATTGCACTTGCTATGGTGATTGCCTGGCTGCTGATGGACTTCAAGACATTCAGGCAGAACCCGCTGTCAATACCTGAAAGTGGCATCGCACTGCTGGTAGAGCCGGGGCGTACGCTGAAATCGATTTCAGCTGAATTGAAACATCAACAGGTACTGGAGAAACCTCTATATCTGCGAGTGCTGGCCCGCTACCTTGATCTGGATTCGCGTATCAAGGCGGGGGAGTTCGAGCTGCAGCCGGGTATAACGCCGGAGCAGTTGTTGCGGCAGTTGACCGATGGCAAAGTGATACAACACGACCTCACCCTCATCGAGGGTGAAGCATTCAAGGAAATGATGCAGCGTGTCATTGACGATAACGTGCTTGTGCACACGCTTGAGGACTCTTCGGGTGAAGCGGTTATGCGTGCTATCGGTTACCCCGACCAGCACCCGGAAGGCCGGTTCATGCCGGAGACCTACTATTTCCCGCGCGGTACGACAGACGTGGAATTTCTGCGGCGTGCCTATCTCGATATGGACAAATTTCTGCAACGCAGCTGGCAGAATCGTGATGCGGATCTGCCCCTCAAATCACCCGACGAAGCGCTGGTACTTGCGTCAATCGTGGAAAAAGAGACCGGTGTTGCCGAGGAACGTCCGCGCATCGCCGGAGTGTTCGTGCGTCGTCTCAACAAGGGAATGAAGCTGCAGACCGATCCAACAGTCATCTACGGGATGGGTGACAGCTATAAAGGTGATATCCGTTATCGTGATTTGCGTAAGGATACACCCTATAACACCTACACCCGCTTTGGCTTGCCGCCAACACCCATTGCAATGCCGGGTGAGGATGCAATACTGGCGGTACTGCACCCGGCGGACGGCAAGGAATTGTATTTTGTGGCTATCGGCGATGGCAGTCACCATTTTTCCAGCACCCTGAAAGAACATAACCGTGCCGTTGACCGCTATCAGAGAAAACGTTGAATATGCATGGATCAGGCACCCGCGGGCGCTTCATTACGCTGGAAGGTGGTGAGGGCGCAGGCAAGTCAACCAATCTTGACTATATACGGCGTCGCCTGCAGGCGGCAGGAGTGGTGTTGCACCTCACCCGGGAACCGGGTGGTACCCCGCTGGGCGAAAAAGTGCGCGAGCTTTTGCTGAATCCGGATCATAGCGCCATGAGTTCTGATGCCGAATTGTTGTTGATGTTTGCGGCGCGTGCCCAGCATTTGCGTGAAGTCATCGTGCCGGCTCTGGACAGGGGCAGCTGGGTATTATGCGACCGTTTTACCGATGCCACTTACGCCTACCAGGGTGGGGGACGTGGGATCGATAGCGGACGTATCCGCGTGCTGGAAGACTGGGTGCAGCAGGGTTTTCAGCCGGATATGACCCTGTTGTTCGATCTGCCGGTAGAGCTCGGTCTCGAACGCGCGGGGAAGCGTGGAGCACTGGATCGTTTTGAACAGGAGCAGAGGGCTTTTTTCGAGCAGGTACGCGAAGCTTATCTGCAGCGCGCCGGGCAGGCGCCGGAACGGTTTCGTATTATAGACGCGGGCCAGGAGCTGGTGGTGGTGCAGCAGCAGCTGGATCATGTCATAGAAGAGCTGCTTACACTATCGCGCGCCTGACCCGGATCTCGCACACCCTTTAACCACAAAGGATGCGAAGGTCATCAAGGAACAAGCGCCTGTTGATGAGTCTGGATGTTAGCCGGCATCAGCTTTCGGGACACGCTGTCAATACATCCCTGTAAGCTCGACGGCCGCGTCCATGCGGCCGACGGTCCCGAAAACTGATGCCGGCTAACATCCGGACGGCTCGTCACACCTTTAACGACTGTGTGTCGGTCGTGGTGAGATAGGATGCGAGTAAGCAATCAGTGTTTAATATCTCCATCTGAACAGGAGAAGGGGGCTTAATGTGAAATGGTTGCAGCAATACCGCGAGCGTCTGAACAGAACGCGCCTGCAGGGGCGTCTGCCACACGCCTTGCTGATCAGCGGACAGGAGGGGATCGGCAAGCGGGCGCTGGCGACCCAGCTCGCGCATAGCCTGCTGTGTGAACAGCCAGGTGCCGACGGTCAGCCCTGCGGTCAGTGTGCAGCCTGTGGCTGGCTGCAGGCCGGCACCCATCCCGACCTGTTATGGCTGCTGCCGGAAGAGACTGGCAAAAGCATCAAGGTCGACCAGGTTCGGGCACTCACCAGCGAGCTCTGTATGACCAGCCATGCAGGCCGTTACAAAGTGGCCATTATCCAGCCGGCCGACGCCATGAACAGAAATGCAGCCAACAGTCTGCTTAAAACCCTCGAAGAACCGACCGATAACACCCTGGTGGTACTGTTGACGGCGTTGCCGGGGCGTTTGCCGGCCACCATTCGCAGTCGCTGCCAGCAGCTGCAGGTCGCGGTACCCGATGGCTTGAGCGCCCAACAGTGGTTGCAGCAAGCCGGCATGGAAAGCGGGCAGGCCATGCGTTATCTGGCACTGGCGGATGGTGCGCCCCTGAAGGCGCAGCAGTTGGCCGAAACCGATGCTGCGGGTACACGTGATCAGCGTCTGCAGCAGCTTGTGGCCGTATTTGATGGCACTCTGGACCCTGTCGACATTGCCAGGGAGTGGATGGGGGAAAGCGAGCGGCAAACCCTGGAATGGTGGCGTGCCTGGCTGGAGGATCTGATCCGCTGGCAGCAGGGAGGAAAATCCCCGCTTCAGCCTGAGGTGGCGCAAATGTTGCAACCAATTGCAGAAACTGTAGACTGTCGCCAGTTATTTGACTTATTAGACAGGGTTGCTAATGCATTGAATAGCCTGGGCTCTGGTCTGAACCGGCAGTTGATTCTGGAGGATTTACTGATTTTCTGGGCAAAACTGGCTGATCTGATTCCAATCCGAACCAAGGTGGCTGGCAGGTAATCAATCGACATGACGATGAAAGCAGGTGGCGGAGCGCGGCAGGGTATACTGTCGCTGACCATTAAAGATAAAAGTGCGTTGTACGCAGCCTATATGCCGTTTGTCAAGAACGGCGGACTGTTCATTCCCACCAACAAAAGTTACCAGTTGGGCGACGAAGTTTTCATGCTGCTCAGCCTCATGGGTGAAGCGGAAAAAATTCCGGTCGCCGGCAAGATTATCTGGATTACACCCAAAGGGGCACAAGGGGCCCGGGCCGCCGGTGTCGGTGTGCAGTTCAGCGCCCAGGACGGCGGTGCCGCGCAGAAGAAAATCGAAACCTACCTCGCCGGTGCCGTATCAGCAGACCGCCCGACGCATACCATGTGAAGCATGCTGGTCGATTCCCATTGTCATCTCGATATGCTGTGTCCGCAACAGCAATCCATCAGCGACGTGCTGAGCGAAGCCGGGAAACAGGGCATTGAACACATGTTATGTGTCTCGGTCAGCCTTGAACGCTTTACGCCGATGATGGCGCTGATTGAGCCTTATGAACAGATATCAGCCTCGGTCGGCGTTCACCCCGACGGAACCGATGTACAGGACCCGGACGAGGAGCAGCTCGCCGGACTTGCTCGACCGGAGCGGATCGTGGCGGTTGGCGAAACCGGCCTCGATTATTTCCGTATCGAGGGCGATGTCGAATGGCAGCGGCAGCGCTTCCGCCGCCATATACGCGCGGCGATAGCCGTCGGCAAACCCCTGATTGTCCATACCCGCGCAGCTAAACAGGATACCCTGAGTATCCTCAGGGAGGAGCGCGCCAGTGAAGTGGGCGGTGTTTTGCACTGTTTTACCGAAGACTGGGATATGGCAAGAGCCGCCATGGATATGAATTTCCATATCTCTTTTTCCGGTATTGTCACCTTTAAAAACGCGCAGCAACTGAAAGAGGTCGCCCGTAAAATGCCGGCCGAACGCATGCTGGTGGAAACCGATTCCCCCTACCTGGCACCGGTCCCCAAACGCGGCAAGTCCAATCAACCGGCCTATGTTCGTTATGTTGCAGAGCATATTGCCGGATTACGCGGTGAATCGCTGGAACAGACTGCCGCGTATACAACAGAGAATTTCTATCAGCTGTTCTCCGTGGCTGGCGGCGTCTGAAGATTCCAGCGCATCGCCGGGTGGTGGTAAAGCGCGCGTTGCAGCCGCCGCCAATCTGTGATGCAGGCCACGGAAACAGGTCATTGTTAACGCTATATTTAACCTGACTCGAACGTTTAGTGAATTCGGACAGAAATCAGCGACAACGCCAGGATGGCACATGGAAGGCATTCATCAGGTGTTCCGCCCAACCAATATGGCCAAAGGATCAACAGTGGATAGCAGAAACGCAAAGCGTAAACGGATTCAGGTGGGTATCGAAATAGCCGACCCGGGCGCAAACCGCTGTTACGGTTATGCTGAGAATATAAGTTCCACAGGTGTCTCGATCGTGCTGCAGGAAGGTGGTCTGCCACCGGGGCAACGGTCGGTCATTCTGAATTTCAAGATATGGACAG
>Ga0316198_10002007_pt1 | contig 12217 bp, 12 predicted proteins | sample OudBieAanoxic_MG_FD_204935 | JGI IMG/M metagenome (GOLD analysis project Ga0316198, IMG submission 204935) | Coastal sediment microbial communities from Oude Bieten Haven, Netherlands - site A anoxic | ecosystem: Environmental > Aquatic > Marine > Coastal > Sediment | place: Netherlands... | reverse complement strand
ATCCATGGGAGAATCCTCATCCGTTGCATCACCACCGCCGCAAGCAGAGATCGAAAATACCAGCATCACGACGACGAGCCCTGTCAGTGAATTTTTCATGCCGGGTACTATCGCATATTTTCGGCCCCGGGCGAGGTCCGGCCGCCCCCTACTTGGCCTCGGACGCGTAGAGTACACTGGCTCGCGAGGGGGTATTCGATGGGTTCACGTCCGGTGTTCTTTCTTTGCCTCGCTTCGCTGCTGGCGCTTTCCGGCTGTGCACACGGACTCAGAGTTCACGATCGCCCGATCCAGTTCTCCTCCGAACGCGAGAGCGGAACCATGCAGTACATTGAAGTCCACTACGGCCAGAGCCCCGAGGACATCTCGATCGATCCCCGCATCATCGTCCTGCACTGGACAGCTATTGATGGCTTCGAGGAGTCCTTCGCGGCATTCGATCCGGAAACGCTGCGTGGATCACGACCGGGGCTTGGGGGTCCGGATGAAGTCAACGTCTCGATCCAGTTCCTCGTCGATCAAGACGGCACGGTGTACCGTCTCATGCCCGAGACCTGGATGGCCAGGCATTGCATCGGACTCAACTACTCGGCCATCGGCGTCGAGAACGTAGGTGGTGGTGGCGGCGTCGACAATCTCACCGACAAACAGATTGCGGCCAACATCCGGTTGGTGCGTTATCTCGCCGAGAAGTATCCGACCATCCGCTACCTGATCGGCCATTCGGAGTACCAACGCTTCGAAGGGCACCCACTATGGCTGGAGCTGGACGCAAGTTATCGAACCGAGAAAATCGACCCGGGGGATCGCTTCATGACCGCTGTTCGAAATGCCGTCGCCGATCTGGGGCTCGAGGGCCCTCCCTAGGAGAACGGATGCTCAGCGATCCCACGGCAATCTTCATCTACCTTGCCGGTCTCCTCGGCGTCATTTTCTGGCTGACCGGTATGCCGCGATTGCAGCCGCTGTTCCGTGTGACGCCGGCCGTCCTCTATGCCTACTTTCTCCCGGCGCTGAGCACCAGCATCGGAATTACCCCCATCAGTTCGGAGGCCTACGGCTGGATGGTGCGCTATCTGTTGCCGGTGAGTCTCGTGCTGTTGATGGTGACGGTGGACCTCCGCGCGGTCCTGCGGCTCGGTGGCAAAGCAATGATCATGATGCTGGCAGGTTCGCTCGGAATCATCGTCGGCGGCCCCGTGGCGTTGGCTCTTCTCGGGCGCTTCCTACCGGCGGACACCTGGATGGGGCTGGCGGCGCTGGCGGGCTCCTGGATCGGCGGCGCACCCAACATGGTGGCCATCAAGGAGAGCGTGGGAACGCCGGATTCCCTGATGGGCCCGATCATCGTTGTCGATACGATCGTGGCCTACGGTTGGATGGGAGTGCTTCTTTTCTTGAGCTCGTTTCAGGAAAAGATCGATGCCTGGCTGCATGCCGACACCGGAGACATCGATGCCCTGGACGGCCGCCTCACCGAGGCGGACGACGAGCGGCAACCAATGGAAGTCCGGGATATGGCGATCATCCTCGGATTGGGTTTTGCCTCCGCGGCGGTGTGCATCTGGGCTGGGGATCGGATGCCCCTTCTGGGTGATCCCACGATTGTCAGCCACACGACCTGGACGGTCGTCCTGGTGACGACTTTGGGCCTGGCTCTGTCTCTCACTCCGGTCCGACGGCTCGAGAACGTGGGGGCCTCTCGCGTGGGCTACCTGGCGCTTTACCTGATGTTGACCGCTATCGGCGCCCAGGCCAATCTCAAAATGGTCCTCGAGGCGCCGCTCTACCTGCTGGTGGGGTTGATCTGGCTCGGGATTCACATCGCCGTGCTGTTTGGCGTGGCGCGCCTCATACGCGCGCCGCTGTTCTTTGTCGCCACCGGGAGCATGGCGAATGTCGGCGGTGTGATCTCGGCCCCGGTGGTGGCATCGGTCTATCGGCGTTCGCTGGCCCCGGTCGGCGTTCTGATGGGCGTATCGGGCTATCTGATCGGAATCTATGGTGCACTTCTTTGCGCGTGGCTGCTGTCTCTCGTCGCCGGCGCATTGGGCTTCATCTCGTAAAGGGCGCCTGATTGCCTGTAGGCAGGTCCTTACGGCGCCGCTTCCCGGCTTGTGACCCACCGTCACCAGCGAGTGGCCGAAGGCCGACCACCGCCCACGCTACCATCTCGGCTGTCGGCCACGATTCGCTGCCGCCGGCGGGTTCGAGGCCCGCCAACGAAAACCTCGATGCCCTTTTTCGCGCGCCCAAAAAGACGCGCCTACATCTCAAAATCCTGGGTGGGTGGGGGAGCTGAGAGCTGACTGCTGGAAGCTGACAGCTATCTCTCCGCCTCGAGCTCGAACGGAACATCCACCCTGCTTTCCTCGAGATCTATCACCAATCTCCAACGCCCCGGCTGGATGCCGCCAACGACCTTGAACACCAGTGGTCCCGAGCACAGTTGGAAGGTGTTGACGGGGACCTCTTCGTAGGCAAAGCCTCCGAATGGGTCGCGAAGAAACCAGCGATCGCAAGGCATCTGACTGCGGTCGTAGCGGCCGAGGATGGGCAAAGATCTGAGGGAGCGCTCGAGAGCCACCCGGAACTCTCCATACCGTTCGCGGAACTCCTCCTGGCTGACGAGGGCCAGGCGGCGTCCATCTGGAGTAATGGCCGAGATATCGGAGTGGTTGACGACGGCTCTCCCACTGCCATCTGCCGCCGTGAGTTCGACGGCGAGGATCAGCCATTCGTCACCGATGCTCCTGGTGGCGTAGTGGAATCCCAGTGCCACAGCCAGCTCGGGCCCTTCGTGAATCACGGCGTATCTGCTCACCTGGCGAGTGCCCGGTTCGGTGGTGCCCGGTCCCGACGACGTGGCGCAGCCGGTGATCAGGAATAGAGCGGCGAACGAGGCAATTCTCTTCACAGTAATTCTCCAGACCCGTTACTTCCTCTGTCATCCCGAGCGAGCGAAGCGAGTCGAGGAATCCCCCGAAGTCGGAGAGTTTTTCGAAAGCGACTGTCACCGGAGGAGTCGGGGGATCCTTCGACTTCGCGCGCCCACGGCGCGCTCCGCTCAGGATGACAGCATAACGGTATCAGGGTGATGGCGTTTTGGCCGCCGGCAGTTGCCGGGCCAGTTCCTGAAGAAGGTAGAGGTTCTTCCCGCCGGACGCTTCGGCCACGGCGGTGATTCTGGCCGTTTCCTCCTCTGTCAGAAAACCACCTTTCGAGAGCCTCTTGAGGATGCGGGCAAGGGAGTGCTCGACGAGGTACCTGCCGAAACGAAGGCTGACGGTGTGCAGCTGGTCGCTGTGGCGGTCACGGATGTAGACAAGCTCCAGATTGTGGAAAGCGGGCTCGCCGGCAAAGAAAGAGCTGTTGAGGTCACGGTAGGTGGACCGCAGGTTGGGAATCGCCTCGGCGTCGAACTCTGAGCCGCGTCCGGCCGTCACGTCGAGGACGAGCCGCTCCGAGTTTTCCAACCGGAGCTGGATTCGGTTCGAGCTTTCCGAAGCGAGGGATCGGTCGACGATCACATACGGGCTCCCGACAATCGAGGCCGATGCCCGCCGAAGAAGCAGTCTTCCATCCGAAAGACGCCGTGCGCCGCTCGAAATTGCCTCATCAACTGTCGCGATCACGATGTCGATGAATGCGTCGGCCTGGGCCGGTTCGGCGAATTTTTCTTCATCTGTCGTGCGCCGGTTGAGAAAGATGTCCGAGGTTCGGCGGGCAGCCGTTCCTTCGAGTCTGATGATCGGCTTCACCGGATAGAGAAGCATACGGTCGTTGAGCTGGACGTAGGCCGCCTTTTCTTTTTCGATTGCGGTAGTCCCAGCGAACGTTGGATCGGCCACAAACCAGTGCAGTTCGCCGCTTCTTTTCGGCAGTGCCACTTCGACCCAGGCATGGGCGGAGAGCCTGTCGAAATCGTAGAGCCGGCCCACGGCCCGACGGGCCGGGATCCCCATCGTGCGGAGCAGCGCCACCATGACGGTGGTGTATTCACCGCAATCGCCGGCGCGGTCCTCGAGAGCTTCGATGGCGGAACGCGTCACCGGGCTCTTCTGATACTGCAACTGGCTACTGACCCAGCTGTTGACGGTGGTCACCCGGCCGTAGGAGGTCGGCGATTTGGAGGTAAGGAGCATTGCGATCTGGTGCAGCTGTTCTTGCTCATCCCTGCCGTCGACGTCCCGTCCCACCTCCAACCTCGCGAGTTCGGCGATATCCGGGCCCGGTTCGTAGGTCTCGAGATCGGCAAATCTGCCGGCCGAAATTCGTCGGTACGACCCAAGCTTGAGTTCACCTTGAACGATCACGACAACCGGGTCCGCGACGTTGGGGGGCGTCTCCCCATCGACAGGCGCAAGAGGGACCCGAACCGAGATCATCGATTCTTCGAGAGACCTCTCGATCGATATCTCTGTCGGGCTGGGCCCGACCCACGCCTGGACGCGCTCGAGCCGAGGTTTGAATATCGGCGGCGCCGGGAACGCTAGGGTGATCGCAGCGTTTTTCTGGATGCCGCGGTCGGGTGTGACGACAACCCGAACCAGGAACGGGACAAGCTGTTCATCGTCGATGGGCCGGATTTTGAGGACCGGGGTCTCGAGGGGATCGTAGACATGGTCGCGGAAGGAGAAGATCCTGCCACCAACGACAGTCAGCGGGGGTGACGGAAGCTCCTCGTGGATCCAAATCGCGGTGTCCCTGGTCAGCACCGGGTCAATCGAACGTGCGTGCTCGGTGTCAGATGTGAATGGGGGGCTTTGTTTTGTCGTCCTCGGGTTGAGAATCTCATCGGCCAACTGGTGCGCGGCCGCCTCGACGTCACCGGGCCGGGGATCTGTACGATCCTGGCCGATCGCCGGAGCAGCCACTGCCGCTACGATCGCTGCGAACGCAATGAACCGGCCCTGTTTGCGGGCGCCCTGGAACATATCGAGACTGTACCATCCGGCGCGAGATCGGTGACCGTGAGTTTCGCGCGTCTTTCAATTGCACGGGGGTCGAAGCGCTGAGATACTTGCTGGCGAACGCTCCGGATAGAATCTCAAGAAGTGGAGAGACACTGTCCATGAAAAAACGTCGAGGATTGGTCACGATTCTGGTCGCGGGAGCCGTCTTTGTGGGGCTCAGCTCGACCGCGACGTTTGCCGGTTCGAGCGATTTGACGATCGGTGATCGGGCGCCGAAGTTCGAGCTTCCCGGAAGCGATGGTTCGACCTACCGGCTCGCCGACTTTCGTGGCAAGCAGGTTGTTGTTCTTGCCTGGTTCCCGAAGGCCTTCACCGGTGGTTGAACTCGCGAGTGTAATTCGCTGCGTGCCAGCGGACGTTCCAAGCCATTCATCGTCGAACTCGAAAGTGGGAAAGAGATGGATCTTCCGGCATCCGAAGGTTCAAACCTCGACAAATACGACATTGCCCTTTTTGCCGCCAGCTGTGACTCTGCCGCGACCAACCGTCGCTTCGCCACGGCCCTCGATCTCGATTATCCAGTGTTGAGTGACCTGGACCAGGAGGTGGCCAAGGCCTACGGTGTTGTCCACGAGGGTCGGTCGTATCCCGAGCGATGGACCTTCATCATCGGTACCGATGGCACCATCCTCGACGTGATGACGGAGGTCGACACGGGTTCTCACGGTGCACAGATCGCGGAGCGTCTCGAGAAGCTCGGTGTGCCCAGGCGGTGAGTACCGAATTCTAGATAAATCGCCGCGGGTTGTGTGGATCGAGGCCTCAGGTGATGCCTCAGCGTGTCGCTTTGCCGTCGACGATTCCGAGGATCTCGAGCGGCCGGTGAACGATGTGGTCGGCGCCGTGAGCCACGAGCTCATCAGCTTCGCGGAAACCCCAGGTAACGCCGATGGTGAGCGCGCCCGCGTTGACACCTGTTGCCATGTCGACGGCGGTGTCACCCACAAAGGCGGTTTGCTTGGCTGATACACCGAGGCCCGAGATGATTGCAGCGACTGCCGTCGGGTCGGGTTTCAGTGGCACGTCGTCACGTGCCCCTCGGACCACAGCAAACGAATGGTCTGCAAACAACTCATCGACAATCGCCCTGGTGGCAAAATCCGGTTTGTTGGAGAGGACCGCGAGGGTGATATCTTGCGACCTGAGTTCTCCCAGGAGCTCCGGTATTCCTGGAAACGGTCGGGTCGTGTCCGTCCACCGCTTCGAGTACTCCCGGCGCGTCAGGCCGACGACCTCGTCGATATTTGCCTTTTCGACGATCTCAGGCGGAAGGGCACGGCGGACCAAAATGTCGAGGCCATCACCGACCAGGAATCGATAGTTGTCCCTTGGATGGATAGGGTGGCCGAGTTCTCGCAATACGGCGTTCATCGCATCGCCGATATCACCGAGGCTGTCGATGAGGGTGCCGTCGAGGTCGAAGATCACCAGCCGCGTCAGCATCTGATCAACCCCCCTACATCGCCTGTTCGCTGGGCAACACCATCATCCTCGGGATCGAAACGTGCGCCGGTTGTTCCAGCATGAAGCGGACGCACCGGGCAATGTCCTCAGGTTCCAGCGGCTGCTCCAGTCCAAGCATGTCGCGCGGGTGGACCTCGAAATGGTCCTGGAGCTCGGTGTTGACCAGCCCGGGCTCGATGCAACCGACCCGAACGCCGGAGCCCGCAACCTCCATGCGCAGCGCTTCAGTCAGCGCCTCGACGCCGTACTTGCTTCCGGCATAGACCCCAGCGGTTGCCCGGACCTTGGTGCCGAGGATGGAAGAGGTCGTGATGAGGTGACCACTTCCCTGGTTTTTGAAGTGTCGAAGCGAGGTGTAGGCCATCCGAACCGCGCCCTCGAAATTGACGCGGACGTTTGCGCAGAGCCTCTCGATGTCTGCGGAGTCGATGGGACCCGTGTCCATGATTCCGGCATTGTTGAAAACCACATCGAGCTTTCCGAAGCGATCGACGGCAGCGTCGACCAGGCGCTGCGGCAAGGACTGGTCTTTGAGGTCTCCTGAAACCGATTCGACTTCGCTCAGCTCGCCGGCGAGCTCTTCGAGGCGTTCGGCCCGCCGCGCGTTGATCACGATTTTCATACCGGCCCGGTCGAGTTCGAGCGCCACTCCGCGGCCGATGCCGCTGGATGCGCCGGTGATGATTGCGACCTTTCCCTGAAGGCTCATTGCGGACTCCTTTCGAGAGCTGAGACGATAACAAAACGGGGGCAGGAGGCGGCGGATCGCCATTTTCCAAAGAACCGTTGTAGGATGCACGGCGAATAGGAGCCACTGAGATGTCTCAACAAAAGCTTGGTGTCAACGTTGTGGTCGCCATGAGCATCGCTCTGATCTGGGGATTGATCTCAATCCCAGCGCCGGCTGATGACCCGCCCTCTGCGGATCAGGCGGGAGCCGAGAAGAACAGCGCTGAAGAAACCGATACCGATGTTGAGAAAGAGGAAAGTACTGCCCGCCAGGAAGCGATTCCGGTCTTTAACGAAGGGGTCGCCGCCATCGAGGCGAAAGACATGCCGTCCGCCCTCGAGCACTTTTTGAAGGCTGCCGAGATCGACCCGGACTTTCCCGAGGCATGGATCGCGGCGGCTGCGGTAGCTATGGAACTGAAGAATTTCCAGATCGCAGCCGACGTTGCCGAGGAAATTCTCCGACTGCAGCCGGACAACGCTGACGCGGTCGGCACCGCGTATTTTGCTGAGCTGATGATTGGCGACATCGACAGGTTGATTCCCTCGGCCCGCCGACTTGCCGATGCGAATCCGGAATTGGTCTCCAACGAGATGTTGCAGCACGCCCAGGTCCTGTTCGACGATAATGAGCTGGTTGGATCGAAGGCGTTGCTGGAGGTCATTCTCGAACGGGAGCCGAAGCTTGCCCCGGCGTATTTCCAGCTGGGTTTGACCTGCAACATGCTTGGCGATGTGGACTGCGCGAAGCAGGCGTTGCGGAAGTTCCTCGAGGTGGCACCGGATGATCCTGACGCGGCGACCGCCCAGTCCCTGCTGGACTACCTGTAACCTCCATCCTCACTTGCTCACCCGGATAAGCGGGGCTATTCTCGATCGACGGATGGTTCCTCGAGATCAACAGCTGCGTGGGTGATGATGGACCGACTGAATTCGGCTCATCCAGACCGTGTTTCCGAGCTCATGGCCAGGTTGAGCAAAAGTCCCCATTTTGACCGGTCCGACGCGTTCCTCGTCGAATCACCACTTCGGATCTGCCCCCTGGGCGCACACGTCGACCACCAGGGCGGTGTCGTGACCGGTATGACTATCGACCGCCGGGTCGTGATCGCCGCGATTCCCGACACGGAAGCATTCGTCAGGGTGGCGAGTCTCGATTTTCCGGGCGAGGTCGTCGTGGGACTCGAGGACCAGGTACCGACCAGAACGGACAATTGGGGCGACTATCTCCGTGCTGCCGTTGCTGTCCTTGCACGGGAACACAGTCTCGCCAGAGGGTTCCGGGCGGTGATCGGCGGAGATCTGCCGGGCGCGGGGTTGAGCTCATCTGCAGCGGTTCTCGTCGCCTACCTGTTCGCACTGACACGGGTGAATGAGATCGACATCGGTCGAGAGGAAATATCGGAGCTCGTCCAGAGGGCGGAAAACAAGTACGTGGGCGTGGCAAGCGGCCGCCTCGACCAGAGCATCATCCTCTTCGCGAGACATGATTACCTCACGCGCGTCGATTGCTCGGATCTGAGCATCGAGTACGTGCCACACCCTCCCGGCTGGAGGGATTTTCGTATTCTCGTGGCCTTTTCAGGTGTTGGCCGGACCCTGGCCGGATCCGGGTTCAACTCCCGGGTCGACGAGTGCCGCAATGCTGCCAGACGTTTGCTGGAACTCGGCGGCGAAGCGCCAGGTGAGAGCCCGGTGCTGTCCGATGTTCGCCCTGAAGTATTCGAGCAACATGCTGTCGATCTGCCACAGACCCTGCGCCGGAGGGCCGCGCATTATTTCGGTGAGCAGCGGCGGGTTCTCACGGGAGTGGCAGCGTGGCGCCAGGGCGACCTCGACCGGTTTGGCACATTGATGACGGCATCGGGTGCCAGCTCGATCCACAACTATGAAAGCGGAACCGCCGAGTTGGTGGCGTTGTATGAAGCTTTGCGCGACACCCCAGGAGTTTACGGAACACGTTTCTCCGGTGGTGGATTCGGCGGAAGCTGTGTTGCCCTGATTGAACCCGAGGCTGGTGCATCGATTGTCGAAGGGGTGAAGCGGCGGTATGAAATTGCGCACCCCAAGGCTGCCGCCAACGCGACGTTCCACGTCTGCAGTCCCGGAGGACCGGCGCAGGTAGTGAACTTGGAGGGATGATGCAGGCCGTAATCCTAGCCGCGGGGATGGGAACCAGGTTGCGGCCGGTAACGGCGGACCGCAGCAAGGCCATGGTTCCGGTCCTCGGGCGCCCGCTCGTCGAAAGGGCGTTGCTCCCATTTGTTGAAAACGGAGTCCGCGACTTCGTATTCGTCATTTCTCCTGACGATGCTGAAATTGCGAGCTATTTCACTCAACGCACGACACTCGATATCGCCGCTCGATTTGTCATCCAGGAGGAACGTCTCGGGATGGCACACGCACTCCGGCTGGCCGCTCCACTTGTCGATGGCCGATTCGTGGTGTCGGCATGTGACAGCCTTTTGGATCCGTCGCACGTCCGAGAACTTTTCGCTGTGTGTGATGACGCCGATGCGGTTCTCAGTCTGCTCGATGTCGAACCGGAAATGCTCCGACGGAGTGGAGTGGTGAAATTGGATGGTCAACAGATTCTCCGTATCGTCGAAAAGCCGTCTCCGGAAAATGCGCCGTCAGCAACGGTGAGCCTTCCTCACTATGTCTTTTCTCCGCGATTGCTGGGCCTTCTGCCGTCCGTGGACCTCTCACCCCGAGGCGAGTACGAGCTCCAGGACGCGATCCAGGGTTTGATCGATGATGGTGGGGCGGTTATCGGCGTCCGTGCAGACAGGCGGTTCCAGGTATCTTCGCCGCAAGACCTGTTGACGTTGACACGGAGGTTGTTCTCGAACGACCCCGAAGCCGGGCAGGTCGACGCAACTCCTGTCGGTCGTGGAACAACGATCGTCGAGCCGGTTCGCCTCGAGCGCGGCGTCGAGCTCGGTGACGGGTGTGAGATCGGGCCAGAGGTCTACCTCGAGTCCGGTAGCCACATCGGCCGTGGCGCGGTCGTCCGGAGATCGATCGTGCTCCGGGGCGGGCGAGTCGCCAGGGGTGCATCTGTAGAAGATAGGGTCGTGACCTGATGAAACCGTATTCGCTCAAGGCAAGTTCTATGAGTATTGGACAGACCATTTTAGGGATAAAGACTCCGGTGCATTTCTGAAGAGGAGTGCGTCGAGCTCAAGAACTGTGTTTCCCACGTATTAAAAAATTGCGTTAAACTATCAAAAGCAAGGAATTTTTTATGCCTATAGTCATTGTCAAATGTTATCTTTACATGGATTCTCTGCAAAACTAAACTATGCCATGTGGTCAGACCAATGAGAAAAATTGATTCTGAGACAGGACCATCCCATGAGACCCCAGCCGCCACAGAATCTCCGATGGCCGCCAAGCTGGTGGTGGCGTTTGTGCGGCAGCTCATCGAAAGTGGCGAATTCAGGGCTGGAGATAAATTACCTCCGGAACGAGAGCTCGCTCAGCTGATTGGTGTCAGTAGGCCGAGTGTGCGGGCCGGCCTTCAGTCACTGGCGACTGTTGGCATCGTCGATTCAAGGAGAGGAGCAGGCACTTTTGTTGCGGAAGGCCCACCGCTTCTTGACGTCAACCCGCTTTCACTTTTCTCTGCGCTGCACGGTATTCCTCAGGACGAACTCTTCGAGGCCCGGAGGGTGATCGAAATCGATCTTGCGGGGCTCGCGGCGGAACGTGCCGGCGGAGACGAGTTGGCGGCGATTTCAGAAGAGGTCATGGAGATGTTCGCCTCGGTCGATGACGTACACCGATTCCTGGTCCACGACATTCGTTTCCATCGAGCGGTCGCAGAGGCGGCTCGAAACCCGTTGCTGGGAGCGATCATGGAGATGGTAGCTGACCTTTTTTACGACCACCGGAAAACAACTGTCGACGACTGGCAGCGAGCCCCTGAGGCCGCTGAACAGCACCGGCGCATCTACCAGGCAATCAAGGCTGGGGACGTTGCAAATGCGCGGCTCGAAATGGGCGACCACCTGACGTGGGCTCAACGAGATCAGCGGATGGAGGATTGAGGTTTGAAGTTTGTGGTCGCTACCGACAGCTTCAAGGGCAGCATGAGAAGCGACGAGGCGGGCTCGATCATCGCCGATGGGATCCGCGAGAGTCTGGGAAACGCCGAGATCAAGGTCATTCCGGTGGCCGACGGCGGCGAGGGCACGACCGACGCAGTGGTCCGAGCCACAGGTGGAGAGATCAAAGAGGTCGCCGTCACCGGTCCCCTCGGTGATCCAGCGACGGCTCACTACGGGATCTTGCCCGATGGACAGACGGCGATCATGGAGATGGCCTCCGCCAGCGGCCTTGGACTCGTACCGACCGATCGGTTGGATCCGATGAGGGCCAGCACCTACGGGACCGGTGAGCTGATTCGGGCTGCGGTTACGGCAGGCGTCCGCGAGATCATCCTTGGGATCGGCGGCAGCGCGACTGTCGATGGTGGCGCGGGAATGGCCCAGGCGCTGGGTTATCGACTCCTCGCGGCTGATGGATCCGAATGCCGAAGGGGCGGAGAAGCCCTTTCGAGCATTGCGTCAATCGAGACCGATGGAGTTCTCCCGATCCTCGCTGAGTGTCGGATCCGAGTTGCCTGCGATGTCACCAATCCATTGTTGGGGGAACATGGCGCGGCGAGGGTCTTTGGGTCTCAGAAGGGAGCCACGCCTGAAATCGTGGAGCTCCTCGAGGGGGGCCTCGCCAATCTCGCGGGCGTCTGGCAACGTCAAGGATTCCTCGATGGGGTCGAAAGTCCGGGTGACGGAGCTGCCGGTGGCCTCGGCGCGGGTCTACGTGCCTTCTGCAACGCAGAAATGTCGTCCGGAGCCGCTCTGGTGGCGGACATCACCGGCTTCGATGAAGAGATTCGCGACGCCGACATCCTGGTGACCGGCGAGGGACGAACGGACGAGCAGACCGCCGGAGGCAAGCTGTGCGCAGTCCTCGCGGCCAAGGCGAGACAGGCAGGCGCGAGTACGGTACTGATCTCGGGTGCCCTTCACGGCGATTTTGAG
>Ga0316198_10002006_pt1 | contig 12217 bp, 6 predicted proteins | sample OudBieAanoxic_MG_FD_204935 | JGI IMG/M metagenome (GOLD analysis project Ga0316198, IMG submission 204935) | Coastal sediment microbial communities from Oude Bieten Haven, Netherlands - site A anoxic | ecosystem: Environmental > Aquatic > Marine > Coastal > Sediment | place: Netherlands... | reverse complement strand
TGTCATCCCGAGCAACGCCACGCCGCGTGGCGGCGCCTACTCATGGAAAGAACAAGGGATCGGCCCGGCAGAATCTCGAATTTAGTCAAATATTGACAACAAAAGAGTTACATTTATGGCTTGAAATTTGTTCTTTGGGAGCGAGCGACTTGTCATGGCAGAGCTTGAAGAGCGGAGCCGGAAGCGAGTCGAGGGATCTGTGAAAAATTCAGCATGAAACCACCCAACCCAAAGATTCCTCCACTCACTCGCTCCGCTCGCTCAGTCGGAATGACAGAAATGGACGGCCTCCGTTGGGATGACAGGGTATTCGTTAGCCCAATCGGGAACGGGTACGGGAACGGGAACGGGTTTTACAGGACCGCTGGTTCCTGAAGTTCAATGGTTCCGGTGTCGGCGTCTATCTCGGCCTCCACCCCCTCGGGAACTGTGAACTTGTCAGCGATGTGGCCGATCATCGAGCCGTACCAGGCCGGCACGCCGAGCGGTCCGATGTGGTCAGACAGGACCTCCTGGAGGGTCAGGGAGCCGTAGCTCTGGCCGGGATCGCAATCGTTGCAGTTGCCAAAGACGAAACCGGCGATTCGGCCCAGCACGCCGGCCAAGCTGAGCTGGGTGAGCATGCGGTCCACCCTGTAGACCTCCTCGTTGATGTCCTCGAGAAAGAGGATGCAGCCGTCGAAATCCGGCAGGTAGCCCGATCCCATCAGGGCCGTGAGCACCGTCAAATTGCCCCCCAACAGCGGGCCGCGCGCCGAGCCCGGGTTGATCGTGAGGACCCTGTTTTTGACCTGAACCAGCCGGTCGTCGGTGCCCACCTTGTTGTGCATCGAAACTGCTTCGCCGTCGAAGAGCACACGCCGGGCCTGGTCGGTAGTGAACTCGTTCCAGCTCGAGCCGCCGGTTGGGCCGTGGAAGGTCACGACACCTGTTTTCGCGTGGATGCCCAGAAGCAGGCCCGTGATATCGCTCATCCCCATGACGATTTTTGGGTTTTTGCGGATCAGCTTGTAGTCGAGATACGGCAAGAGCCGGTTGCAGCCCCAACCGCCCCGAAGCGCCACCACGGCCCGCACCTCGGAATCGGCAAAGAAGGTGTTGATATCGGCGGCGCGATCCTTGTCTCGTCCGGCGAGGTAGCCGTATCGGTCAAAAAGGTGGTCGCCGAATCGGGTCCGGAGCCCGAGGGCGGCCATGGTCTCGCGGGCAATCTCCGCCCTTTCAGGGTGGAAGGTGGCGCCGGCCGGATTGATCAGCCCCACGAGGTCGCCCTCTTGCAGGCGTTTCGGTCTGATTACCCTTCGCTTCGGTCCCGCCGATTCGGCAAACGAGGCAAAGGTCCCCGCGGCGAATGCGGTTACTCCGAACTCCAGAATCTGGCGTCGGTCCCAGGTCATAGTCTCGCCTCCTCGCTTGTTGAAAACTCGGTCAATAGAGAAGCGCCAACGCACGTTCGCGGCGCCAGGCCTCGTGGTCTTCAAGATCCGCGGCGATGATCTCCTCTACCGTCTTGCCTTGGCGAAGATCATCCAACAATCGGGTTGTGCCGATCAGCCGCGTCAGGGCGCCGCCATCGCGTCCCCATTCGAAATCGGCATCGCCCTGAAGGGCCACGAGCAGCTCGATACCGAGCCGGTAGGGCTCGGCCGATGCCGCATCGGTGACGTGGACCCGCATTCCACGACACTCACGATCAAGGAATTTGGGGTACGGTGCAGCCGGTGATGTGGTCGGTGTAAATGTTACCGGCTCGAGTTCGAACCCGGGCACCGACACCTGAAGCTCCGACGGCTGAATCCATGGCGCACCGAAAAATAGAAACGGGCGCTCCGTGCCGCGGCCCGCTGAAATACTGGAGGCCTCCAGCAGACAGACCCCGGGGTAGGCGATGGCCGCCTCGGGACTGCGGATGTTGGGCGACGGCGGCACCCAGGCGCGACCGGTGTCCGCCCAGGTCATATGGCGTTCCCAGCCCTCCATGGTCACCACCGTCAAACGGGCCGGCTTCTCCAGACCCTGGTTGACGAAGCGGGCCATCTCACCCAGCGTGAGCCCGTGCACCATCGGCCCCGGTGCCATGTTGACGAAGCTCGCCGGAACAATGTCACGGGGCGCGCTGACGGGCCCTTCGATACGATTTCCACCGAGAGGGTTGGGGCGGTCGAGCACCACGAACTCGAGACCCGTGTCGGCCGCCGCTTCGAGGGCCAGAATCATGGTGCTCACGTATGTGTAGAAGCGTACGCCCCCTCCCTGGAGATCGAAGACCAGGGCATCGAGACCTTCGAGGTCCTCCGGCGCCGGTTTTCTGCGCTTCCCATAGAGGCTGACCACCGGTAAACCGCTGTCCGGATCCGTGCCGCTTTCGACATGCTCACCCGCCGCCGCCCGGCTCCGCAGCCCGTGCTCGGGAGTCATCAGACGCACCACATCGAGTTCTGCGTCGCGCAGCACCTCGATGGCGTGGCGACCGTCCGCCGCCACGGACGCGGCGTGAACGATGACCCCGAGTCGTTTCCCTCGCAGCCCGTGATCCTCTCCGGCAGCCACACGGTCCAGCCCCACCTCGACCACCGACTTGGGAAGCTCGCGATACTCGTCGGTCAGTGCCTGCACCACCGCATCCGCAGCCGCCGGCCGGGCCTTGCGAATGAGCTGGTTCTCCCGCGTCGGGTGCACACGGTTGCTGAGCAGTATGAGAAAGAGCTCACGGTCCGGGTCCATCCACATGGAGGTGCCCGTGAAACCGGTGTGACCGAAGGACCGCGGGGAGAAGTAGGAGCCGGCGGTGGATTTCTCGGGCGACTTGGTGTCCCAGCCCAGAGCCCGGGTCGACTCGCCGTCACCGGCTTTGCGGGTGAAGAGCTCCACCGTTTCTCTCGAGACGATTCGGTGGTGTTCGAGCACGCCTCCGTTCAAGAGCATCTGGGCAAACCGAGCGAGGTCGCCTGCTGTGGAGAAGAGACCGGCATGGGGCGCGATCCCGCCGAGAGCGAAGGCATTCTCGTCGTGGACCTCGCCGCGAACCAGGCGGCCACGCCAATCGTCGTACTCGGTGGGAGCGATGCGCGACAGACGGTCCTTCCCCGGTCGATAGAGCGTGTCAGCCATCGCCAGGGGTTCGAACACCCTCTCCCGAACGAACTCGTCGAGCGGCTGCCCCGAAACCCTGGAGAGAATCTCGCCGAGGAGGATGATGCCGAGGTCGCTGTATTTGTAGTCGGTCCCCGGCTCGTAGACGAGCTCCATGGCCTGGATACGCTCGAGATAGGCTTGGGGGCCCTCCAGCTCTTCATAGAGCGGCGCCCACCAGTCAACGCCAGAGCTGTGGGTGAGCAGGTGCCTGACGGTGACCGCATCCTTGCCCGGACCGATGAAGAGCGGCAGAAAGTCCTGCACCTTCTCGTCGAGATCGAGGCGCCCCTCATCGACCATGATCATCGCCATGGTGGTCGTCGCCACCACCTTGGTGAGACTGGCCAGGTCGTAGATGGTGTCCGCCGCCACGGCGGGTGCATCGTCGTCGTAGGAGAAATGCCCGAAGGGATGGAGGTGCACGATTTTTCCGCGGTGCCCGACGGCCACGACGCCGCCGGGGAAGGCCCCCTGATCGACAAACTCGTCGAGCACGCGGTCCAACTCGTCCAACCCGCCGGGACGGAACCCGGCTTCCTCGGGCGTGGCACTCGGCAGGCCCATGGCGCGCCGAGGGATCTCGAGGCCGTGGCCAACGGCGTACTCCTCGGAAAGAGTCACCGGCAGTTTGCCCACCACATCGACCTCACCGAAGAGCACGGGGGCCGCCGCGCGGCGGCTCGTGCTCGAGGTTCCGTAGGAACAGAGGTAGACCGCCACCGCGGGAAGATCGCGGAGCAGATAGGGATCACCGAAGGAAGCCACGATCACGGGTTTGCCGGCTGCCACCAGCCGCTCTAGGAGCCGTTGCAGGCTGTCTGAGATCGCTTCACGGTAGTAGGTCGCCGAGAACAGAATGTGGGTGAAATCCTCCACGCTGTCCACAATCTCGTCCGCCTTGCCCACCAAGATCTCATCGCCCACGATGATGGTCTTGACGTCTATCCGTCGTTTTCTGAACTCTGAGGTCGGCACACCCAGGTCATCAGGTATCACGAGGTGGAGAATCCGGAGGCGTTCCTCGGCCGCGAGTGGCAAGACATCTGCATCGTTTCGAACCACGGTGATCGACGCCTCGAAAATCTCGCGCGCACGACGAATGTCCTCCGGCCGGCCCACATCGAGAGCTCCCGCCTTCACATCCACCAGGCGATCTTCATTGAGGCCCAATCGCGCCTTGGCCTCCAGAATGCGCCGCACCGACTGATCGATGAGCTGTTCGTCGAGCACGCCCTCCTCGACGGCGCGGATGAGAGATTGCAGGGCCACCCGAAGGTCTGGAGGCATCAAGATGACATCGGCGCCGGCTCGAACGGCGTCAACGGTGGCCTCGCCGATCCACGCCGAACCGACGCCCTCCATGTCCATGGCGTCAGTGACGATGAGCCCATCGAAACCCATCTCGCCGCGAAGGATTTCGGCATTGAGTGCTTTGGATAAAGTCGCCGGGCGGCCGGTCTCATCGAGGGCCGGCACCGCGATGTGCCCCACCATGACGGAGTCCACCCCGGCCGCGATCGCCGCCCGGAAGGGCGGCCACTCCACCGTCTCAAGGCGCCGCCGATCGCCGTCGATCGCGGGCAGTTCCTTGTGGCTGTCGACGGCGGTGTCGCCGTGTCCCGGAAAATGCTTGGCCGATGTCATCAGGCCGCCGCTGCGCGCGCCCTCGACAAATGCGGCTCCGAGCCGGCCGACCATCTCCGGATCCTCACCAAACGATCGAATATTGATCACCGGGTTGTCCGGGTTGTTGTTGACATCCACCACCGGGGCGAAGGCCCAGTGAATCCCCAGCGCCCGGCCTTCCCGCGCCGTCACCTCTCCGAGAAAACGTGCGGCATCCTCGGAGCCCGTAGCGCCCACGGCCATCGCAAACGGAAGATCGACGGAGCCCCGGACGAGACGGAAGGACAAGCTGCGCTCCATGTCCATGGCCACCAGCAGAGGGACCCGGGCCTCGTTTTGGAGGCTATTGAGCAGCCCGGGGATGGTCGCCTCCTCGGACCGCATGAGGATCAACCCGCCCACGCCATCATCCCGGACCGCCTCCACGATATCGAGGGCGGCCTCCGAGCGCGGGTTCCGAGGATAGCCGGTCTGCGCGACCATGATCATCTGGGCGGCCTTCTCCTCCATGGTCATCGCCGCCAGCGTTTTGTTCACCCACTTTTTCTGGGCCTTCGTCAGCTCCGAAGCTCGAGCTTGATTGCCGAAACCGGCGACGATCGAGACGAGGACAACCAGTCCGAGAGTGAGGAAACGAAAACGACTCTGAAGGTTGGCTGAAGCCCACCCTGCAAGTCCGCTGGTTTTGTGGGTCCATCGTGGCGTGGGCCTTGACTCACCTTCAGTCAGGTCAGTCCTATCGACGGAATAAAAGGAGTGCTTCATTTCGAGTCAACCGTCACATCGAGGCCGTTAATAAAGACCGATTCGAGTCGAGCGGTCCCGGGGTCCATCTCACCCTCTACGGCCGGCGAAAACAGCACGAAGCTCGCTGGTCGGCGGCGCCGCAGGACCGGCTGGCGGGCGCCGGATTCTGGAACCCAGCAGAGCCGGTCCAGGATTTTCGAATCCATGTCTATTCTCCGCGAATCGCCGGCCAGGGCCTCGACCACGTCCGAGAGGGAATCCGAACCCGGTGTAGCGGGCGGACCGGTCAGCCGCAGCCACGGCATCTCCGCATCATTGGGTACGACCTCGAGCGTGGCGCGGCCCGCGCCGGCAAGGCCACCGGCGAGGGCCTTCGCAGCACCGCTTTTTCGAGGGGAGACCTTCCAGAACACGGTGGCGACTCCGAGACGCGCCACCTCCGAGAGCACGTCCGCCGTAAGCCATCTGCGAGTCTTCCAGCCCTCTACCCCGGCCGAGAACGGCGCGAGCAGCAGGGCATCGCCAGCATCCACGACCCGGCCCGCACCCAGGAACCGCGCATCTCCCACCTCGACAATGTAGGAGCTCGTGGCCTCACCGGTCGGACATCCCGCCGCATCGCGATCGTCCAGCCTGAGGTTGAACGCCAGGTCGGCCCGATACGGTTCATCGAAACCGGGTTGCCGGATGAATCCCCCACGTACGACCACGTCCGCCCAGGAATCGGACTGGTTGCGAAGGAGATTTTCATACACCTCGGGGTCGTAGTCTTTGAGGTCGTTTCGCACAAGCTCCTGAAGCACGGTCAATATGGCGACGAAGTTGAGTCGGGGCAAGTCTTCGAGATCCCTGCCCGGCGGCAGGCCTCCGCTCTCGATGAGTACCACCGGAGTCCCCCAGGCGGTGATGTTGTCTCCAAAGGCTCGTGGGCTCCAATCTTCGTCGTAACGAGCCATGCCCCCCGGCATGAACGGCGCCAGAGTCTCGGCGATCGCTGAGCAGGCACGCTTGGCAAGCAATCGACCGGGGGTGACGGTGCCCTCCGGGTCACCAGACACCGCCAGCACTGAGTTCGTGGCCAGAACGCCGGTGTCCCCCACCGCCGTCCGCCGGTTCTGGTCGTGCAGGTTGAACCCGAGCATCGGCTCGTATTCGTCCCTGATTCTTTTCAGGATCCGACCCTCCGGAGTGGCGAGATTGAGGGCGTCCCGGTTGATGTCGATGGCCTGGAAATTGCGACGCTCGTAGATCTCCGAACCGTCCGGGTTGAGCATCGGGATCATCACCAGAGTGAGGCCGTCGAGGATTGCCGCGGCTTCCGCCCCATCCGCTCGGGAGAGCAGAAAATGGGCGATGTCGAGCAGGGCGGGCGTCGCGGACGGCTCGTCACCGTGCATCTGGGACCAGAGGAGGACTGTTCGCGGTCCGTCCCCGAAGCGCACCAGGTGGATGGGACGTCCGTCGACGGACCGCCCAATCTCTTCGAGCTGAATCTTGCCTGGATAAAGCTCCACGAGCCGTTGCAACTCGGCCGTCAGGTTTGCCGGCCGCAGGCAGGGTGCGGGGGTTTGGACGAAGCGCTCGTCCGGCCAGCTCTGCCAGAGCTGTTCGGGTGTGAAACCGGGCGCTGCCGACTGAAGAGCGAGGGTGAGAAGCAAGGTGAGCATGTGCATGAGAGGCATTGTAGACGGTCACCCACCCGGGGAGAGTTTGCGATGTTCAACCCGATCCCGATCCCGTTCCCGATCCCGTTCCCGAACGATCGGCGGAACCGCCCACCCGGCAGCCGGGGCGGCTGCCCCACAAAACTGACGCGAGTCTCTTCTGGGGCATGCGTCTCGCGTGCCGCGTGATTGGGCAGAATGCGATGAGCCGCGGAGCGGCGGCAGGTGTTTAGCCTGGGGCGTGAGCCCCAGGTATCGGGGACGAAATAATTTCCGAGCCCCGGAGGGGCGACAGATTGGTGCTGCGCCGTGAGCCGCAGCAATTGACCACAGAATGTCTGTCGCCGCTCCGCGGCTTGTTGTTTTTTTACTCTGTCTTCCTGGGGCTCACGCCCCAGGCTATGCATCTGTCGCGCCTCCGGCGCTCGCGTCGACGCAGAAATCGGACGGCAGATATGCCCGCCCGCCCACCCGATTTAACGTATACTCCAACGTTCGAGGCCGCCGCGACGGTGGGAAGGAGCCCCGACGATGCGCTGCAAGACAATTCTCATCTCAGCCCTGCTGCTGATGTCGATTCCCCCGGTCGCCCGAGCCGAGGTGAGGCTTCAGGAGCAGCCTGAGGTCGCCGACGCCATCACGGTATTGGACAGGTGGATTGAGCAGCAGATCGGCATTCGAGGCGTGCCCGGTCTTTCCATCGCCATCGTCTACGACCAGGAGATCGTCTGGGCAAAGGGCTACGGCTACGCCGACCTGGAAGAAAAGACCCCGGCAACACCCTCCACCGTCTATCGGATCGGCTCGATCACCAAAGTGTTCACTTCCACCGCAATCATGCAGCTCCGCGACCAGGGCAAGCTTCGGCTCGATGATCCGGTGTCGATGCATCTTCCCTGGTTCAGTGTCCCGAAGCGTTTTCCGGATGCTCCGGAGATCACGATTCGTCAGCTTCTCACCCACACGTCGGGATTGGCCCGGGAACCCGACTTCCCTTACTGGACAGATCACGTCTTTCCCACCCGGGAGGAGCTGGCCGAGGCTGTCGTGAAACAGGATCCGGTCCACGCCCCTGAAACAACCTCCCATTACTCCAATCTCGGCATGGCACTGCTCGGAGAGATCGTGACCGAGGTTTCCGGCCAACCCTGGGCGGACTACGTCAAGGATCAAATCCTCCAACCTCTCGGGATGCTGAGCTCGAGCGCCGCTCCCGGCGAAAAGCTCCTGCAGCGCCGGGCGATCGGCTATATGCGATTGATGCCCGACGGCACCAGGAACGTCTTCGACTACTACGACACCGGAGCCATCGCGCCGGCGGGCAGCATCGTCTCGACCGTCGAGGACCTCAGCCTTTTCGCTTCGTTGCAGTTCCGCGACGGCCCGGCGGGTGGCGATCAGATCTTGAAGGGAAGCACTCTGCGCGAAATGCACCGAGTGGATTGGGTCTACGACAGCTTCACCGGCGGCCGTGGCCTCGGCTACGACGTCTCCCACCGCGGCGGCAAGACCTTTGTGGGCAAAACCGGGTCGATCGGCGGCAACGTCAACCGTCTCCTCCTGATGCCGCGCGAAAAGATCGCGGTTGTCGTCTCGCTCAACGCCGACGACGGAAACACATTCAGATTCGCCAACCAGGCCTACGAAATCGTCGCGCCAGCCCTTGTGAAGGCCACCAGGAAGCCCGACCCGAAAACTGAGGAGGATCCGTCGTGGCAACGCTATGTGGGTCTGTATGCGGACCCGTGGGGCTGGGAATACGAGGTCCTGATTCTGGGTGGGGAGCTGGTCATCTACGGTTACAGCTACCCTCCATATGACGACGCCTCCTACGGTTACAGCAAGCTCACACCCGTCGAGCACACCACCTTCCGCAGGCCCAACAACGACCTCGTGACCTTTGAGCTCGACGAAGACGGCAACGTGATCCGCATCAAGAGAAACAACAACTATCTCTTTCCCAAAGAGAAAGAGTAGCTGCAAAAACCGAGGAAAACTGACGTGACGCAACCTCTGGATGCCTTTACCTACCGAGACGGCGTGCTCCACGCCGGCGAGGTCCCTGTAACGGAGATTGCCGACGCCGTCGGCACTCCCACCTTTGTCTACTCAGCCGAGGCGATCCGTTCTTCTTATCGCAGGATCGAGCGCGCTTTCTCGCCGCTCGGGGCCCACCTCCACTACGCCGTCAAGGCATCATCCAACCTCCACATCCTGCGCCTGCTCCACGAACAGGGCGCCGGCATGGACGTGGTCTCTGGCGGCGAGCTCGAAAGGGCCTGGCTGGCCGGGACGCCGATGCCGGATATCGTCTTCGCCGGCGTTGGTAAGACCGAGGCCGAGCAACGCGCGGCCCTCGATGGTCGGTGGAGCCCGCTCCTGGACGATGCCGAGCGCCTGGGAGGAGTGGACATCAAAAACCGGGGACCCGTGGGCCTCTTCAACGTCGAGTCCGAGAGCGAGCTCGAGGTCCTGGCCCGGGTCGCGGCTGAGCTCGGTGTCGTCGCCCGCGCATGCCTCCGGGTCAACCCCGACGTGGACGCAAAGACTCATGAGTACACCACCACCGGCCTCGAGGAGAACAAGTTTGGCGTCGCGTGGCAACGGGTGCCGGAGATCTTCGCCGCCTTTGGGGACGTGCCATCGATCAAGCTGGTCGGCATGCACGTCCACATCGGCTCGCCCGTGCGCGAGATCGAGCCCTACGAGTCTGCGGTCAAGGTCCTTCTGCGATTGGTCGACACGCTCGAGAGGGCGGGCCACAAGGTCTCGGTCCTCGATCTGGGTGGCGGCTGGCCGATGAGTTACACCGATGGGGAATCGCCGGAGATCGAGGTCTTCGCCGAAGCACTGACTCCCCTGCTCGAAACCCGAACCCGGAACGGACTGCAGATCGTTCTCGAGCCGGGCCGGTCGATCCTCGCCAACTCCGGCGTTCTGCTGACCCGTGTGCAGCACGTCAAGAAGGGTCGCGAAAAAACATTTGTGATCTGTGACGCCGGCATGCACACGCTGATCCGACCCGCCTTTTACCGGGCCATCCATTTCGCCTGGCCGGCGCGCGTCGAATCCCGCCACGTTCCTCCGATTGCCGCCGAGCGCATCGATCTCCCCGACCTCCAACCATGTGACATCGTCGGTCCGATCTGCGAGACCGGCGACTTCCTCGCTCGCGGCCGTGACCTGCCTCCCGTCCAACGGGGCGATCTGATCGCCGTTTTTTCCGCCGGCGCCTATGGCATGTCGATGAGCTCCAACTACAACGACCACGGGCGTTCCGCCGAAGTCCTGGTGGATGGCAAGAAAGCGATCGTCATCAATGAGCGGCAACAGCTCGCGTCGCTGTTGGAGACGGAGATAGCTCCGCGGGAGCTGCCGCTCTAGTTCATTTTGAATTCTCAATTTTGAATTTTGAATGATCCCCCACCCACCCAGGGAGTCCGAGGGGGCGGGTGGGAATTCAAAATTCACAGTTCGAAATTCAAAATTCCGATTTTGCGTCGTGGTATCTTCTCGCCGTGGATCCAGAATCGCCCTCCAGTATCCTCGCGTCGGCGCGGGAAATCCTGCCCTGGATGAGCGAGATCCGCCGTGATCTGCACCAGCACCCGGAGCTCGGTCTCGAAGAGCACCGCACCAGCAAGAAGGTCCAGAGCATTCTCGATGAGATCGGCATCGAGCACGAAGACGGACTGGGCGGCACCGGGGTTCTTGGAACCATCCACGGAGACGGCGAGGGTCATGTGGTGGCCCTGCGGGCGGATCTGGACGCCCTGCCGATTGAGGACAACAAGGACGTCCCCTACGCCTCGAAGGTCCCGGGCAAAATGCACGCCTGCGGCCACGACGTGCACACCACGATGCTCCTGGGCGCGGCGCGGCTTTTGTCGAAGGAAAGACAGTCTTTCGCCGGCACCGTCAAGCTGCTCTTCCAGCCGGCGGAGGAGACGGTCGGAGGGGCCAGGTTGATGATCGAGGCAGGGGCCCTCGAGAACCCGCGGGTGGAAGCCATCTTCGGCGTCCACGTCGACCCGGCCCTCGACGTCGGCTCCATCGGGCTCCACTACGGACAGCGCAACGCATCTTCGGACGATCTCACGATCATCGTGCGCGGTATGGCGGCCCACGCTGCCTACCCTTCGATCGGGGTGGACGCTATCGTCGCCGCCGCGCACGTCATCACTGCTATGCAGGCGATCGTCAGCCGAAACGTCGACGCGCGGGAGGCCGCAGTCGTGAGCCTGGGAGTCATCGAAGGCGGCACGCAGTCCAATATAGTGGCAGACAGGGTGAAGCTGTCGGGAACCGTTCGCTGCCTGAACCCGGAGGTTCGAGCCTCGGTGCTGCGCCGGATCGAGGAGACCGCCGAGGCCGTAGCGCGGGCGATGGGCGCTCGCGCCGAAATCGAGATCGAGCCGAGCTACGACCCCGTGGTCAACGACGAAGCCATGGTCGACCTGGTTCGCGAAAACTCCACGAGACTCCTCGGCGACAAGTCGGCGGTGATCTTCGATCAACCCCTGATGGGGGTCGAGGACTTCGGCTATTACCTGAGCGAGGTCCCGGGGGTGTTCTATTCTCTCGGAGTGCGCAATGAGGAGGCCGGGATCGTGCACCCTGTACACTTCGGGCTCTTCGATGTCGACGAGAGCGCAATGGCGATTGGAGTGGCGTTGCAGGTTCTCAACGCGCTGTCGGTGGTGGCGCCATGCTGAACAAGATCTGGGGCGCGTTCTTCCTCGTGGCCTTCGCGATCGGCCTCGCGAAGTCTGTCTTCTTTGCAGACTACGGGGTCTGGGCGGCCATGGTGAGCGCGACATTCGACATGGCAAAGGTGGGGTTCGAGATCGCCCTCGGGCTCACCGGAGTCATGTGCCTGTGGTTGGGCATCATGCGACTCGGAGAAAAGGGGGGGGCCGTCGATCTCATGGCCCGCGCCTTCGGCCCGCTGCTGCGGCGGCTCTTCCCGGGGATCCCAGCCGGCCATCCGGCCATGGGCTCGATCGTCATGAACATGGCGGCGAACATGCTGGGGCTGGACAACG
>Ga0316198_10002004_pt1 | contig 12220 bp, 12 predicted proteins | sample OudBieAanoxic_MG_FD_204935 | JGI IMG/M metagenome (GOLD analysis project Ga0316198, IMG submission 204935) | Coastal sediment microbial communities from Oude Bieten Haven, Netherlands - site A anoxic | ecosystem: Environmental > Aquatic > Marine > Coastal > Sediment | place: Netherlands... | reverse complement strand
AGTCTGGAGTGGCGTTACTATAAAGATGGGAAGGCATGGCTATGTAAGGTTCATCGAAAGAAAAAGATCATAGTATGGATGTCGGCTTGGAAAGGGTATGTTCAGGCTGCCATTTATGTTCCTGTACGAATATTGGACGATCTTTTAAGTTTAAAGGTTACGGAAGAAACAAAGAGTAGAATTATTGGAACAAAGAATGTTGGGAAAACAAAGCCGTGCATCTTTGATATCAGAAACAAGAAGTCCATTAAAGATTTTGAAATGGTAATGGAGTTTAAAATATCCGCAAAATAAAGAGGGAGCGTTCTAACAATACGCTCAAACACCGTTCCGGCCTTCGGCCTCCACTAGACGCCGAATGCTCTGCTGGTCTTGTGCATTTGCCTCGCAAATTGTCGCACAAAACCAGCTCCACATAATGCGCCGTTTAGCTTAGCTTTAGCTCAAGACAAAGGACACCATGTCAACATTAGAATTTGTACTTGTTGCCCACGCAATCATCGTGGGGCTGTCGGTTGCGGAAATCCTGCGTGGAATCTCGGAACTCATTCGCGCGGACAAGGTGAAGATCAGCTATCGGTTGCTCCTGATCGCGATGTGGACGCTGATTTTACTTCTCCAGATTTGGTGGGCGATCTGGAGCGTTGGCGACCATGAGGTCTGGACCTTCCTGGAGTTCCTTCTTTTCCTTCTGCCGGTGGGAATCCTCTACGTCATTGCACGCCTTTGCTTCCCTTTGGTTTTGACCGGTGCTGACCTCAATGATTACTACCTTCGAGTCAGCAAGGTGATTTGGTGGCTGGTCGCCGCGATCTACGCCAGCATGGCACTCTTTCTGTCGCCCTTTGTTTTCGGTGGCATCATTCCAATGGTATTCACCTCACAGATTGTAATTGCCATTCTTGCTGTCATCGCCGGCTATGTTAAATCCCGATCTTTTCAGGTATTTGTAATCGGTGCCATGCTGGCTCAAGTATTTTGGCGGGGGTTGTCCCAGGTAGTTGGCAATTGAACGATGTTGCCAATATTTTGTTGGTTCTCTTTCTGTTTGGGTCGTCAGAAAAGCTCCAATGGTAGTTTGGATGGATCTGTGTCGAGCTAACAAATCATTAAAGGCGGACGCCGTAATCGGCGCCGCTCAACTAAGACGTTAGGTCGCATAGGAATAAGCGTGTCAGTCCTTCAGTGCAAGTGGTGTAAGGGCGAATTCTCAGTAGAGGATGGACCAACGCACGATTACATGGAATCAAGCCCGGGATGCTGGGCGTCATTCGGCCGCGTGCTGGCTAGAGAATATGAAGATCAACGCTACTTCGTTGTGCATCGCCGTACCATTCAATCATTCGGTCCTGGGCGAATTTGACCTAACCCAACGTTGGCGACCGCTTAACTGGAACCTTATGCGCCACCCAGTAGATTGGTATCATCAACTAAAATGGAGGTTCTGAATATATGCCTTATGTAGACGGGTACGTGCTTGCTGTTCCGAGGAAGAACAAGTCAGATTATATTCGGCTTGCTGAAGAATCAGCGGTCGTGTTCAAAGAATATGGCGCACTGTCAGTTGTAGAAAACTGGGCAGACGATGTACCAAATGGTGAGCTAACATCGCTACCGATGGCTGTTCAGTGTGAGGATGGAGAGGATGTTGTTTTTTCGTGGATTACCTGGCCATCTCGAGAAGCTCGGGATGCAGGCAATAAAGCAGCAATGGAGGATCCTCGATTGCAGGGTTGGGATATGAGCAAAATGCCCTTTGATGGCAAGCGGATGATATTCGGCGGGTTTGTCACCATTGTTGAATGCTAGCTTTCCATTTCTTTTCCACCGGTCGCATAACAAATCGTTCAGGTGTGTTCCGGCTTTCGGCCTCCAGTGGGTGCTGAAGTCGTGGAAGACCTATTAATATCAATACCCAACAGGGTTAACAGGGAATCATTATTTTGAAAATCTGGGTAGATGCGGACGCCTGTCCGGTCGTGATCAAAGATATCCTTTTCAAGGCGGCTGAACGCACCGGTACCCGCTTGACATTGGTGGCAAACCAGCAAATTCGCGTGCCGCCGTCGCGGCTTATCACTGCAATCCAGGTGTCGTCGGGGTTTGATGTCGCAGATAATGAGATTGTGGAAAGGCTTGAGGCCGGGGATTTGGTCATCACCGGCGATATTCCGCTGGCTGCCGATGTTATCGAAAAGGGTGGTCATGCACTCAGCCCGCGCGGAGAAAGGTATACTGCGGACAATATAAAAGCCCGTCTGAATATCAGAGATTTTATGGATACCCTGCGTGGTAGTGGAATCGATACTGGTGGACCGCCGGCCTTAAACCAGGGTGACCGGAAAGCCTTTGCAGATCACCTAGATAGAATACTGGCCAAGTACGCCGGAAAGGAATAAATACAATGGCCAGTGACAGTTTCTCTTCTCTGCCGATATCCAAAGCCCAGCTGACGAACCTTGAGTCGCTCGGTTATCAAAAAATGACACCCATTCAGGCACAGAGTCTGCCGTATGTATTGAAGGGAAGGGACCTGATTGCAAAAGCGAAGACGGGTAGCGGTAAAACAGCAGCCTTTGGTATTGGTTTACTGGAGCAGATCAATCCACGCTTCTTTGGAGTACAGGCGCTGATTCTGTGCCCGACCCGTGAACTGGCTGATCAGGTTGGCAAGGAGCTTCGAAGACTGGCCCGCAGCATACCCAATATCAAGCTGGTACTATTATGCGGCGGTAAGCCGTTCGGGCCGCAAAAAGGTTCGCTGGAACACGGGGCACATATTGCAGTCGGTACCCCGGGTCGTATTCAGGACCACCTGCGTAAAGAGAATTTGAAGCTGGATAATCTGAAGACCCTGGTCCTGGATGAAGCTGACCGGATGCTGGACATGGGTTTCTTTGATGTGATGACCGAAATCATCGCGCAGACACCAAAAAAGCGTCAGACACTCATGTTCTCAGCGACCTATCCTGATCAGATCAGGAAAATGTGCCGCTCCATTCAGCGTGACCCGGTGACAGTGACGGTTGAGGCCGAGCACAAGGCCGGTGTGATCGAACAGATTTTTTACGAGGTTAAAAAGCACGAGCGTAACAACACCCTGTTAGCCCTTTTCGAACACTACAAACCCGAAACCACACTGGTGTTCTGCCATACCAAGAAACAATGTGACGAAGTTGCCCGCTTCCTGAGTGGTCGCGGCATTGAGGCGCTCGCCATTCATGGTGATCTGGAGCAACGGGAACGCGACCAGGTGCTGGTGAAGTTTTCCAATAACAGTTGTGCGGTGCTGGTCGCAACCGATGTCGCTGCGCGTGGCCTGGATATTAAATCCCTCGCTGCGGTAATCAATTATGAATTGCCACGTGACCCCGAGATTTACGTGCACCGCATCGGCCGCACCGGACGTGCGGGGGAAAAGGGAATCGCGCTGAGTATTTTCACCGAGTCTGAACTGTACCGGATTAGCTCGATCGAGCAGTATCTGAAAAAACCGTGTATCTGTGATGTTTATGCGTCACTTGATCGTGACCCGGATTTTTCGCTTGAGTCCCCGATGGTCACGATTCAACTCGATGCCGGCCGGAAGAATAAGATGCGCCCCGGTGACATTTTGGGTGCCTTAACGGGAGAAGCCGGACTGGCAGGTTCCCAGATCGGCAAGATCGATATTTTTGATATGTCCAGCTATGTGGCGATTGAGCGTTCCGCACTTCGCCAGGCGCTTAACTATATGGCTGATGGCAAAGTCAAAGGACGAAACGTTCGCGCCCGAAGGGTTTAAAAGCCGTGGATACAACGAATCACTACTCACCCCTGGAAGAAAAGACCAACATTGTTTCCCATGCGATTGGCCTGGGTCTCAGCGTCATCGCTTTGCTGCTTATGCTTTTGCGGGCGAGCGGGTCGGGCAACATACTGCACGTTATCAGCGCTGGAATATTTGGTATCAGCTTAATTGCGCTATATGCGGCATCGACCTTTTATCACAGCGCAAAAGAGCCAAAGAAAAGAGCACGCCTGAGGATCAATGACCACGCGACGATCTACATTCTGATCGCCGGTACGTACACCCCGTTTACCCTTGTCACGCTCAATGGCTGGGTAGGATGGACGATTTTCGGTATTTCATGGGGTATGGCAATCAGCGGGGTTATTCTGAAGCTGTTTTTTACCGGCAGATACAATGTTCTGTCCACGTTAATGTACGTGTTTATGGGCTGGATCATCGTTTTCGCGCTCAAACCGCTGATTAACAGCCTGGCACCGGATGGCCTGGTCTGGCTGGTCGCGGGTGGTGTCGCTTATACCACCGGTGCGGTCATTTACAGTATTAAGAAAATTCCTTTCAACCACGCCATTTTTCACCTGTTTGTTTTACTTGGCAGCTTTTGTCATTTTGTCTCGGTCTATTTCTATGTGCTGCCATAGTGTGCTTTTTGCAGCTAGCCATCAAAATCAAACCCCCGGTTCTTTTGCAGCAGCTCAATTTGGACGATACCGGAGCAATATAGCTCTGCTAATTGTGCTTGATAGGGCGCGAGTGATTCGCGCGCCTTGCCGATAGGACCATTGGGCCAGGGTGATGTGTGCGTGCCGTCTTTTAAGGCATCAATTTCCATCTGCAGGCCAGTTTCCAGGTCCGGGTACGTCTCTTTTGATTCACTTGTGTGAAGGGCTTGCAACTGGTTTGTCAGTATCTGCGTAAACTCCTCTCGGGCCCGGTCGCTGATATAAGCCTCTTCTGTGGCTGAGAAATCCGAGTTCGCTTCATCAGCGAGTTGCTTGCCATAAGTGGTCAGGTAAATATAAAAATACTCACCAAGCCCCATTTCCTCCGCCAGCAGCGCCTGGTTACGGGTGGTAGAGAACTCCATCATCCTGGGACCAGCACTGAAGGCGCTCTTCATCGCCTGGAAGCCGGTGGAGGCAGCCTCTGATTCTGATGCGGGTCTTTCCTGGTCAGAATCAAGTTTTTCCAACTCGCCAATGCTGGTCAGGACCGCCTGGTAATCAACGCAACCGGGCTGCAAGGCTTCACGGACACGTATGAATGCTTCAATTCGCTGTGGTTCAATAAAACCACTGATTGCAGGGGTGTACGTATCCGCCCAATCAAAACGATCGATAAGGGTTTGCTCTACACGTTTGGCGCTTCTGACTCCCGTTGTCAGAAAATAGAACCCCGAGGCGATTACAAAAACGATAACCAGGGCAGTCAACAGAAACCCATTACGTCTGCTTGATACTTTTTTTGCTGTGGTTTTTTTCATTATACTGACCGTGTCATGCGACTTATAACTCGCAAATTAGCATGTTTTGCGGGTGCTCGCAGGGAAAAATCAGTGATTTTTTGATGTGTTCGCAATCAGCAGTTAAGCACTATAAGCATGTCAAATACCTTTAAATGGCCCGAACCGTGCTACACTGGTTCTTTTACGGCTCTCAAAAAAGTTTCGTGAAGAAGAAAAATGGCAATTTGAGCTTTTTTTTGAGCAGGTAATTGTTGTTGAAGACTTCTGCCATAAGGCAGGAAACAAAGATAGAAAATAGTTATTTAATTTATTAAGGAATGAAAGTTATGAGTACAGGTACAGTAAAGTGGTTTGATGCGGGCAAAGGCTACGGATTCATCACACCAGAAGATGGCAGCAAAGATTTGTTTGTTCACCATTCAGAAATCCAAACTGATGGTTATGCAACATTGAATGACGGTCAGCAAGTAGAATACGAAGTAGGACAAGGCCAGAAAGGCCCATGCGCAACCAAGGTTGTTGCTCTCTAATCGTAGATTACAGATTAGTCAAAACGGGCGCCAGATGGCGCCCGTTTTTTTTGGGTGAAATAAAGTCTGATTCCCTTCCCTATCAAGACGCCGATGGGATGATCGTAAATGTCCATCCGGGGTTGTCTGCGTAAGCATCTACGAGCTTTTCATTACCGGCGACGTAAACGTCATAGTTACTTAAGTCGCCTGGCTGTATATTCAGAAGCTTGAGGATAGAAGCGGTATCAGTGCGCTCGTTATTCAGTTCGATATCCACGGGCAGGTATTGAAAATTATCGAAAGCGTCCTGCCATGATCTGCACAGATTATCCTGGTAGCGGTCCTTGCCGCTCCGGGTCATCCAGACCAACTGGATGCTGGCAGCTTTTTCCAGAGACATGGCGTGTTCGATCAGGCTCTTGACGGGTGCAAACCCCGTGTGCCAGGCGATAAAAACCAATGAACGTGTTGAGTTCTCATTCAGGACAAAACTACCCTCGGGACCAACAAGCTTGACCGGGTCACCTTTTTTGAGGTGCCCGAAGATAGCATCTGAAAAACCATCATCAGCGAGCCTGGGTATCTGAAAATGCAGATTCATCTCATCACAAGGGCAACTGCTGATGGGGTGCGAGGCTTCCGGCAGGTTTTCACCACCCAGTTTTACCTGTTGGCCGGCAAGAAACCTCAGACGCTGTGTGCGTGGTGTTTTCAGGTGGAGCAGGGCCACATCGTCATTAAGAACTTCAATGCTCCTCACCCTGGCGGTAATTTCCTGTCGTGGTATTTCCTGGCTGCTTTGGGCCTCCGGCGCTTCAAGCACTACATCGCTGACGGCAGTGTTGCAGCACATCAGCACCTGGCCGCGCGCTTTCTCTTCCTGGCTTATGAGGTAATCGTGGTGACGAATCTGACGGACTGCGCCAGACACGACTCTCGCCAGACATTCACCGCAATTTCCATTGCTGCAACCATATCCGAGTGCAAGGCCTGAGTGTAAGCCAGCTTCAAGTAGCGTCGAACTGCCCTCGGATGGAAAACCACGACCACTGGGAAGTATTGTGATGTTGTTAGCCATTAATTCCCGGTGTGGCTATGGGCGCCTTTTCTTGGGCTTCCTTTTTGCTTTTGGATCTCTTTTCTTGTGACTCGTGCCTTTTGACAGGGAAAGTCTGCGCTTGCCTTTGTGTGGGGATGATTTTTCAGAACCCTCATGTTTCTGTTTTTCCCCAAGACGTGAAATTCCCAGCTTGTTTCCGGCTACCCAGATCTTTTTAAGAGCATTAAGTGTTTCATTTGACATGCCGGCAGGCAGGTCAATCAAGCTGTGATCATCATGGATACTGATGCGGCCGATACTTTTGCCCGTGATGTCTGCTTCATTGGCGATGGCGCCAACAATATTGCCGGGCATGACACCGTGGTCATGACCAACGGCAAGACGGTAGCGTTCCATCCCTTCAGACGGTGGTCCATCACTTCTGTCGTTTTTGGGTGGCCGTCGTCTGGATGATGTATCCCTCTTTTTACGATCGGCGTATGCCCCGTCTTTCTTAAAGCGATCGCCACGACCCTTGCCCTCATGTTTTGGCCTGCCTTCTTTATCCCAACTCTTGTTTGCAATGTGATGCGGGTTGTTTTGCAACAGAAATGGGGCGTCACCCTGAAGTAATTGGGCCAGTGCGGCCGCTATTTGCAGGAAGTCTGCATCATGTTCCTTATGATATTGTTCAATCATTTGAGAAAACAGCTTGAGATCAACGCCTTCAAGTGTTTCGGTAATACGCTGTTTGAATTTTTCGATACGCTTGTTGTTGATGGCATCGGTCGAAGGCAGATCCATGACTTCGATCTTCTTCCGGGTGGCATGTTCAATGGCATACAGCATGCGTTTCTCACGTGGTGTGACAAACAAAATGGCATCGCCTTCACGACCCGCGCGACCGGTACGGCCAATCCGGTGCACATAGGATTCGGTGTCGGCCGGAATATCATAGTTCACAACATGACTGATGCGATCAACGTCAAGGCCGCGCGCGGCGACATCAGTAGCAACAACAATATCCAGCTTTCCCTTTTTCAAACGATCGACCGTGCGCTCACGCTGGTTTTGCGCAATATCTCCATTTAGTGGCGCCGAGGCGTAACCACGGGCTTCAAGTTTTTCAGACAAATCAGCGGTTGCGAGCTTGGTGCGGACAAAGATCAGCATGGCATCGAAGGGCTCCGCTTCGAGGATACGGGTCAGGGCATCCAGCTTGTGAAACCCCTGGACCGGCCAGTACCGCTGACGAATGGTATCGGCCGTGGTGGTCTTGACCTTGACGGTCACTTCAACCGGATTGTTCAGGTGACGGGTGGCAATTCGCCGAATCTGTTGTGGCATAGTGGCCGAGAACAGGGCGATTTGACGGTTTTCCGGTGTTTGTTCAAGTATCCACTCCACGTCATCGATGAAGCCCATACGCAGCATTTCATCACCTTCATCCAGCACCAGTGTGGAAAGCTTGTCCAGCACCAGGGTGCCACGGCGAATATGGTCCATGACACGACCGGGTGTACCGACGACCACATGCACGCCGCGTTGCAATGCCCGGATCTGTACGCTGTAGTCCTGGCCGCCATAGATGGGTAGTACGTGAAAGCCCTTTAAGTGGTGAGCATATTTTTGAAAAGCTTCAGCAACCTGTATCGCCAGTTCACGGGTCGGTGCAAGCACCAATACCTGCGGATCCTTCTGTTTCATATCGAGCCGCGATAAAACCGGCAAAGCAAAAGCTGCTGTTTTACCGGTACCTGTCTGGGCCTGTCCAACAACATCCCTGCCTTCCAGCAAGATTGGAATGGTTTGCGCCTGGATGGCTGAAGGGGTTTCATAACCCACTTCATCGAGAACCTTCAGCAGGGACTCCTGCAATCCCAGCTGATTAAATGAGCTTATTGTGTCGGTATTCATGTGCGGTGTCCGGATGGGCGAATGTAGTATTCAGGCGTGCATATACACCAACTATTCAGTGCATGCTTAGTAACAGTACAGTTTATCTGATTTTGGGCATCAGGGCCGGTAAAAACATTATTTGAGCTTTCTGAAGAGACGGGCTGTTCCCGCTGTGTGGAAGTCTCAGCCGGCGGAAACTGGATGCCGCCGGCCATGGGCATCTCGCGTCTAATCAGTTGAGGGAGTGGTCGATGCGCGGGCTTCGTCGAGAGTGGACCTCAACGCCTTGGCCCAGTCTGTCATCATGCGCTTGGCGTCCGCCCGGTTGCTGACGCTGGTACGCCATTCCATCCGACCACGCCAGCGATCCTCTTTCCTGTCGGTAGCCTTGGCGATCTTATCGTTTGTGACCGAGTCAAAGAGCTCAAGGTTGAGGGTCATTTCGCCGGCAGATTCAGAAAAGCTCCTGGTCATAGCAGAGCTTTGAATGTCCGGGGCAGAAACATCAAGATCGATGATGGCAGGTTTGACGAGGAGAACATCTTCAGCGGCTTGTTCAGCTATGGCATAGCCGCCGTCGACCAGCTCTTTAATGAAAACCTCGCGAAATAATTCGGCGACATCAGCTTCGATTTTCTTCATGTCGCTATCCTTGACCCTCATCGGATTGCCACGGTTCTGGTCACGTTTCCAGTTTTTCTTGAATGCGACGGTGGCATCAAGCAGCATGACGCGCTTGTAGATACTCAGGTCGGCGCCCGGATCAGCATAGACGCTTGCCAATTCAGAGTTCTTGACGAGTTCCATACCTTCATCATTAACGGCTGGTAAATCCTTTTTTGCCCACACGGGTGCGATGGCAGCGCAGCATAAAAGCAGGCTTAGAATGCTCAGAGATATCCGTTTTGTGTTCATATTGAAAACTCCTGATGATGCTTTCTGGTTACAGGACATAAGTGCCCGTTTCTGAGGAAAGTTTATTACAAAATTCGTTCATGGTATTGACCACGCAGAACCCTATAGGTTCTTTGCCTGGGATTTGTTCTATGAAGGGATGCCATGCCGGAATCCGGTTGGCTCATCTTCAGCTTGGTATAATGACAGGTTAAATGTTTCAGGTCTGGATATGTCCGAGAGAAAAGAACACTGGGAAAACGTTTACCTGAACAAATCACCGCGTGAGGTGAGTTGGTATCAGCAGGAGCCGGCCCGGTCGTTGTCGCTTATTTCCGGTATTTCACTACCCTCGCATGCACGGATAATTGATGTTGGCGGCGGCGCATCAACCCTCGTAGATAAACTATGCGAGGAAGCTTATACCGACATCAGCGTATTGGACGTTTCAAAAAACGCGCTCGACCATGCCCGTAAAAGGCTGGCAGAAAAGGCGAACAGGGTTCATTGGTATGAAGAAGATGTCACCTGCTTCAAGCCACCACACCGGTTTTCCCTCTGGCATGACCGCGCAGTGTTTCATTTTTTAACCAGCAAGGCAGACAGGAAAAAATACATCGGTGTTCTCAGGCAGTCACTGGAACCGGGTGGGCACCTTATTGTTATGACTTTTGCGGTTGATGGTCCCATCAAGTGCAGCGGGCTTGATATTGTTCAGTATGATGATGATAGACTGACTTCAGAGTTAGGCGCGGGTTTTGACCTGCTCGAAACAGGTCACGAATGCCATGTTACTCCGGCAGGTCATCAGCAGGAATTTGCTTTTTTCCATTTTAAATTTACTGAGACGATTACCTGAATGGTTTTAACAAGCTTATCAAACGCCATCAGGTGTCTCTCCGCACCCCTGCGTGTCCTTGGCTTTTTACTGATACTGCTAAGCCTTTCACGAATTCTTCTGATCACCTGGTATTGGGACCGTGTAGCACCCACGGGCGGTAACTGGTTCATCCTGCTACAGGGTGTTCGCTTTGATCTTGTCCTGATGGGTATGCTGGTCGGTCCCGCCCTGTTGGCCGCACCATGGCAGTCGGGGAAAAAATTCGGGTCGATCATTTTGCGTTATTACCTGGTGACGGTCACTTTCTTCATCGTGTGGCTGGAGTTGGGCACGATTCCCTACATCGATCAATACGATGCCCGGCCGAATTACATCTATATCGAATACCTGAAGTACCCCCGCGAGGTTTTTTCTATGCTGCTGACCTCGTACGGGCCTTTAATGGCGCTGGTTGCGGTGGTGACATTCTTATCTTGCCTGGTGACCTGGCGACTGACAAAAAGTGCAGGCCGGATGTCATCTCACAGGCGCTTTCCTGGCGCCCTGTTTTTGATGCCGGTCATTGCGGTCCTGGTGTTCGCCATGGTCCGATCAACGCTTGATCATCACCCGGTGAATCCAAGTACCGTTGCCTTTACCACGGATTCAATGGTTAACCAGTTGCCGCTAAACTCGGCCTACACGCTGATTTATGCAGTTTATGAGCAGTATCGTGATTCCAAAGGCGGGGAAGCCAATTACGGAAAAATGGATGAGGCTGAGGCCCTGCGCATCGTCGTTGAAGACGCAGGCCTTGAGGCCAGGGTTGATTTAGAGAGTGCCACACCCACGATGCATGACCAGGTGGCCACGCGTCGTTTGAGTCGGCCGATGAACCTCGTGATCGTACTGCAGGAAAGCCTGGGTTCCGAATTTGTCGGTAGCCTAGGCGGCAAAGACCTGACACCAAACCTCGACGGGTTGGCAGATCAGGGCATATGGTTCGAACAACTTTATGCTACGGGCACCCGGTCGGTTCGCGGCCTCGAAGCTATTCTTTCGGGTTTTCCACCCACGAAAAAACGCAGTACCGTCAAGCGTACCGAAACGCAGACTAACTTTTTTACCATCGCCAATGTGTTACAGAATCAGGGATTCCAAACCAGCTTTATCTATGGCGGGTCAGCTCATTTTGACAATATGCGGCGCTTCTTTCTGAACAATGGCTTTCAGACAGTGATCGATCAGAAAGACTTTGAAGATCCCCAATTCGTTGCCACCTGGGGTGTTTCGGACGAAGACCTGTTTCTGAAAGCGGATGAATACCTGGGCAACATGGGGGGCCAGCCATTTTTCAGCCTGGTGTTCACCTCCAGCAACCACAAGCCGTTCGAGATTCCAGAAGGCAAGGTAGACAATCGCACCGGTCCGGACGCGCCGCGAGAGATGGCGGTGGCCTATGCAGACTACGCATTGGGTCGGTTCATGGAAATGGCACGCGCATCCAATTACTGGGACAACACACTATTCCTGATTGTCTCGGATCACAATTCCCGGGTGAAGGGGGCCAGCCTGATTCCGGTTGAACGCTTTCATATCCCGGGCGTTATTATTGGAAATGGTATTGAGCCACGGCGGGTACCGGGTATCACCAGCCAAATCGACCTGTTGCCAACCCTGCTTTCATTGATGGGTGTAGACAGTCGTCATCCTGCGATTGGCCGGGACTTGACCTTGCCACGTTTTTATAACGGCGGGGGCCGGGCCCAGATGCAGTATCATGATTTACAGGGCTGGCTTG
>Ga0316198_10002003_pt1 | contig 12224 bp, 12 predicted proteins | sample OudBieAanoxic_MG_FD_204935 | JGI IMG/M metagenome (GOLD analysis project Ga0316198, IMG submission 204935) | Coastal sediment microbial communities from Oude Bieten Haven, Netherlands - site A anoxic | ecosystem: Environmental > Aquatic > Marine > Coastal > Sediment | place: Netherlands... | reverse complement strand
CGTATCCCAGGAAGAAATCAAGGCCCGGTATGATGCGATGCTCAAGTCCGACTCAAACCAATTGCCGATGTCATCGCTTCAGGATCAAATTACCCGAGAGATTTTAAGTGAGAAAAAACAGCGATCATTGGAAGATTGGATTCGTCGTCTAAAAACAACGGCTAAAATAAGTGTGAATGAGAAGCTACTCATGAATGAGGGCCCGGAACACCCCCAAAAGTGACATGGGAGTAAGCCCGCGCGTTCATATTTTGGATCCTGTCATAGGGGAATAACGAGATGCTGAAAAAAGAGTCCATCAATCGGCGCAAGCAATATTTTATAAAAAAGGAATTTCAGCTCGGTTTCATCTTGAAATTTTGCAGTATTTTGCTGATCGGAATCATGATTTCAACATTGTTACTTATTTTACTGTCGCGCGGAACCTTGACCTCCTCGTTCGAAAACTCACAGTTGACCATAAAGAATACGGCTGTGGCGATGCTACCCACTATTATTTTATGCAATTTAATCACACTCGGCTTGATTACTCTCGTGACGATTATGTTGACCCTGTTGGTGTCGCACAAGCTGGCAGGACCGATGTTCCGGTTTCAAAAGGAGATCGAGACGATCAGTGCCGGCAATTTAACCCAAAAAATACAGCTCAGGAATAAAGACCAATTGGTATCTCTGGCCGTAAGCCTCGATTCAATGCGGCGAGCCCTGCGAGAAAAAATACTGACGATGCAAAGAGAGGTCCTGAAAGTTACCAATACCGCATCAAGATTAGATGTTTCGCAGGAATTGGTTGAGCAGCTCGATCATCTGAATCAACACATCGAAAACAATTTCAAAGCTTGATGCTTAGATCGAAACGGCTCATAAGATTGCGTTTATTCGTATGTCTCAGCATTTTATTCGTTTGCTCGCCGCAGAACGGTTTTTCTGAGGAGTCCTTTTCGGAGAGCTGGCAAAGCCTGGAAACCAAGTACACCGCCATCCACTATCACACCGTCAGCGACCTCTACAAATTCGACCGCATGATCGCCTATTCCCCGGGACAATGGGGATTCCCAAGTCTTTTTAAAAGGTCTGATCCAAAAGATAGGCTGGAAAAAATTGGTCGAAAAGTAGACACGCTTTTTGAAAAAGTCCAAAAAATCCTCGATATGCGCAAACGGTTTCAGAAGGTAAATATTAATGTTTGCGCAGACAAAAAGGAGCTCGATGCGGCCTATCTCCAGCTTAATAAACAACCCTGCCAAATTCGAGCCTGGTATGCATACGAGTTAAACACCATTTATATCAATATTAAAGACGTCCATGAGGAAATCCTGGCCCATGAAATGGCGCATGCGATCATCGATCATTATCTTTTGGTACGGCCCCCGGCAGCGGCAGCTGAGATTTTAGCACGTTATGTTCATAAGCACCTTTATGATTAAATGGCCACTTGTTTCTTACACTTTTTTATTGCAAATTTGTACTAAATAACTATTATATTTATACATGAATTCCAATTGGGATGAACAAAAAAAATCGGGCAAACAGTGCCAAGCATGGCATCGATTTCGAGACCGCAACCCAACTGTGGAATGATGGCGGCCGGGTTGAAATCCACACTTCATTTCTTGACGAAAAGAGGAGTATCATGATCGGAAGAATAGAGCGGAAATTGGGGGCTGCCGTCTTCACACAGCGGGGAGGCGCAATACGCATTATACTAGTCAGACGTGCCAGAAAAATCGATATCATTCGATTCGTAGACGTCAATCTCTGATGAATGAATGACCTTAAATTTTTAAAGACCTCAGAAACAGCAAACCGGCTGGGGTTGATCCAGCCGGCTGTCAGTGATGCGGCAATACGAGGGGAAGAGATTGCAAAGCAGAAGGGGTATTCTCTTCTGAACAAGTAGTCTTTTACAAATTTATGGGTGTTATAATACCCTCTCGCGTTTCTCGGTTGACATTACTTTTTAGTTTCTTTAAAAAGATAATATCCCCAAGCATTGGATTACGGCTGACATTGCCACAAAGCTTCTAATTAAAATAATTAATGATATCAATATGGTAAAAATAAATCAACGATTAGCAAGGATCGTTATTGATCCAAATATTTGTTTTGGCAAGGCATGCATTCGAGGTACACGAATTTGGGTTTCTTTGATCCTTGATTTCTTGGCAAGCGGTATGACCAATGAGGATATTTTGGCTGAATATCCTCAACTCGAAAAGGAAGATATACAAGCTGCACTTGCGTATGGCGCGGAAATGGCCCGGGACCGATATGTTGAAATCCCTACCAAGGCGACGGGATGAAGTTCAAACTCGACGAGAACTTCGGAAGGCGAACCCAAAGAATCTTCCTGACAACGGGTCATGATGTACAAACCGTTCGGGATGAAGGGCTGCAAGGAAGCTCTGATCAACATTTATACGATGTGTGCCGTTTCGAGCAGCGTTGTTTAGTAACGCTAGATCTTGATTTCGCCGACACTATTCGCTTCCAGCCGGTGCATGGAGCCGGTATTGCAGTCATTCGCCTCCCCAAGAATCCAAGCCTACCTTTATTGGAACAGTTGGTACGGCAGTTTCTGGAAATGCTGACGAAAATGTCCATATCCGGAAGGCTGTGGGTGGTCGAGATTGGCCGTATCCGGGTGCATCAAGCACCAGAGGACGAAGATTGAAGTACTCAGCACCAACAGCTCACTTCCTACTTTAGTCACTTTAGCGCACTTCTGGACCGCTGATTTATAATCAATACTCAAGGTTTTATTCAAAATTTTTTTCTCACGTGAGCGTTAAGCTAAATGGACAAGCGTAATAATTAAGCATTTCCCGCACAAACGTCTCCATCTCCCGTACCCGCACGAATGTCCCCATCTCCCTTGCAAATACTTTGCAGTTTGGCTGAAAAATGGGTGTTATCGATAATGGCGGGCCTGCTTTTCGAAATAGAAGGCATACGTGCCGTTCAGACTGATTAATTCCTCGTGGCTGCCGCTTTCTATGATGCGGCCCTTTTCGAGGACAAAAATACGATCCGCCATTCTAACCGTTGAAAATCGGTGGCTGATCAGGACGGCCGCGCGGCCACTTAACAGTTCCCGAAAATTATTAAATACCTCATACTCGGCTTTGGCATCCAGCGAACTGGTCGGCTCATCCAGTACAATTATCTGCGCATCTCTCAAAAAGGCCCTTGCCAACGCAATTTTTTGCCATTCACCGATGCTGAGTTCTTCGCCGTTGCCCAGCCATTTCCCTAAATTGGTGTCATAACCCTTTGGCAGTTTTTCGATCAGTTTGGCTGCATCCGCATATCGTGCCGCATCCTCAATAGCTCCCGAGTCAATAGGAATTTCGATATTTCCAAACCATATGTTCTCGCGGGCGGTTAAATGATATTTGGCGTAATCCTGGAAAATGGCACTTATTTCGTTTCTGAGTGATTTTATGTCGAATTGACGCAGATCAATGCCATCCAAAGTTATGATCCCCTTATTTGGATCATACAGCCGACAGAGAAGCTTTACTAAGGTGGTTTTGCCGGAACCGTTTTCACCGACGAGCGCGACCACCTCACCGGGGTGAATGGTCAGGGAGATGTGATTCAATGCATTTCCGTTACCCAGGGGATATTTGAAGCTCACATCATTAAAAACACAGCCGTTGAGCAGAGGCCGAGGGAACCTCTTTGGATGCATCGGTTCTTTGACTTTTGGCTGAAGGTTCAGCAATTCGGAAAGGTTTGATAAAAACAGGTTGTTTTCGTATAAATCCGCCAAGCCGCCGAGGGCCCCGCGGAAATGATTCTGCGCGCGTTGAAAAGCCTGAAAATACATCACCATGTCCCCGATCGTTATCCGTCCTTCGAGCGCCCGGTAAACGATGAGCGCCAGAGAGCCGAAAAGACCGATTATGGCAATGATCTCGCCCAAGAGCTCCGACGCGGCGCGTTTACGAAAAAGGCCTAACCTCTCTTGGCGCAGTTGATCGCGGAATTCGGTGAATCGGAAACTGAACAAGGCCCCTAAATTAAAAAGGCGCAACTCTTTTGCATGGGGCTCGCCGGTGAGCAGCCAGTTGTAGTAGTCTGTTTTGCGCTGCAGCGATGTCCGCTTACGCTGCCATCCATAAATCTTTTCGGAATACTTGAGCCGCACCGTCAGGTTTGGCACCGCCGCAATAAGCAATATGAGAACAACGCCCCAGTGGAACGACACCAATAAACCGGCCAACGCCACGAGCGAGACGGCGTTTTGCCCCAAGCGGATCCACGCATTTATGATCATCGCAGGCCGATATGGACCTTCCCTCTGGGCGCGGTGAAGCGTGTCGAAATAGGCCGGGTTTTCGTAGTATTCCAGGTCCAACAAGGCCGATTTTTCGTGCAGGACGGTGTAAACATGGTCGGTGACCTTCAGCGTCTGAGCTTCTTTTACGAGGGTGCTTAATTGGCGACACGCAGCGTTTAGCAGGGCCGCACCGGCCGCCATTCCGATGAGCACCGGCACGGGGATCGAGCCGGCGGCGCTTTTCTGTAAACCGATGGAAGCCGTCACCGCATCGATGATGAGCTTCATGATGAAGAGGTTTAAAAGCGGGAGCACCCCCAAAAAAACAAGCAGGGTAAGGTTGGCGATTACCAGCCCAGGCCCTGCTTTCCAAAGCAAATCAGAAGATTGTTTATATTGCAGAGCGACTTTTAGTTTTTCAAATATCGAAATTCTCCCCATTAGACCCGGAATCTCGTGATTTAAATTCTCTGAGGTAATATCCCCGTCTCTACCAAGGGACTCCTAAAGTTATTCGAAGCATCCAAGAGCTTAAACCGCTCAAATTCCAAAGTTGCATTGGCTCTATAGGAACTAAAGGAATTTTAGGCTGCACGTGCTGAAAATGCAAGTATCATCAAACGTGGATTCCTATATATCGGTGGTTTGTATACTGTATTCAGTTGCGTGAACATCGCGGAGAGGTAGCATACTATTGGCGTTCACATGATCCGCATCTATCTAAGCATGCAAATGAAGGATCGTGAAAGGCATTTATTAAGAAGGGTTATGAAATATTGATGGGCCTGGTGAAGATAGCGACGGGATTATATTAAGAAACAGTGGAAGAATGACATCTGGATTGCTCAAGATACGTTGATGACCGATAATTGAGCATCACTGGGTTGGCAGATAGTCTTTAGAGCCAACGCATTGTTGGCTTTAATGGTAGGCTAGCGGAGAGGGGAACACTTACTGAATAATCGCTATGAGGCAGCAGGATTATCGCAAGTAAAGTATTCGCAAAGACCACCAAAAACACTATAACAACCACCCTGAGTAATGTCAGGTCCTATTGTAATTGCCCCCTCACAGCCGACCAGTACTTTTTCATCAGATCGACCTCGGCTGAGCACGATCAGCTGGGGCCTCTCCCACACTTTCTTTTCCATTTTATTGCCTCCACTTCAATCATTTGATTAGCAAAAAGATATATTGTTGTCAACATAAACCCAACATCATTAAGATGTTAAACGGATTGCAAGGTAATATCACTTTTGTTTTTGGGGTTTTTCTGGTTCAGCATTCGGGCTCTTGCACAAGCAGTTTTGCAGAAATAGGCAATACAAGCATCTATTTTACGTGTTTCGAGAAAGGCATGAGCCGGACAGCACTTACAGAGATTAACCAATAAACAGCCACCACAATTTTCTAAAAATTCCGGACTGTTAGTTCGCGCAGCCTTTACCTTGGGTACAATTGAATTCAATGCCTCAGACACATATCCCTTTTTAAGGTCGAATACAAAATCAGGATGGCAGAGGGATGAACACAAACGAAACAATCCATTGGTTCCGATTGTGAAACTATTATACCCGATACCACACCGAAATAGATGGTTATGATGCTCTATTGAGGATATAGGTTTAATGAGTTTGTCACAGTCCTTTTTGAGCGCCTCGAACCTTTCCGGGTCTGACTGTTCTAATATGACGATCTCGGCTGGAGAAAGCCTTTCGGACTTTATCTCTTCATTTCTTATTGGATCGCCGTCGTATCTCAAATGTAAAAATGGATCAAACCGGAAGGAGCCCTTCGTCCGTTGCCGACAAAATTTTGCGATCTCAGCTAGCTCGTGGTAATTTGATCGAAGGGCCATCGTTTTCAAGCATATTTTTGAACCACTTTGCTGAAGTAAACTTAATCCTCTCATAAATTTTTCATAACTACCGGGACTCCGACTCACCTTTTCATAAGTAATCTTGCTGATACCGTATACAGAAACTTCGATCTCGCGTGGTGGGTAGTGACAAAATAGTCGCACATGATCAGGTTTAATCAAGGTGGCATTTGTGAAAATCGAAACAAGCAGCCCTTTTTTCTTTAACATGAGGTAGAGTTCTGCGAAATCATTCCTAAGCAGCGGTTCTCCACCGGTGATGTGACACCACATCGCTCCCAATGAAACAGCTTCATCGACAATCCTCTCGATCTCATCGATGCTGAGTTCCTCCTCCTTTGCCCGCTTGTCATCGGCTGGAACGTTGATGAAACAGTGTCTGCAGTTATTGTTACACCGCGACGTGAATTCCAGTGTAAAGGATATTAATCCTTTATTTTTCCTTCTTTTCTCCCAAAATGGAAGCCGGGGGAGAGACATCGATGAAACGAATTGTTCACTCAAGTTTAAAACCTTTTAACCAATAAATGTAATATTTTTCTTAACCGAATTTTCAGAGGAATAAGGAAACAAGACCGGGTAAGAAGAGAAATCATAAACCGTTCCGGGCCCAATCCAAAGACCGTGATTTTACCATTTCTCCTGACCCCCGAAACTCGTCCCAATATATCTGCTTCATAAACAAGGTCAGCAGTCCCAACCGTATTGTCTCCCTTTACCGCGTAGTAACTGTTTTGTTTTCCAACTATCCTGTGAATTATGATTTTATTCAGAATTTTGTGATAATAGACAACGATCGTACCATTCTTGATGTCGCTTTGCTGTGTAGGACAAATAGTCAGCACATCACCATCTTTAATGAAAGGCGACATGCTTGATCCTCTGGCCTTGAACCTAAACAGCGTTCCTTTATTGAGAACATCGCAAAGCATATCGCGCAAAGTTTCACCCGAAAGCAGCAGTTCGCTTCCATTATCAAGCAAAAAAGTTTCAGCAGGTTCATGATTATTAAAATTATTTTTTTGTGATTGGCTCATATCGACAGAAAAAATGGATGGTAAATTGACGACTAATTTGAATTTAAGGTTTAATTTCAGTGATTAGTTTCCTCTTGAGCAATTCTGAAATTATGCCAAGGACATCCTTTTCCATCTCTTTTTTAGTAATTTCATAATCCGGTGTAAGCCGACGCACGATATCTGATAAACTGTGTTTCCCATCCAATTCGTCCCAAATAATCTTTCCGGTTGTATTCATCGTGTACAGCTCGTCTTCCATGTCACCAATGCCGGACACTAATGGCACAATGATGAGTTCTCCTTCGATTTCCCTTGCGACAATGTCTTCTGATGGGTAATAAATGCTGTCAAGACGGGCATTATTCTGTTTCATGCAAACCTCCTGAAAAGCTCGATAGCCTTTCCTGCCAATTCCGGATCTCCCATGCTTTCTCTCCATTTCTTAGGATCCCCAAGTATTTCGCTTGAGCATGAGCCAATTCGCAATGATACTCAACGGGACGGTCCAATGTTCCGTGTTCCATCCAAGACTTGGCGGGGCATTGGTTGCAGAGGCCTTTCAGAAAGCACTTGGCGCAGCGCGTGAGGTATTTTGGGTTAGATGCCGTCCGCGCCCTTACCTTTGGGAAAAAAGTCGTCAGCGCGTCCTCTATCGTTCCCTTTTTGAGGTCATAGACGGTGTCCGGGTGTCTGAGCAGCATGCAGAGCTGTAGTTTCCCGTAGGCATCGACACAACCGGATCTGATGCCGGCGCCGCAAGCGAAAAGTTTGTTTCCGGGCGGCCGAGTAAATTTTGAACAGAATTGATCCATCTCCATTGCGTAGTTGCCGTTTCGCCTTGTAATGATGTTTATTCCTTCACGAGCCAAAACTCTCAGTTTTTTGATGACATCGTTTTTCGCTTTAAGGTCCCTGCGGCATCGCAGGTCAAAAAACATGGCGTAAGAGGGGCGCTCCTCCATCCATTTTATCGTTGCCGCCCACTCGTCAAATACATCCATTTCGTCCTTGTTAAATGGAAGGTAGGCACTTTTGACGATAAAGGGGATATTGTTTTCTGATAGCAGGTTTATACCTCGAAAAGCAGCCCCAAATGACCCCGGCGTTTTGGCAACGGCTTCATACGACCCTTTCATCATACCATAGAGTGACACCTCAATTCTTTTTAGTGGAGGAATTTTATTGAAAAGTTCGGCCAAATGAGGCGTAATCAAGGTCGCATTCGTAAAAAGGACCACCTTTAGCCCAAGTTTCCTTGCAAAAAGATACAATTCACAAAAATCTTCCCTCAAAAGCGGCTCTCCTCCGGAGAATCGCACACTCAGACATCCCAGGGTAGCGGCTTCTCTCAAGATTCTCTTAATTTCTTCGGTATTTAGTTCTTTTTCTTTAGCATTAACGTCATCTGCCGACCGATTGATATAACAATGTATGCAGTTATTGTTACACCTTTCGGTGAGTTCCACGTCCAAATGGGTGAGCAACGGGCGCCTGCTCTTCCAGATGTTGACATTTGGTCCCGTTACTTTAAGAGCATATGAATCCGTCTTCATGGTTTTTTTTACACAAATTAGCTAATTTTTTGTTCTTATCAACCCTAACGTTGGTGCGCCCGTTTAAACCGGCGCACCAACGTTAGGGTTGATTCGCAAGCTTATCGGCTATGACGTCGACTATCTTACCGCTTCTGTCGAAATACACATCGTAGCAGCGCACCTCACTGGCAATCTGTTCGAGCAAGGTCAGCATTTTTTGCCACCAATCGGCTGATTCGAAAGGTTTTATGATGCAAGGAATAAGCCTTTTTAGAATGTTTATTTTTCCATTGACCGGCTCGAGGCGATTATCGGAGGACTTTTTAAGGAAAAAGATTCCTTTCAATGAAGCTTGATCAGGAGACACGGCCGGCACGTCACTGTCCCACCAAGTACCGTAAATTTTAAATTCATTCTTATATCTCCTTGCGATAACACGATCATCGCAAAGAATCGTGCCTTTCTCTTTGAGCATGTTGGCGATTGTCGATTTTCCGGCTCCCGAGTGTCCCACGAAGAGAAGACCGTTCTTCTTCAAGACGATGCCGGCAGAGTGAAAACAGCCCCCTTCCCTCTCGGCCAGGATTCTGGCGATAAGATTCTGATCCGATGAAATTGAGGTGAGTGAACTCAGGCCCCCCAGAGTAAACGGGTTCGCGCTTAGATTATAAAAGCGGCCTCTCGAATGGTCTTGGTTGAATGTTGCAATCAGCTGGTAATCATGGTTTTCTTCTTTATTCGGTGACGGATACAAGTAAATCCATGAAGAACCGGTTTTACAGATAAAAAAGTGGTCGCCTTCATAGACCTTTTGCATCAGATCCTGACGGCTTATATCCGGCATAGTAAAGTGATGGCTTAACATGACGACATCATCGCCTGGCTCGGGAACCTGAAATGTTTTTAGCTTCGGATGAAAGGTATCATCCGTTAGAGGGACATCCGAATCGACGCGGATGGTTATCCCGGCTATCTGGAAGTAACGGCGATGGTCGGCGGCCCACTTTTTTTTGAATTCATTTTTTTTCTTTGCCCATTGGCAAAGGTAGGAAACCCTGGCGGAATAGCGCCCATGCTCTAAATAGGCATAAACAGGACACCAACGGCAGTCTTTCCTAAAAGCGCATGACCCGCAGTTTTCGATATATTCACTTCCGCCACGGACACAGGCCGTCAGAGTAGGTATGAAAGTTTCCCAGCATTGAGAAAAACTGCCCGTTCTGAGATCGTAACGCAAAGCCGGGTCCTTTACGAAACAGCAGAAGCTCATGTGACCGTAAGGGTCTATGTGAAAATCGCGCCTTGTGGCAATGCAGGCCGCCAGTAGGCGATCATCTGTGAATTGATACGATGAATCGCAGCTACTTTTATCATCCGGCACTCCTTCGTCAGACATATCCGGCCTGTCTAGCCGGATCAATTCGGCTGCATCGAGCCGTTGTCCAATAATTTCCTTATTCTTTTCGGGGTCATTGCATGTAGAAAGATACAGCCAGGTAGCCCCTATTCTCCAGTGTCTGCTCAGAGATTCGGCCAAGGTTTTCATTTCTTCTAACTGGTGATAATTATCCTTCATGGGGATGATTTGAATGACAAACCCGGCGCCTGCCTCTTTGAGATAGGCCATCCCCTGCATTGCCGATTCAAATGAACTAGGGGTTCTCGTGATGTGATCATTCACCTCTGCCGTCGCACCGTAGATCGCCACCATCTTGGAGCCTTTTCTTTTCATGAGCTTGGCGATAGCGGGTGTTATGAGAGTTCCGTTGGTGTTGATTGAGTAGACAGCCGATCTTGCCGTAACGTAATCGAAAATTTCCGCGAAATCTTGCCGGAGCATGGGCTCACCACCCGAAATGCCCCATTCCCGGCAGCCCATTTTCCTGGCGTCGTCGACGATACGCCGTATCTCGTCGAAACAGAGTTCTTTTTCCCTCTCGGGCGAATGCGCCGGAATCCGAAGCCAACAATGGCGGCAGTTGTTGTTGCACCGGTAGGTGAGATCGACAGAGCCTCTCAACGCAATGCGTGGGATATGGTGAACTTTTATTGTTTTCAAGTATGCGGACATGACATTCTGCGAGATCTTTCCCTTAGTGCTCTTATTCATAATTATGGTGAAGTATCAGCAGTGATATTTTTTCACCACTGAGACACAGAGGACACGGAGGTACTATTTCTTTTTGCCCATCGGGAGACGGCGATGGGCAAAAAACCTGAACCTTCGCTGAAACCACCACTGCTTATTAGAACTTAGATTTTCTTTATGCGCCAGCATCGATGCTTTCGTTTGCCGTCGTCTCCCGGCAAACGAAAAAAATACTCATCTCCGTGCTCTCAGTGCCTCTGTGGTGAGATCCAATTGCCGTTAGGGCTTCAATAAATTATACGCTACCGTATTTATATAACTCTGTACTTAGTGTTAGCTGTCGGGTCGTCAAATAACGCCGAAGGATGCACATTTGTCCGGACATCATGATTGACCAACCGCCGCAATTTAATAAACGGTCTAAAAACGTAATACAGGGGAAACAGCTTGTCCGGCAGGCGCATTATAGGCCAGTCATTGGGACTTGTCAGCTGGCCGCCCAGACAACCGATGAGCTTATAACGGATGTCACGTTTCAATTTAAGTTCATATAGTTGTTTGAAAAGGAGCTCTTTCAGGCCGCGAGGAGGCCAGTGGATTCTATGCTGCATGATGACTTGAAGATTAAAATTGACAAGTTCTGCTACTGCAGGGTCACTTTCCGCGAAGGTTCGAACGGGCTCTGGGACGAGCCCGCCAAGCAGTAGATTTGACAGGATTATCCCTTGAGCCAAAACACGCTGGATACCGAGGTTAACGGCGGTAGCCAATAACCGTACCCAGTTGATGGCGTGGGCCTTTTGCATGAGTTGAGCCACATCGCAAAGCCAAAAAAGCCGGTACCAGCCATGTTTTGCGCCATGACAACAAATGTAGAGAAGCGTATGTTCAATCCCCATTGCAGGGATTGGTTCCCTGCCGATTTTTACGTTCTGTGTCTGCTTCCACACCTTAGAGACATGAAGCGGAAACAAATACGAGTTATGAAACCAATTCCAGTGCAGTTCGACCATCAGTCCGTTAGACCTGTGATAGTGCATGGAGTGGCAGCGGATACCCATAAAGGTCTTTCGCTGCCGCGGACCCATGTCAGTAACGGGGTATTCAGATTGAAAACCGGCCTGGGATAAAAGTTTGGTTGCACGTTTCACATCCCCAGGAGACACCAGCAGATCCAAATCCCCGGCTTGCCGCAAAACCACGTCACCAAAAACTTGTAATGCCAGGACGGGGCCTTTCAATGGCAAGACGGATACACCCTCCCTCTCGAAAAGCCTCAATAAGGCTGCTAACTTTGCAGCCAGCCACATAGCGCGTCGAGCGTTCCTCACGTGATGAGCGTGTAGCTGCTGAAGGATCTTTTCCGGAAAAGTATTGTTGTCGAGTTTACTTAAATTAAAATAAACGATGGCTGGCA
>Ga0316198_10002002_pt1 | contig 12224 bp, 11 predicted proteins | sample OudBieAanoxic_MG_FD_204935 | JGI IMG/M metagenome (GOLD analysis project Ga0316198, IMG submission 204935) | Coastal sediment microbial communities from Oude Bieten Haven, Netherlands - site A anoxic | ecosystem: Environmental > Aquatic > Marine > Coastal > Sediment | place: Netherlands... | reverse complement strand
GACCCAATTATTTTTAGTAGTACTCCTGAAACAGGGAAATCTACTCTAGCATTCCAATTTAGTTCAGTGTTTCAAAAGATCTATCCAAACTCAGTTATAGTTTATTTAGATGTTGAAGGATCTGGAAATAATAAAGGGAGTGAATTTAGACAAAGTAGGATTGAAATATTTGGTTTAGATGAGAATAGATTTAAATATGAACCTATTATTGTAAATGTTGATGGGATATTTGAATTAATTAGTCGTCTAATTGATATTAAAAAGGTATTCGAAGAGAAGCTCGAGAAAGAATTTTATATTGCGTTTATTTGGGATAGTATAGCATCTACCCCAGGTCCTAAAGCAGCAGAGGCAGAAAGTCCAAATGCAATTATTGGAAATAAAGCTCGTCAAGTTGGTTTTCTTTTGGATAAGTATGGACCAGCTATTAAATTTAATCGTGTTACATTTGTTTGTATTGATCAAATTCGTGCTAATCTTAAAATTGAAGGGCCATATCAACAATCAGAGAAATCTGTTGGAATATTTAAAGATTTCAAATCAGCTACTAACATTTACGCCTTACAACACAAGACCCAACAATGGTTATTCCTCAGCAAGAAGAAAATGATAACGCCTGCAGATGGAATAGGTATTGATGGATGGTTCATGGATATTTATACTGAGAAGAATAAGCTTGCTCCTAGTCAGCATGCTGTTACCTGTGTCTTTGATAAGAAGACAGGTATAAGCAAATTTTGGTCAGAGTTTTATTTTCTTTTTGAAGCTATTCCGAGCGAGAAGAAGATATACAAAAATGCACCTCCTGCATCCATATTTATGATGAAGAAAGATGGACCAAGAGTTAAACTTGTAGTCTCTGATGAAAATGGTACAGAAAAATGGAGGAGTGACAAATTCTATCGAAAGAATGCAAAAGAGAAATATGATACTGATCCGGAATTTAGACAGTGGTTTGATTATGCAGTACAAGTTAGTGTATATAATCGAATTACCCAAGGTATTTTTAAATGCGAAGTTGGGGAATATGATGATTCGCAAGAACAATGTGTAATCGATGAAACAATACATAATGTAGTTGCTGATGCATTGAATGAAAATCCTCTTGATACAACTCCTATTAATTTTGATCCAGAAACACCCGTTATTGAACAAAAGGAAGACGTCCCTCAAGTTAGTGAAGATTTCTTTATAAACCAAAACCAGAATCCAGCAGATGGAGAAGGTTACCAAACTGTTTTCAATGAGGAAAATCAAAATACTTAACGTAGTTGGGCGGAGTAAGTATTAGAGAATAAATATAATGTCTCCGATATGTTTTAACCTACTCTCCGCCCTTTTTATTGGAGATTGAAATGCTTTTTATTATTAGAGAATGCTAATGACTAAAGTAAGAGGAGAACTTAAATGGATGTAAGATTTCTTAAAACTGTTTCGGGTGCATATGTAACAAAGAATAGCCTCCATGATGTAATTACCGAAGATCAACTTTTTGATGATGTTTACTCATTAATTAAAGAACTTAGAGACGATGATATTGAACTCTATAACTTACTTTACGATACCAATGTTCTCCAACAACAAAACATTATCAGCAGGTATTTTGATTTTCAATATAATGATGATGTATTACAAGAGGCAGATCCTATAACATTGCTCGCGGTAGGAGGAATAGCCGCACTTTTATCTTATATTTATGCTGGTAGACTTACACAAGGTCTTTTCTCTGCAGGTGCTAAAGTAGGTAAGGTAATGGCTAAAATAGGTCATTTTTTATCTAAGCGTGGAAATTATTGGAAATTCAGATATGCTATAATACAACAGAATGCTGAGAAATGTTATAAAATATGCGATGTGAATGAGGAAAATTTAAGTGCATGGTCGTATTTTTCAGTAGGATCAAAACCTCCACCTTTAGCAGATGTTAAGGGTTACAAACAAGCTGATTGTTTGAAGAAATGTTACATTAAATATAGTATTGAATCAATTTCTTTGCTCGGAAAAAGCTATCTTATTTGTTTAAAGAGAACTGGAGGATTTAATAAGATTGAAAGTCTTAGACCTGATGATATGATAAAAACTCTTGCTGGATTACAATTATCTTCTTCATGCCATGATTATTATAAAGAGATGAAAGAAGGTTTCGCTGCTTTTGATGATCTTTTAGATTATGTATTTGGTAGAGATAATGCAAAGAAAACAGAGGCTATGCGTGAATTGAGAGATAAAATGATTGAGTATAAGAACCAAGTAGCTAGGATTCAAAATTTATCTCAATTTAAATAGGAGGAAGAATAGATGAGTGAAGATATTAATTTAACAGAAGAAGAATTGTTAGAACTAGATATTCCCGATGAAGTATTACAAGAAATTAAAATTGAAGCTATTGATTTTATGGAAGACGAAGACATTAATGAAGTGCTAAAAATGTCTATGCAAAGAGTTGACAGAAAGCAAAAATTAGCTCGTTTAGGTGGTTCGATGGCTGCTAGATTAGCTAAGGACAAGAATGATGCGGATTACAAGAAAATGATTAAGTACAAAAAGCTTTGGCAAAAATTTAAAAGTAAGGTTATGCGTAAGTATGGTATGCGTGGTAAGCAGGCTGCTCGTAAAGCTGCTATGAGTAATAAATAAACTAGGTTAATTAATCAATAATATAAAAACAGTACAAAGGAGAACATTATGTCTTATCAAGATTTTATTGAGAATTTGGAAGAAGGTGGCAAGACTGTAGCTAAATTTGAAGAAGATGTTAAAATATGGGCAGCTATGAGTCCAAAAGAAAAAGCTGAGGTAATTAATGAAGTTAAAGGCGATAGAGAAGCAAGCAATTATGTTCTTGAAATCGCCGAATCAGCGAATGTCCCGAATACTCAAGCTGGCGGTTCTGGAGACGAGACTGGTGATGAAATTGATGTTGCCTCTAAAGGTGGTGAGCCTAAAGCAGCGACTAATATGAGTGATGATGATCCAGCAATGTCTGATAAAGGAAAGATTGCGGCTGCATCTGGTATTGCTTCTGGTGTTGGCGCGTTGCAGTTAGCCAAAAAATTGCGAAGAGAACAAGCAGCTGCTTGAGGAGGACACAGTGCCTTACAAAGATTTAATTCAAGAAAAATTTTTAAAAGATAGAGGTGACCACAGTGAAGATATGGCCAGATTAGGCAAAGAAATGAATAGACCGGGTAACTGGTTGATTAAGAAAGGCAAAGTTCTTGGTGATGAGGATAAAGCTAAGAAGTTATCATTAAAGCTTGGTTTAAGTGATGAGAGGTCTGAAAAAATTGCAGACGCTACGGGTAATGTAACTTCTAAAGTTCGAGAATTTGCTGGTGAACATGGTGGTAAAGTGGCTGCTGGAGTTGCTGCTGGATTAGGGGCTTTAGGGTTAGCCAAATTACTTAGAAGAAAAAAGAATAAAGATGCAGAATCCGCGGCGTGAGAAACGTTGCAGCAGAATATGTAAGTTAGGGAGACCACTATGAGTAATAAAATTCCTAATGTGCCATTATCTGACAGATTAGTTAAAGACACAGATGAAACCGTTAATGAAGAAATAGATACTACAGAAGTTAAAGAGACTGTAGTTGATATGGCTTCTTCAGGTTTGAGTAAATTGAGTAAATTGCGTAAGAAGTTAGCTATGGGAAGAATTGGCCGTGTGAAGGTAGGTCTCTAAATTTTTGGGGAGGTTTGCGCCTCCCTGAAAATTTATTCTTTCAAAGTGTATATAGAAATAATACTAAAAGTAAGCGGCTAATACTTATACCTGGAGGCGAATCCAATTGAGTGAATTTAACGAAATAGCAGAAATTATTAATGGCAAAGAAGATGGGACAGTTGCCACTGCAAGTGAAGCAGGAAGCGGCGAGCAAGAATCTCAAGAGGTACCAGTTGTTAATAATGAAAAAGGTCGACCTTTTGATGTAGCTGTTTTTTCTCAAGAAGTAGCAGATAAATCGGAGAATAAAAACAGAATTTATGCTGAACTTGCTTCGAATATTAATGCGTATGATATTGCCGATAATTGTATTAGACAAATTATTTATAAACTAACAAACACACCAGTTGAATCATTTGGAGATAAATGGTTACCACTTTCATTTAGAGCTACACTTGGTAATGCTTGTCACGATTTTATTCAAAGAACAACCAAGCAATTTACAGAGGGTGAGATTTCTATTAAGATTCCATCGATTAGATTTAGTGGTAGAATAGATAATTTGTCAGGATACAATGTTCTAGCAGAAATTAAAAGTTGTACATATAAAGATTATCAACAAATTATTAGACAACAGAAACCTAGGATCTTAGATTTTTATCAAGCTATGACTTATAAATATGTATTAGAAAATTATATAGAAGAAGCAAGAGATCCTAATATTAAAACGAGAACAAATAAACCCGCTTTAGAACATTATGATATAGATACAATTCAATTTATTTATCTTGCTCATGATATCACAGCGAGTGATATTGAAGATTTTTCTTTAGCATTAAAAATAGTAGACGATGTTAAAAAACAACTAAAGTCAAAGTACAATTCTTTCTATTTTATTACATCATTGATATTAGATGTTAATTGTTTTGATCCAGAACCTTATATTGACTTTATTAAAAATAAAATGAACCAGATAACCGGATTTTTAGATAGTAAAACATTACCACCTGGTGATAACGAATTTATAAACAAGAAAAAATGTTTCTTTTGTCATTATTATGGAATATGTGATATCAGGTAACCTGGTCTTATATTGGTCTTGACGTATTTTTATATTCATGGGTTTTGCCATCTTGAACGTCAGAGGTTCATCCGACCTCCTCCAGCCAGTGTAAGATCAGGTTTTTCGATTGGAGAATATGATGAATTTTGATTTGTTGATGGAAGAAGTAAAAAGAGATTTTGAATATAGTATATTTGAGGTCTCACGTATTAGATCTCCTATTTTAAAAGATATCGATAAAAATTTTGATGTTTTGAGGAAAAACAATAAAGATATAAATGAATTGGCGAACCTTATCAAAAACATAACAAAATTTACTGGAATTAAGAAAGTACATGTTGTTATTAAACCTAATGAGCTTGATGCTGTTATTTTTACAAGATATAATAAATTGCTACCAACCATTTTTAAAGGTAAATCTGAAGAAACAATAGAGGTTAATAGGATAAGAGCAGAAGAAACGCCTAAGTATGTAGATTCTATATATGTCCTATTTGGAGAAAAAACGTTGGATATGTTTAGATCAAAAGAATTGACTGCTATTTTGCTACATGAGATAGGTCATGTATATCAACATACTTCTAATTTTTCTTTATTAATGGGTAATATCACAAATAAAGTAGCAAAGTGGGGAATAGTCGCCAGTGTACTTACACTTTTGAGAGTTATTGTGTTCCCTACAGCATCAATGTATGTTGCCCCTGTGATTGCTGGTCTTTGGGCTCTTTCTCGTAGTTTAACATTTTTTGATCATATGGGTGAATTAAGTGCAGATGAATATGCAATTAAATATGGATATGGTGATGAATTAGCAAGAGTATTTTTTAAGTTTAATAAGATGAGTGGTGGAAAGCCGAGACCAAAGAATTGGGTACAAAAAACATGGAACTCTGTTGGATCTTTCTTCTCTTTAAAAACTCACCCAGATGATTCAAAAAGAATTTGTGAAATGTTAGGTAAAATGAAGCGGGACTATAAAAAGAGTTATCCAAAATTCTCTAAAGAAATAACAACAATATATGCGGACATTAGATGTTAAAGAGGTAGAATATGAATTTAACAGGTGTACAGCTTTATTCAAAAGCAACTCGTAATATGAAACGAAGACTTCGAGAACCAGGTGGTACACTTCAACCAGGTGATATAGATCAACAATTTAAATTGGTCTTTATATATCCAATGTTGTTTGATAAAAAATTACAGGGGAAATACGAAAATACTTTGCGAAATTTCATAGCTGTTTCTATGTTGAAAGAAATATTTGTAAGTAATGCCCTCAATATAGTAGCTATGGCGTCTAAAGATTATTCTCTAACTGATGAAAATGGTAAGCACACAGATGTTGGAACTATGGTAAGAAGCTATAATATGGGCTTTCCCGGTGGTTCTCAAAGAGGTTATTCTGAAAGAACGTCATCTCCTTCTCCAGTTGATAAATACGAGTTGCAAAGAAAGATTGAAGAAAAAACAGCCATCATTAAAAAATATATGGCGAATGACCCAAGAGTAAAGAAACTGAATCCTTATGTAGAAATAATTACGTTAGAAAATTTAATTGATGTTCCTGTGATTGTAGGGACAAAAGCATTCAGTGTTGATTCGCTTACTCTTGCTTATATTTTAACGGCAGCTATTGGTCTTAAAAAACCTATTGGTGGTGCTCAAGGTTGGACAAATATTCAATATGTTTTTAATGTTATTAAGCGTCTTAAAAAAGAAGAAGCATGGACATTATTGAATAATATGGTGGATAAGAAGCAGGAGACTGTTAAAGAGAGGATACTAAATTGGTTAGATCCTGATCATCCAAAAATTGGTCAAGCATTTGATAAAGTTTATCGAACGGTTTCAGGTGGTTATGAACGACATATAAAAAGTCGAATTGATCAGGTAAAGAGGTTTGGTGAGAAATGGGTTGATCCTCGTGTACCTTCTAGAACACCATTATCAAGAAAGGGTATGCCGAAGGAAGAAGACTTTCTTAAAGGTTATGCTAAAAACACTGTTTATGGTGAAGATCCTGAAAAACAAGATACATTAGCCCCTGTTCCCGGATCAACTTTTGTACCTGACGAAGGCATTGATATCTTAAAAGTTGTTAAGGATAATCTTAAAGATGCAGAATTGTTTTTTAAATTTATGCTTGATGATGATTTACTAAGAACCCAATTTGGATTAGAAAGAACTCCAGGACAAATATCAACGGCTATCAAACGGGTTTCTAAACAATCAGATGAGTTAAAAGATTTAACTGTTCATAACTTTTTAAATTATATAGGTGGAAATGCTGAATACATGATAAGATCTTTTTTCAATATATTATATCCTTGGGAAACAAATATTGATTACCCTGGAACGAAAAAAGAGTATCTAGATAAGAATTTGATTAATAATATTAATGAGGTAACAGGAGAAATATTCGAAGCTGTTAAAGGTACATTTGCAGGGGAAAATCTTGAAACGGGTAGAGCTAAGAAAATGAAAAAAATCTGTACAGGAAGTCTTGAGAAGATGCTTAGTAAAATTGAAGCTAAGTCTCATTTATTAGCAGAAAAAGCTATTGGTACTCCGACATTTGACCCGAGAAGTTTTGGAGAATTTGTTACGGTAGCAAATTCTATTGGTGGCGATTTTGATAGTATAGCAGAGTCAGTACAATATCAATTAACAACGGTTATTGATGGGGTAGGACCTATCTTTGCTGCAGTTGATCATGTTATTCAAACTGCTGTTGATGCATTTCTTTCTGCAATAGTAACTCGTTATTGGAGAGATTATTCAAATTCATCTTTAATGAGGAATGTAGACGAAGACAACAATCCGCTTATGTTTAGAAAAACAGACATAAATAGTTTTGTCACGAGTGCAAAATCTCATTTAACTAGCATGATTCAGGGTTTATATTATGTATCAGTCGCAGGTTCGGTGTGTCAATATATTAATTATTTAGATGTAGAAATAGAAACTGTGAAGAATGATGCTTTAGATTTACCAAATTATACATTAGTTGTTCCTGTTGAAACTATTGCGATGATACATGCTGCGGTTGTCGCAAAGTCATGGAGAGATTTAGTAAACAAGGGTAAAGAAGAGGCGACAAATCTAACAGATAATTATGTTAAGGGTGTTGTAAAATTTATTAACAAGAGATTAGATATACCAAATTTAATAGTTATTGATTCTCAACGTGGACAAGTTTATTACAAGCTTCAATATATGACTGCTGTTAATAAATCTAATTTGAGAACGTTTGAGACATATGTTAAGAATGTAATGCAAACTGAATTAGAGGCTAGTCCATATTAAACATTACGGAGGAAATTATGTTTACTCAAAACACACAGTTAGACATTATGCGAGACTCTCGTGTAGCACTTAGTAAGATTCATGAAGATCAAGGAAAAAAAGTAGATTTATTAGAAGAAGCCCAAAGAATTCAAGGTCAAAAGGATATGGGTAAAGGTTTTTATAAACCATACGATCAGATTTCTTTCGAGTCAAAAATTCGTGTCGACATGATGTATTATGATCAGCTTTTTCAGAAACTTGATGAAGCTATTCATCCTAAAATTGAAGGTATTATGAGTGCCTTGTTTACTAATGTAAGGCAGATTTATGAGTTCGTTAATATCCAACCTGAAATTTATGGGAAAGGTATTAATGAATCAATTATTGATGATTCTCTCGAGAAGGCTCAACGAAAATTATCCAAATGTATTTACGAAACATTAGATCGTTATTTCTATAAACTTAATGAGGAACAAAGACGCGAAAAGTACTATGATGTTTCAAAGGAATTAATTGCCAATTTGATTCAAGAAGGTATGGAGCCTGATACTGCTGTTAAGTTTGGTATTAAAACATCAGTTTTAGAAAATGTCTTAAGAGGCATTTCCTTTCCTTTTGGTGCTTGGAGTCGTGTTGAATATTTGTCTGAGAATATTGATTATGGGCGAGTCTTTGACCAGGACAAGCTGGTAGGTCTTGTTGAATCGTTTGAGAAAAAGATTCATAATCTTGCAAAGATTATCGCAACGTGTGTGTAAATCATTCCTACCAAATGAGGAGCATGAAAAGTGTCCGAAATAGTAAAACAATACAGAGAGCTGCAGCAAATATTTCATGCTGATGCAAGAGTGGAAAGACAAGTTTATCAAGAATTGTCTAGATTTGTAAGTACAGCATTTTCTCAGTCAATGGCATCTGATGAAGGATATTGTTTTAAATTCACTCTCCCTATGGCTGGAGTTTTGAAATTATACAAAATAATTGGTATTGATCAAAAAGATGTGTATAACGCATATAAGAAAGATTGGGGCACTGGGGCTATGTCAAATGCTATGCATAGCGATCCATACTACCAAATTTTGTTGCTCATAATATACTATGGATTATTAGAGAAAAAAGAGCATTTACATAAAAACGCAATGATGTGTTGCTTGATGAAAGTCTGGAATGGCCGTAAAGTAAGATACATTAAATATTGTGATAAGAAGATTATGGCGTATGTTGTGACTCATATGGTTACAAGAAAACATAGCGTATCAAAATATGATAGCCCAATTAGTCTTCTTCATGATTACCATGTACCCAGACTTACTAAAAAGTATGGCCCTGAAATCAAGAGGAATCCGATAAAGTTAAAGAGATTGTTTGAACAAATGTATAGTCGGATCAATCAAATATTTATGTTCAATCCTAGACGAAACATGGTGACAGGAAAGAACGAAGCTCAGGGTGGATTATTGCCTTTATATATGAAAGCTCATAAAGAAGGGATGTCAATATCTAGCCCTAGTGTTAAAATGGGTGACGAAGAACCAGGATTTGATCAATATTCTACTGTACACATTCGTGATAAGATCACAAACAAAGTAACGGATTACATAACAATGAATCCTAATCCTTCATATCCTAATACTCTGATTAAATCATATAACCAGCAATTCAAGGTGAAAGAGGTTACAATTAAAGCCATATTAAAATCTATTCATAGTAATAAATACTCTGAGTTAATATATGATTTAATCAGTGTCATTCTTTCAAGAACAAATGTTAGCGATCAAATTGATATCTGTCGGGCAGATTATGGTGCAACAGTTAAAAAAGTAATTATTTCAAGTAAGAATAATCCAGACACAAGGAAGATTCAACAATTAAGTAATATTCTTTTAAAAAAGGTCTTTGATGATGATCTCAAAGATATGGACGGGAAACCTCTGACTAAAGTTTATGACAAATATAGTGAAGTAACAAGAATTCAGATTAGGAATGTATTAGTGTATGGATTGATCTATAATATGCGTAAAATAATTTGTCGTGGGAAAAGTGGAGTATAAAGTTAATCTAATAGGGTCTAATGTTTGATCGCATTAGACCCTATTGGTTATGGAGATAGTTATGGAAAGTATTACAAAGTTTGATGTTGTAAATATTTTAGTTGGTGATACCAAAGATAAAAAATTAATGAAATTTTTTTATGAAACATTAAATTATAAGTATAGCCCTGATATAAATGGTTATACTTTTCTTTTTATGGTACCTCCACATTTAAGTGGATTAGGAGAATCTCAAACTATTTTTGAGGGAGCAAAAGTTATAGGAACGATTGGTGGTAATTCGTCTTATATGGAAAGACTTCATAATGTATCAAAGTTTTTTACTTTTGCTGCAATAGATTTTACTCCACCGCAAGAGCAATTAAACACAGAAAAAGTTTCGAGCAGAAGTGGCGCTATTCCTTATGCTACAGAATTCACAACATCAGAACAGGTATCTGTCACATGTCTCGATGATGCAGATCTATCAATATATAAATTTCATCAATTATGGTTGCATTATATTTGGGATCTTCTTGAAGGAAAAATAAAACCTCATGAAGATTATATAAAGGAAAAGAGCCCAGGACGAGGAACTATATTTAATGAAAAAAATTACGTTGTATATGGAGGAATTGATTATGCTGCGGCTTTTTATATTGTTAAATATAAGGCGAACTTAAAAGATATTACCTATGTTGGTAAGTGTATAGGGGTATTTCCTCAATCTTTACCTTCCAAAGAATTGATAGGTCAAAGAACAAGTAACGAGTTAACTACTTTACCATTCAGTTATTTTTGTGCTGCGTATCGAGGATATGTAGTTAATAATCAAAGTAATAATTGGATATTGGATGAGTTAAAAGAAAAGATATTTAGTGGGTTTGATGATTACCAAATTAATTAGGATGGGGTATTGAAATGGTAGATACAGCTGTGATAAATTTTAGAAGTCCAAAGGAATTCATTGATTATTATTCTGATGAATTGAAAAATGAATTAAGTGTCTATGATTTACAGATTAATAAACTCGGTTTTGTTGGATTCCTTTTAAATATTCTTGGTCACACAAATTTTGATGCAAAGCAATACTACGACTCTCTATTTAAGGAATCATTTATAGCTACATCGCAAGAAACAGAGAATTTGTATTTTCATTCTGCCACATATGGTTATTTACCAACTTTCGCTACTTCTGCAAATGCTTATGGTGACATAGTTTTTGATTTTGCATTATTACCGAAGATGCCTACTGGTGTAGTAAAAAGAGAAATTGTTATAGGAGCAGATACAAGCATTTTATTTGAACATGAAGGTTATAGTTTTATAACAGATTCCAAATATAAGTTCATACAATCGGTAGATGGATATAGTGCAATCATTACTTCAAGCCAAGGTAATGTAACCCAGTTACCTTCAGCAACAGCTGAAATTAGAGCCCCTTTTCAGAACGTCAGACAGTTCAAGGTCCAACAATTTTTCTTGACTTTGCCAAATTATAACTTTGGAACTTATTACCCATATATTGTTGAGATTGACGATGGCCATATTAGCGATATTAGTGTATTCGTAAAATTAAAAGGAGTTTCTGCAGATCTAACTGAGGAATATAAGGTTAGTTATGTTAAATATTTTGAAGAGAGTTTTTCTAAAACAGTCTTTTTAAGAAAATTAACTTCTAAAAAATTTGTTATTGAGTTTGGATCCGGAATTAGAGGAGCATATATACCATCTGCTGAAGTAACTATCAGAGTTGAAGTAACAATGGGGATGAAGGGTAATATAATTAAAGAATCTATTATTGGCCCAAACAACTATTTAAGTTTAGCGAATTATTATTCCGAAGATAGTGGCGGACAGATAGATTTGTTATCTCCTCAAAACGCCGAGAATTTTGTTAAAGTAAATTTTAAATATGCTAAAGATGGATTAGATCCTTTAAGTGGTGATGCTTTAAGAAATGATGTTATTGCTCACATTCAAAGTTATGATATGTTGGTTAGTGAGAGAGATTTCTATAATATCGCAGAAAAATATCTAAATGATTTTAGATTCTTGTTTAAGAAATCTTCTGTTGCGAGTAACACATTTTATTTATGTAGATCATTTAGAGATAAGTATCAAGTTGTTTCCCCGACAACTAATCACTCTTTTATGAAGATTGATCCTTTGGCCTCAA
>Ga0316198_10002001_pt1 | contig 12226 bp, 7 predicted proteins | sample OudBieAanoxic_MG_FD_204935 | JGI IMG/M metagenome (GOLD analysis project Ga0316198, IMG submission 204935) | Coastal sediment microbial communities from Oude Bieten Haven, Netherlands - site A anoxic | ecosystem: Environmental > Aquatic > Marine > Coastal > Sediment | place: Netherlands... | reverse complement strand
CGGTCATCGGCCGTGACGAAGCGCCTGCCGTAGCCGGAACTGCCACGATTATTGATGGCGTAGACGGCATAGCCATGATTAACGAGAGTTTGAATCAAGGCGTTATATTCAACCCGGGACTGACCACCCGGACCACCGTGAACCCAGACCAGCGCCGGCACTTTGTTATCTGCTGAAGCACCATGCGGTTTGTAGAGCAGCCCCGGGATCTCCAGACCGTCATGAGAGGCAAAACGGACGACTTCTGCGTCCACCAGATCGAGTACTTCGATCTCCGGGCTGAGGGACCGGGTCAGACGCCTCGGCGTCTCCGTGGAGAAGTCGTATATATACAGGTCTGACGGCGTACGACTGGTGCTGGCGTTGAACGCGATCATCGATTCATCCGGCGAGAAGCTGACCGAGGTGATATCCCCTTCGGGCAGAGATGGAAGTTCCAGCCGCTCCATCGTCTTGCCATCGAGACCCGGGGCGCCGGCTTGTGTGTTGTGATTTTTGACCAACATGGGGAATCCTCTTGCACCTGTGCTGTGATGACGGTTCCAGGATAAAGGCGGGGCGGGCTCAAAGGCCCGCCCCAGACTGCCCCGGGCGCTAGTCGTCGTTCAGCGTGATGGCCTGGCTCTGTGCGTCGTATAGCGGTGTGGTATCACTAACCGCGTCGGACCAGAGGTAGCCGTCAGACCAGAGGTAGCCGGAGGCCCACTCGGCATCGGACCACAGTTAGCCGGAGTTCTCGACCAGGATCACCTGGCTGCCATCATCGGCGGTGCCGAGCGCCATCATGGGGGAGAGCGCAGGGACCGTCATGACGCCGGTCTCGTTCAGGGCGGCGCTGATGTCCAGCACCCCGGTGCCGACCACGGTAGGGTCGCCGTCGATCTTGCGTGCCGAGCGCATCAGGCGGGCCTTGATGGTGTCCGGGCTGAGGCTGGCATCATCATCAAGCATCAGGGCGACGGTGGCCGAGACCACGGCGGCGGCCATGCTGGTGCCGGACAGCTCCAGGTAGTCGTCTTCGCAGTTGTTGTCATCACAGTCCACCACACGGTCGGCCAGGCGGGCGGCCTCGGTGAAGCTCTCCACGGGGCTGTCCAGGGTGACGAACTTGACGTCCGGGTCGTTGACCAGGGCATTGAGCTTCTTGGCCTTGATCTTCAGGGCCCGCATCTTCAGCTGGCCATAGGCGCGCTTGTCCGTGGCGCCCAGCCCGTTGAGCCGGCTGTCCTCGGCCGAATTGGGTTTGGCGTGGTACTGGACAATAACACTGACCTTGTCATTGTAACCGCCCTGTGCCTTGCCCTTGAGCTTCTTGCTCAACTTGTTGCTGTCGGCAAGCCCCGTCACGGTGAACACGACCAGGGTGAGGCCTGCGATGATATTCCAGAAGTGTTTGCATTTCATAGCCGCTGTCCTGATTTGTTGACATCATTTTTCCCGCCAAGCTGCACGGGGTCTGCCCTTTGTGGCGCAATGGTTCTGCCAACTGGTCCACAGTTTTGCCGTGACTCGCGCCGCACATTCTGGATACTGTCTAACTATCAGTGAGATAGAGCCTGTCACCCATCTGAAAATTAGCGGCAGGGGGCCGCGTGGGCCGTCGGCGGGCGCTATGCGCTTCTTGCAGATCTGCAGGAAATCTCGGTGCATCCACCGAATTTATGGTGTGTTCAAGAAAATTGTGAACCGCATAACAATATCGGTGCATGCTAGAGCATGCACATTGACCATGGACCTTCACTGCTGTCCCGTTAAGTTGCATTGAAATTAGTAAGGTCACGTACAAGAAGCTGAATACGGTGTTAATGAATTACAACATGCAGTTTCAGTGGTATGAACAAAAGAGAATTCCTTCTCCCGGAGGAAAGTGTTGCAAAAGGTTCCAACCCCTTCTCCCTCAGGGAGAAGGCTGGGATGAGGGGGTCTAAATTCAACAGCTTGCCCCTATTGATTCCCTCACCCTAACGCTCTCCCCCAGGGGACCCTCTCCTCCAGAGGACCCTCTCTTGCTGCGCAATTCACCTTGTCTCGCCTATCGGCGATTCACCTTGTCCCGGGGGGAGAGGGGACTGTTACGACACCCTCCGTAAGGAGAAGGTGTTAACGGAACAACAGTGATGGACCTTACTAAGGGTCCGCGTCTAATTTAAATCGCATTTTCCGTGGCAAGAGAGTGTAGTTCCACTTTGAAAGAGTTGTGTGGCGCTGAACCGTGGGTGTTCGATCGGATTCCGCCTGGACGTGCCGGGAGGACAGACTCAGTCAACGGCCTGTCTTTTTCGCAGATTCGCTACCGGGAAATTATTTCCCAGGAAGGCCTCCGCTTCATCGGCGGGAACCGGCTTACCCAGTAAAAACCCCTGAACAACATCGCATCCGTTGTGCTTCAAAAACTCAAGCTGCTGTTGGGTCTCGATACCCTCGCCAATGACACTCATACCCAGACTCTTAGCCATCGCAATGATGGCTCTGACAATGGCCGCGTCATCAGGGTCTGTTGCGATATCACGAACAAAACTGCGATCGATTTTCAACACATCCAGAGGATACTTCTTCAAATATGCCAGCGATGAATGACCGGTGCCGAAATCATCGACTGCGATGGACACCCCCATTTCCTTCAGCACGCTCAAGGATGCAACGGTGATCTTGGGATCTTTCATGACCATGCTTTCGGTCAATTCCAGCTCAAGATATCTCGACTCAAGTCCGCTGGCGGCAAGTATCCCGGCAACACCCCTGGCCAGGCTGTTATCATAAAACTGCCGGCTGGACAGGTTAACTGCAATCTTAACCTGCCCCTTCCCTTCAATTTGCCAGGTCTTCACCTGTGCACACGCTGTCTGCATGACCCATTTGCCGATTATACTGATCAGTCCGGTATCCTCGGCAATCGGGATAAAATCAGAAGGTGGGATAAAGCCGCGCTGCGGGTGGTTCCACCTAAGCAGCGCCTCCATCGCGACCACACAACCGCTGCACAAATCTATCTGCGGCTGGTAATAGACTTGCAGCGCTTGCTGCTCCAGGGCCTTGCGCAGTTCATTCTCCAGCGTAAATCTTGCCGTCGCTCTGTCATTCAGCGCGTCCGAGTAAAACTGAATGCAGTTTCGTCCCTCCTCCTTGGCTTTATACATTGCCGCGTCCGCATTCTTAAGCAGTGTCTCGGCGTCTGTTCCATCCACAGGATAGGTAGCGACCCCGATACTTGGCGTTACATAAAGAGAACGACTGTCAACAGCAATTGGCTCCGACAGGGATTCAATAACTCGACGTGCTACAGATTCGGAGTGGCTGGGGCCGTTAATCGAACCGATCAATAGAGTGAACTCGTCGCCACCGATCCGTGCCACACTGGTCAAGGCTTCGTCCTGCACAGCTCTGCCGACCGAATCAGATGATCGCACGCACCGCCGTAAACGATTTCCCACTTGGGCCAATACTGCATCACCTACACCATGACCCAAGGTATCATTAATGTTTTTGAAACGGTCCAGATCCAGGAACAACACAGCAAACGCGTCGTCATTACGCTCACAGCGATGAAGTTCCTGCTCCAGATGCTCGAAGAACAGCTGTCGATTGGGCAAGCCTGTCAGACTATCGTAAAATGCGAGCTGGTGAATCTGGTTTTCACGCAACCTTCTATCGGTTATGTCACGAACAATCGTTAACACTTCGTCCTCACCACTCGCGACCATGCGGGCTTCGAAATAGTGGGTAACGTCATCGATTACATGCTGGTACTCAAAATTCTGCCCGCAGCCTGAGCCAAGCACGTGTTTGATATGCTGCACGGAGGGGCCGGCAATTTCCTCCGGCAGGACGTCTTCCATCAGTTTTCCGATAAGTTTCTGCGCTGGCAGGATTGGCTGGATGTTCTGACCCGGTTGAAAATCCAGATAACGTCCTTTGCCGTCCTGTCGGAATATCATATCCGGGATTGCCAATAGCAAAGCCTTGCTTCTGGACTCGGAGATCTGCAAATCGTCAAACGCCTGCGCGGAACGCAGAATATAGCGCATGCGATATCCGAGGGCCGTCCAGTTGATTGGTTTGCCGACAAAGTCAGTAGCACCGGCCTCATACGCACAATTGACAGACTCCACGTCATCGTGTCCTGTAACCATCACGATCGGCGTATGCCGGCCGTCCTGCATCTTGCGCAATTCCCGGCAGACAGTGAAGCCATTCATATCCGGCATTTCAACGTCCAGCAGCACGATATCCGGTTTAAGGCCCGGAAAATCGGTGACCGCCCGCCCGCCATTATCCAGATCCACAACCCTGAACTGATGCTGTTCAAGCGCCTGGCGTAACAACAGCCGCATAGTGACATCATCATCCACAATCAGTGCAAGCGGCGGCTGATCTTTGTCTTCCATGTCACTCATGCCAAGGGCTCTAGACATTCCTCTGTCAGCGCCGCCTGTGCCAGTTCGTACTCAGAGCTGATTTCACCAAGCAGACGCCCGGCGCCATCGGTCGAACCCGCGCGACCCTGAGTTTCCAGTTGCTTACTCAGCTCCGCCAGCCGGTCAGCACCGAGGTTTGCGCTGCTGGACTTGAACTTATGGGCGGCCTTGTACATGGCCTCCGGCTCATCACGGCTAACGGCCTCGTGCATTTCACTGAGTATGAGAGGCGACTCCTGCAAATAAATGTCAACGATTCTGGCCAGTATGGCGTCCCCTCCCTGCAGGTTGCGGATATTGTCCAGCGCCTGTCTGTTAATCGAGCCGCCCATCGCCGGGGAGCTATCGTCTACGCTGTTGGACTGTTCCCGTCTATCGACAAGCTCAGGCCGCTCCGCAACAGCATCTTGCCGCCGCGCAGCCCCACTTTTCTGCGCAAGCCATTTCGAGAGAACTTCCGCCAGCTCGGACAGAGACAGCGGTTTGCTGAGGTAATCGTCCATTCCGGCATCCATGCATCGATCACGGTCCCCGGACATCGCATTGGCTGTCAGCGCGATCACCGGGATGCGCTGCGCAATTGCGCTGCCGGCCTCGCGTTTGCGGATTTCCCGGGTTGCCGAAAAACCATCCATCTCCGGCATCTGGCAATCCATCAGCACAAGGTCGAAGTCATTGCCGCGCAGGCGTTCCAGTGCCTCAAACCCGTTCCCGGCACAGCTGACCTGACAGCCCAGGTTCTCCAGCATGCCACGTGCGACCTCCCGGTTTACCCCATTGTCTTCGACGAGAAGGATCCTGCTATCCAGTTGCTGCAAATCGCTAACTGCGCTCTGAGTCAGATTATCTGTTTCACCTGGCAGCGGTTCCCCGTCAGCCTGCATCACGTCGGCGATACAGTCGTACAGCTCGGATTGCCTTGCCGGCTTGGTGAGGTGACGAACAATCCCGGCTGCCCGCATCACCTCACCTTTTTCGTTGTGACACACTGAACTCAGCAGTATCATCGGCACGCCGGCAATCAGCGGGTCCGCCGTGACTTCTTTCGCAACATCCAGGCCATCCATTTTCGGCATATGCATATCCAGGATAACCAGGTCATAGGGCTGGCGATGCTCGCTGGCCGCGTGCAACATGTCCAGTCCCTGGGGGCCGCTCTCAGCCAGTCCAACCGGCATACCCCAGGCTTCGAGCTGGTGCAGTAGTATTTCCCGATTGGTTGCATTGTCGTCAACCACAAGAACACGCGAGCCGTTCAATAAAACCTGTTCAGTGCGAGACTCGACATTTCCGCTATATCGAGGCAGACGGAGTTCAAACCAGAACAGCGTCCCTTCTCCGGGCGCGCTCTGCACACCGATCTCGCCGCCCATGAGATCCACCAGCTGTTTACAGATCGCAAGCCCCAGGCCGGTTCCGCCATACTCCCGGGTTGTCGAACCGTCAGCCTGTGAGAAGGACTCAAAGATACGCTCCCTGGCATTGTCAGCAATGCCGATACCGGTATCGCTGACCTCGAATCGTAACAGGCCCGCATCCTCGGTCTGTTCGATGACTTTCAGTGTCAGCACCACCTCTCCGTGCGAGGTGAACTTGATAGCGTTCCCTACCAGGTTGGTCAGGATCTGCCGCAAACGCTCTGCATCGCCAATCCAGGACTTGGGCAGTTCGGCGGGCAGTGCACAGGCCAATTCCAACTCTTTGCTATGTGCGTTTTTAGCAAAGACCTCGCCGATATCCTCAACCAGCCCGCGCAGGTTGAAGGGGACAGGGCTGAGCTCGGTTCGGCCTGCCTCGGTTTTCGAAAAGTCAAGAATATCATTGATGATTTTCAGCAAACTCTCGCCCGAACGCTGTACGATACTGGCAAAGCGGGCCTGCTTGTCTGTCAGATCGGTGGCGAACAGCAATTCCGTCATCCCCAATACGCCATTCATCGGCGTTCGAATCTCATGACTCATGGTCGCCAGGAATTCGCTCTTGGCACGACTGCCTGCCTCTGCAGCTTCCTTGGCGGACTGCAGCTCCCGGGTGCGTTCTTCAATCTTGTCTTCCAGGTGCAGCCGGTGATCATCCAGCTGATCATAGGCTTCTTCCAGGCGTTCTATCATCAGGTTAAAGCCCGATGTCAGATCACCTATCTCATCGTGGGACGTTACCGTGATTCTCTGCTCCAGGTCACCTTCCGAGACCTTCTCCATGGCATAGACCAGTGAGCCCAACGGGCGTTTGATTCGCCGGGATACCGCGAGTACCAGGACAATGGCCAGCAGCACCGCTATCGTTGAAACCCCGGTAATGTCGGTGAGATAGCGTGAGACCTTTTCATGCATCGCATTCAGGCTGATGCCCAGCTGCACATGACCAATAGACTGGGAGGGTTTCCCGGCATCGTCACCGGCACTGTCAAGTAACTGCAGGTCATCCTCAACAGGGCCGAACACCGGGACAACGATATCGATATAGGACAGCCCGTCACCGGGATTAATCAGATCGTTCCTGCTGCCCGCCCGTTCCCCGGCCGCGCCTTTTGCATGCTCTATGGCGGGCACCACGATGCCATCTCTGAATGTTCTCTTGATGATGGGCTTATGTTTCAGATCATTGATACTCAGGTAAGCCACATCCTTATAGACCGATACACTTTCAACCAGCTTGCGCAGCTCGTCCTCGCTTTGTGTATAGATGCCATATTCGCTGTTGGCGGCGACCATGGCAGCGACACCCATGCCCAGATTCCCAAGTTGCTCATAGGACGTACGCGTCTCATAGCGTACAACGAATGCGGCGATACCGGTTGCCGTCAGAACGATAAACAGAACCGAAAGGATATTGAACTTGGCTGCTATGCCTGGTTTCATCATTTTTTCCACCATCATTATTCAAACACCTGATCCGCACCGTCGACGATTTTGCCGGGTAGTTTCAAATTCATATGCTCCGCCGTCCTGGTATTCAGCGAATAGCGCACCTTGCGCGGCGCCTGTACAGGCATGGCACTGAGCTTCCGCCCCCTGAGCACACTCAGCGCCATTTCACCGGATTGCGCCCCCATGTCCCTGTAGTCCCAATCCAGCGAATACAGGGCGCCGGCCTTAACCCACACCGACGACGGCGCGACAAAGGGAACCTGGCTCCTGAACGAGGTCAACAGAACAGCCTTGGCGGTTTGACGCGACAGCACAACCGGGTCCAGCATTCCCCACAACACATCGACGCTACGAAAAAGGGCCTCCATCGCCACCGGTAACTCTTTTGGTGAATTGACTTCCTTGGCAACAAGCTTCAGCCTCAGTTTGCTGGCCGTCTTTTTTGCCGCTGCTATGCGGTGGCCGCTTTTATCCGGGTTATAGAGTACACCGACAGTTTTGACCTCCGGCAGGATGCGATGGATCCATGACAGTTGGGTCTCGACTGCATAGTCCAGGACCACACCGCTGGCATTGCCGCTATTTTCCAGTACAGAGTAATCCAGCGTCAGACCGGCAATGACCGGGCGATCAATATCCAGCTGCACAGCCGAGCGCAATGCCTTTGAACCCAGGGTGAGGATCAGTGCAACCTTGCTCTGCTGAACGACGCCCCTCAAACCGTCTGTGTTCTGCGTATCTTCATCCAGGGGAATATCCACAAATTTCACAGTCGGTTCCTGCTCGCTCAGATACTGCTTGAAGCCCTCCACGAACTGCCGGTATTGCGCTTTGGTCTGGGCCCCCAGCACAACGACAACGGGTTCAGCCGCAATGCAATCCGCCCCGGGCAATGCAATCAGGCAAAACAGCAATGCCTGCGCCCTCCAAAGCCATGTGGACCACCGATGTGCCAATTCAATCTTCCCTGTCGTCTAAAAGTGGTAGTAGACTTTCAAACGATAGGTGCGCTCATCCTGGGGAATTTCCGTCTGAACATGTTCTTCAGATCCGACATCCCCATAGTTCTCATCGAACAGGTTGTAAACACTGCCGGCGAGACTCAGCCCGCCCCAGATATCGGGCGCATTCAAGGTCAGGTTCACCAGGGAGTAGGCGTCCGCATCCTCCGGGCCCAGCGTCTTTCGGCTGCTGACGTACTGGTATTCAGCACCGGCAAACAGTCTTTGCGAGAATGCCGGCGCAATCAGATTGGTCTTGAATAAGTGGTGGGGTGAGTTGGGCAGATTATCGCCGCTCGATTTTTGGTCCGTATCCTGGTAACTGTAACTGACCCGCCCCTGCCAGCCATCGGGCCATTTTCCTTCCAGCTCCAGTCCGAGCCCGGTCGTCTCGACGTCATCCAGATTGTCGAAAACAAGCAGATCATCGGCAGGATCCGTTACCAGCGAAATCAGATCGTCGATCCTGTAATAGAATACATTTGCGATGGCGTTGAGATGCCGGCCGATACCCTGCTCCAGCACCAGCTCCGTCGATTTAATGGTTTCAGGATCGAGATCGCCGGCGGGTTTTGTGGTGAAGAAATCGTCGTGGTAGTACAGTTCGTAGGCATTGGGTGCCCTGAAGGCTTCGCCGTAGATCAGTTTGATGGTTGTCTTATCCAGTGGGTTGTAGACCAACGCCGCCCGCGGGTTGGTGGTGCCGCCGAAACTGTCGTAATCATCGTGCCGCACACCGACATTGAGCGCGAGCTTGTCGGTAACCTGAAACTCGTCCTGAATATAGACGCCCCAGACATCCGAATCACGTTTATCGTCCAGGTAGACATCGAAGGGATCGTAGGCCGATTGATCCAGTTTGGTGTTATCCCGGTACTCCGCCCCGGCGACCAACTTGTGCCGATCGAAGCTATAGACACTGGTCTGCAGTTCGTAACGCCACCAGTCCGCGTCCGCCTCATCAACATTGATGACAAGATCGGGTGTATCGGTTTCGGAGTAATCGTAAATGTAGGCGCCATGATATTTATAATGGCCGTAGTTTATATCCGCATCCAGCTCGACCTGGTTGGCGAAACTGTGATTGTAGTTCAGAAACAGGCGCCACTGTTCATCGTCGGTTTTGTTGCGCCGGTTGTTGAATACGGTGCCATAGGATGCCGTTGGAAAGCGCTTTTTACGGTCATTGTAGACCGTCTGCAAGGTGAAATCCGCAAACGAGAACTTGCCGAAAAGGGTATCGGTTGATTCATCGTCAGCGTTGACGGCAACGCCGTTATTGGTGGCCGGGTCGTCAAACTCCGGGAAGTAGAGATGATCGTCGCCGTCGGTGTCAAAAGCGGTACCGGATATCAGCACCTCCAGGCCGTTCGAATATTTATCGCCGTAGCTCACACGGCCTTCTTTGGTATCGTGGCTGCCCATGGATCCGGCAAGCTCGGCACCCTTGAAGTCCCGCCCCCGCTTGGTAATGACGTTGATAACGCCGAGCACAGCGTTCGACCCGTACAGTGAGGAACCGGTACCCCGTATCACTTCGACCCTGTCGATGAGATCGACGTCGACAAAAAATTCCCGGTCTATGACGGGCGAATCATAAAGCGCATCATTAAGGCGCTGGCCATCCAGCAACAGCAGGATGCGGGTGCCATAATCACCCGGCCGGTTAAAACCGCGGACACCGAGGTAGCCGTAGTTGCGATCATTGGTGGTATACAAACCGCGTACGCTGTCGAGGATATCCTCGAAGTTGCGATGACCGTATTTACGGATTTCATCAGCCGTCACGATGCTGACCGAGGCGGGTGCGTCAGACACGCGCTGCTCGTACTTGGATGCGCCGAAAACAGAGGGGATATCCTCCATAAACAGGCTTTCCTCGTCCAGCTCGCCAAGGTCCGGCAGATCAATTTGACTGACTGACAACTGCGGTACTGCCAGTATCAACAGGCTGCCGATAACCAAAGTTCCGTTTGGTATTTTCCCTCTCATAATCAATTCCTTACATCTGTCAAACCAACGGTCGGAAACCCTCACCGGATTTAACACTATGAAACTGGTAACGCCCGCATAGGGCTATCGGTATTGACACATATTTCTTTAAATACAACAAAGTAAGCTTTACGGGGTTCTACCCGTCACTCCACGCAAATGGGTAGGCAGCCTGCAAGGCGAATCGCCGTCAGGCGAGAGAGGGTCCTCTGGAGGAGAAGGTCCTCTGGAGGAGAGGGTCCCCTGGGGCATGCGGTTGAGGCGCTGAGAAACGCGGACTAGGCTTCACGCTGCTTCGTCTGTTGCGCAAATTCCCTGACAACGTCCAAAGAAGAGCGGATATTGATGATGCCGTGTTGTGCCAGGGTCGACAGGTCGATTTTGTTTGCCGTGAAGTCTGCCCAGACACTCTTGCGTGTTCCATAGACACCGACCCAGGCGTCGCGCCCGTTCTTCTTCGCGGTATAAGCGGCATGATCGGCAACGGCGACCACCTGCCCCCAGGTCAGCAGACCGCTTTTTTTCAGGGGTGAGAACGGATACATGGCAAAACCGATAGATCCGGACAGCCGCCCGACCTGCCCACCACCAAGCTGGTAGCGATGCTCTGCCAGGGCGGGGGGGCGACATGCAGCTGGAAGGAGGCTCCGCGGTCATTCCAGACGCCATCATTGTTGGCCGCTTTCACCGTAAAGCTATAGTCTCCGGCAGGCAGGCTGGTGTATGTGGCAGAGCGGACCTGCCCGGCGTCCATCCAGTCGTCGTCGAACCCTTCCAACCTGTAGCGATAGTGGTTCTTGTCCGAGGAGGCATAATCCAGAGCGGCGAAACTGAACATGATAAAATCATCCTCGTAACCGAGTTCGAGAGTCTCGGCTGCCTTTTCTTCGCTGCTGTATACCGTCGCCAGTTGCCCGAACCTGGAATGGGCGCTCAGTACGATATCCGGACGGTGCAGGTTGACGCGCAGCAGTTCAGGATCCAGTGTGACAAGCCGTGCTGCTGGGAAATCTGCGAAAACTGCAGATTACGCGCTTTCAGACCGGCACCCGCAGCGCTCGGCTGTGTCGTCTGTTTGCCGAAGGCGGTGGCGGCGTAGCTGCAGGCGGCCGCCAGCAGCAGACAGCACAGGCCAAGCTGGAGACTACCCAGGAGGGCACGATATGGAATTGCGGTTGCTGTTTTTTTCGTTTTCAAAATCCTGGTCTCTGATTCCTGTCAGTCTTCTCCGGCACTAAGCTGTATAAAGCAACCTGTGTACCAGAAGGTACCCAGAACACACCGGCCTCAGTGCCGCAACTGATCGAACAGCTTTACTTTCAAAAAGTTGGAATTTTATTTGCCTGGATCGCGTGGACAGGAAAACGGACGCAACACCTTCTGAAGCCACGGCATCAGGTGATGGGGTTCACAATTTTCGCGGAATCCGCCGAAATTGTGGTGACTTCTGCTGAAAAAACGGTGCCGCTTGGCACGGCTTCAGGAATGCAGGGAGGTTGTCCAGCGCCGGTAGGTGGGTGTGGTCACGCCCATAAGCATTGAACCCAAGGCGCTATCCTGCTGCACACAGGCCATCACTTCTTCAAGCAGCACCTGGCGGGCACGTTCAAAGATGTTTTCTCCGGCCGACGCTTCGTTGCCTGCGACCAGGCGCGATAGCACCGGTTGCACCAGCGCCCAATCCTCGCTACGGGCGCTCATTCCAGCCTGGAATTCTCGTTTGACTTTCTCAAGCCGGCGACGGAATGTGGTTTCCGCCATCCCCAACGCCGAGCAGGCGCGCCGCGCTGTATTGTTAGCCGTGCTGTCGGCGGCAAGCACCAGGTCCTCGGCCAGCCATCGACCCAGGGGCACCGGTACACCGCGGTTGTCGAGCACCGCCACCAGCTGACACTTGAGCGCCTTACGCAAAATTACCCAGGGATTTTCGTTGCCAGTGGGAGGTGCG
>Ga0316198_10002000_pt1 | contig 12226 bp, 14 predicted proteins | sample OudBieAanoxic_MG_FD_204935 | JGI IMG/M metagenome (GOLD analysis project Ga0316198, IMG submission 204935) | Coastal sediment microbial communities from Oude Bieten Haven, Netherlands - site A anoxic | ecosystem: Environmental > Aquatic > Marine > Coastal > Sediment | place: Netherlands... | reverse complement strand
GATCTTTCATGGATTAAACAGATTCACCGTTTGGGTGAGTCGCTACGCCCCGTGTAGCCGCCCTGAGTGCCCGCCTGGCTATGCAAAAAAACTCATTAACGACCGGCCATTAACTCATTTTTTTGCTACGCCATCCGAACACTCAGGACGACCACACAGGCCGTTCAACTGCGGAATCTAGGTTCAACAAAGTTCGTGGCCAGACAACGGTTGTGTTTGCCGGGGCAGAAACTATCTGTTAAATCGAATTTGAACGAGTACGCGATTAACCTGACCCTCTACACCAGAGGCGTCAGCCACTCCGTTGCCTCCATGACTGATCCGATTGCTTCCAGCTGGAGTGGTTGTCGGGTGGGATTTCCACCCACTGAGAAACGCCGCCTTAACACGCCGCACGCCGAAAGTTGCCGTTCACCAATCGCGAAAAACCCCGCCATCCCTCCTCGGGCTATAATCAAAGAACAACTGCAGAAAGTAAATCGTATGGAGGAGGTATGTAATGACTGCCAGACTGTGCATGAACCCCAACCCTGTTTTCTTGCGTACCAGCGATACCGTTGCCCGTGGTGCCGAACTGATCATGACCAAGCAGCGGCGCAGCCTGCCGGTGGTGGACGAGGAAGACCGCTTTGTGGGGATGTTCACTGCCAACTGCCTCCTTTACCTGGTGCTACCCAAAGCAGCCACCATGGAGCAGGGGTTGGATTCTCTGCCCTATGTCGAAAACTCCCTGGTTGACCTGCGGGAACGCCTAAAGAAATATCTGGATAAGCCGGTTAGCCTCTGTCTCAAGAAGAAGGATGTCGCTGTGGTGCACCCGGACACACCCATCGTCGAGACCTTGCTCACCCTCTATAAAGCCAGGACCAACCTGCCGGTGGTGGACAGGGACAGCGGCCGCCTGGTTGGGACCATCTCCTATTATGGCATTGGTGCCAAAATCATGGGGGATGGATTTTGAAAGGTGATAGAGTGGATGACAGTTAGTAAAAACAATAGCCTTGAATATTATTTTCGGCGGTTAGATAGCATGCCGCGATCTGGCTTATGATGTTGCTTAACGGCAGGTTTAAAACCTCTACTTGATGCCCAGCAGTTTTTGCTGCGCTGCCACGAAACTGTCCGGGTGAAAGGGACCCTCTTTGCAGAAAAATTCGCGGCGCAACAATTCGTTCCATAAATGCACCGCATAGCTCGTGTTGTAAAAAGAGTTTTCTCCTTTAAGCGTTTCGTCAAACAGGCAGCGCCAGTTCAGCGGGTCAATAGGATAGAAATAGGTGAACGGTTTTCCCAAGTGGAAATAGTTATATTTTTTCAACGTCCAGGTGAACGCCTTGGGTCCTCCTGCCTCACCCCACCTCAAGCCCATTGTTGAACCGAACAACAGGCGGCTACGTAAGTATTTTTTCAATTTTACCTTAAAGCGTTCGTTGCCGATGATTCGATTGGGGTTCCTGGCGTGAGATAGCATTTCGCGGGCGATAAGGTGTTTCGCCGGCAGCTTTACTACGCCAATACTGGCGGCGTTACTGTGTTCACAACCAAATAATATGTCATCCTTAAAATCAAATGGCTTCAAACAGAGCATATCCATATCGACCCAATAGCCGCCTTGTTCGTAGAGCAGCGTCCAGCGAAACAGGTCAGCGAAAATAGCGTAACAGCCTCGCCAGAGAAAGACGTCTTTTTCGGGGATAATAGCGTTTGCATCTTTTAACACGACACCGCCAGGGACATTGCCGATGTCATCGTAGACAAAGAGTTCAAGCTGATGGCCATGGTAGATCCATGAGCGTGCACAGATACGTTCCAGCGTACTCATCTTACTGCCTACCCATAGTGAGCGGAGGATATCACTCATGAGGTCTTACTCCGGGCTAATATTATCGAACGACCTATGGCTCATATTTTTACAACTTCAAAGGCTAACTGGGAAGAGATAACCGGCGACTTGCCGCAATATGAAAGCTATGAGCCAAACCGAAACTCACACTAAAAACTGATACCGAGACGTGAAGTCTCGTTTATCTACCACTTGAGCGTCCTGCTACTATTTCATTCACGCCAATATTCTGGTTTTTTCAATTTATCGGCACAAATCACCTTACCGCCAAAAGCGCCAATATCTCCCGGCAGTAGCGACTTGACCATCCAAGCGTCTGCATTCTTTGCAGGAATAAGATAAGGCGCATCAAACCCAAGAATGCCTGCCGGTTTGAATCCATAGCGTCCATAGTACTCAGGGTAACCAAGAACAAATACAAGCTCGACCGATGATCTTGATAGGACACGCATTCCGTACTCGATAAGCTTACCGCCAATACCTTGTTTTTGAAAATCAGGCGCTACTGCTAGAGGAGCCAGAATAGAAATCGATAATTGGGCTTCTGGCTCCAGACGTGCTGTGGTGAACAGAATATGCCCGACCGGTCGATCAGCCTGGAAAGCAAGAAGGGAGACAAGAGGTTTTGCGCTAGGATCACAAAGAAGGTCATTGACGAGATTCGCCTCTTCGTCTGAACCGAAAGCTGCACGTTCGACAGACAACACACTAGGCAGATCTGAGCTCAAGGCTTTTCGTATGAACATTTTAGATTTCAGGCAGCTTTTGTGGGGAATAACCCCCTATAACTCCGAATTTGGCCAAAACCGGAACCTCAGAACACGAGAAATAAACTGCTCCCGAAGGAGCCGTCTATACGTTCTCCAATATAGGACTTAATATACTGGCACCAAGTGATAGCCTTGCGCTTGATAGCCAATCAGAGAGATAAAACCGTCAGCCACAAGGCTCATGCCGGGCAATATCGTTTTGTTATCGATACCAAATACGCGCGTTGCTACAGCGCAGACCTCCTGCCTGACGCCAAGTGAAGCGAGAGCCTCCACATTTGATTCGATTTCCATCAGTACATCGCCTACAGCTTGTTCGATCTCGGCCGAGGGCGACGTACTGAGATATTTCACGCTTGGTCCGATAAAAACAAGAACAAAGTCAGGATCAACACCCTGATCTTTCATTCCTTTGTAGGTTCCCTGAATTACCTCCAGGTAAAACTTCAATTTCTTTGCGTCACCAATATCAACCAGGAATACACCTTTACCCGCTTTTAGATCAGCCAGTGCAGCCCGATCATTGATGACCGGGTTGCCAGCGAGGGCAAGATGGCCTATCAATAGCAACATTATCCCGGTAACGAATGTAGTACATCTGCACTTCATGATGCTGTCCTCTATGTCTATACGGTGTGCTGAAGATGCTCGAGGTCTACCAGCAAACAACGTAATTATTGCGGTGATGCTCCCACAAGGATTCATGGTCGCTTATCGGCCACAAATTGCCCTACACGGACGTCCAGCGAAGGTAGACTATGCAGCAAGTGTTGCGAGCTCCTCCTTAGTGAAGCCCTTGCGGCGCATCAATGTCCGCAGCGCCACGGGCTCGCCATCCAGGCTCGGTTGTTCGCCGGTGGCCGACACGAAGTCCCAGTAGACGCCGCCATAGTTCTCAGGGCGCGGCGCTTCCCCATTGCGAATGGCAAGAATGCGCCGGAAGTATTCCTTGTAGACAGGTTCCCCGGTGACGGTGTAGGTTCTGGCCATGCGCGTGAGGTCGTCCGAGCTTTGCCGGAGTTCATCGGCCAGCTTATAGGATGCTGAGTGCCGATCATCGGCGGCTGCTAACTCGCGCTGGTTCTGCACCTCCAGGACCATCAGGTAAAGGATCGCTACGAGCAAGGCAATGACCGTTATCGCGATAGCCAGGAAGCCTGTCCGAATCGACATGCTTAGAACTCGATCGATCCCTTCATCGAGTGCGCTGTCGCTGCATCCCCGATACGGACTGCAGCGAGCGTTTTAACGCTGTTAAGCGACGCTCGCTTCATTTTTCCATCATTTTATTGACGCTCCCGCCATTTGGTCAAATTACCTCTCCCATGTACTTCATCTGTTTTTAAAAAGACGGCATCATTTTATATCGCCAAATGTATTTATCAAACCAGGTTTTAGCCGCTTTCGTTTCAGCAACGCCAGTGCCGGTGGGTGCCGGTTCTCAGCATGGCCATCATCTGTCTTGTTGCTGGCGACCGGACCTCCGGTAAACGAGCCAAAGGGTGTTTCGAAAGAAAAGATTTTCGTTATATACCCGAAGCGAATGAATACCGCTGCCCTGCTGAAGAACGAGTGATCTGGCGATACGCGACTGAAGGAAACGGACTCACTTTACACCGATACTGGAGTTCAAACTGTCGGGCATGTGCCATGAAGGCACAATGTACGCCGGCTGAGCAACGACGTATTACGCGTTGGGAGCACGAAGCACTTCTTCAAACAATGCAAGCTGGGTTAGAACGGGATCCTGAGAAAATGCGTACTCGTCGATCAACGGTAAAACATCCATACGGTACGATTAAGGCTTGGATGGGAGCTACTCACTTTCTGACCAAAACACTGAGTCGAGTCAGCACTCAGATGAGCTTGCACGTGCTTGCCTATAATTTAAAACGCGTCATGAGTCTATTCGGTGTTAAAGGACTGCTGCTGAAGATGCAGACGGTCTGACCAGGACCGTTATTACCGTCCTCGCCGTACCAAAGCCTCTCTCAGCGGCGAAATATTCGCGCACGTAACTGACTGGCGATACTCGCGCCGCGAGCGCCCTCTCAGTGGGCAATATCGAAAAATACGCTATGATTCGTGGCATCGCTTCACAATGATCAATGAAGCGAGTTTTCACACACCCTGGGCCAATACACGGCATGCGCAAGATTCCTGGGAGCGGCAGGTTCAGTGCGGTTTTAGGACATTGAGTATAGGGCAAACAAACGCCCCTTTTATCACTCGTCCACTGATCATCTACGGGTAACGAAGGGGCCTGCGCACTGCCATCTGCGAAAGTGCCGCAATTTTTACCGGTCAGAAGCGATCCATGGGTTCCCGCCTGGCTGGTCAGTTGGCCAGCATGAGTGAGCCCAAGGCAATCCTGAAGCTGCTTAATGCCGAGAATGACCGAATCCTGACAGCTGTTTCCGAGAAGTTCCGCGCCCTGTCTGATCGGGGTACACCCCATTGACGCAGATGAAGATCGAATGCTTCGATTAAATCGCCTGTTCTGCAGTCCTGAGATCCTCAGCAATTTCAAGTGCAAGCCTGGGTAACCGTTTCTTTAATATTTCTTCCGTAAATTGTCGTACACCAAAGCCGTTTAGATTCCGTTCTCTACCATGAAACCCACAACGGATTGTTAATACTCTAGAATCCGCATTCCATTTCCATTCGCAAATCTTACCGCCGTAATCGTCCGTCCAGTATCCGCCTTCAGAGTAATCAGCATCATTTTTGAATATGTGCGTTATAGCCATCTTATTTTTCCGAGTAATACAGTTCAATCAATGACCGCGTAATAATCGGCGTGAACTCCATTTCCTTGAACAGTGCAGCGCTGGCAAAAACATCGCCGATGTTCCAAAGCGTTGATAGAATCCAGACTCCTTGTTGACAGGAGTCCGGCATGAATGCGAATACTTCACCTGATGATCAACTTTATACCCCCCTCCTTTGTTGGAAACGGTTAGCGGAAATCCGTTTGAAATGGGCTGAACGAAAATTGGGTTCTAGGCACCGGACACTTAACCCCATGGGGTGGTGGTACCCGCTCTCGATCAGAGCAAGCCTAGTTCTGCACCAGTTCTTCCCTGACAATCGAAATCTCTTAAGGGGCATCCGTACCGATGCGCACCTGATTGCCTTTGATACCCAGCACTGTGACTTCAATGAGTTCACCGGTGGGCAATTCAATAAGGACGTTATCTAACTCATAGAGCCGATACATAATCTCGTCCATGTCCGTGAACGGTCTGATACTTGCCGTTCGCTGATCCTTGAGCACCGCTTTTTTGCTGGGCGGGCAATGCGTACTACCGGCCAACTTAGGACCTACACGGAGGTCCAGCGAAGTGCAACTGTGCCGCAACTTCCGACGTTCCCGCCCTGTAATCTGTACTCACACTTTCGGCCAACAAACGACGGTCTCCAAATAGTCCTGAAAGTCAGGTTCACTCTCTAAAGCAGACATTCAATTGTAGCTTGTGATCTGTACCCACCAATCCTACTTAACCACCCAGAATAACCGGCCGCCAGGCCCAGAGCGACTGATAGGGAGCGGCAGGTCTGGCGGGCCGCATTGATGCTTATTAGGCTTTTTCTAAACCACAGTTATTGTGCTCTTTGCTGGCGACGCTGGGACTGATGTGCAGTAAATTCTTCTGCGCTAATTCCCCCATCTCCATTTGCGTCAATATCGACAAACGAAGGTGCATTATCAAGGTTTCTCATCTGATAACCCCGTTGTACCCTTTCACTTATTCTCTTGCTCCGCGCTTCATTGAATTCCTTTTCAAGTATTTTTCCATCTCCATCCAAGTCATATTCAGAGAAGGCGGGCATGTTTCTTCCCATTCCCATCCCTTGACCCATTCCGCGACCTTGGCCCCTTCCCATACCCATCTCACGGCGTTTTTCCATCTGTGCCTTTTGTCCCGCAGCCAGTTCATCCTGGGTTAATTGTCCATCACCATTTGTATCTAACTCCGAAAAAGAGGGCGCACTAGCTGCGCCACGCATCGGTCTACCTTCAGCAGCTCTTGTTGCCATACGCTCCCCGCGTACAGCATTGAACTCTTCTTCACTTATGAGGCCATTACCGTCTTTGTCAAAGTCGGTAAAAGGAATTGGACCACGTACAGGAATGTCTTCCGATTGCGCACTGATTGGTGAGAAAACACTCATAAAAGCGATTATCAAACCAACAGAATATGAGTTTTTTAAAATATTCATGATTCACCTCCAAATGTGTTGCTGAAAGCCTAACGTATTAGGCGGATCACTTAGTATTGAGTGATAGGCCGCGTCTGCCTATCGTGCGAACGGCCGATCTTGCATAGCATTGCACGCAGCATATCCAAGTCTGATCCAGGCGTCATCTTGGTCTATAGCGCCAGTTCGCTGGTTGAAATCGAAGGTCCGCACTGCATTTTGCCGTTCAGGAATTTTGGGTAAATGGCGGGAGTGGATCGACCCCAGTCATCCGACCTATACACTCAAGAACTATTCTTTGTTCTTCCGAGTCCAACGGCCATAACCCGTCATTCCCATGATTAAAGAACCCCAAGTGATGTGGGGTTCCTGATTAGGGACTACTGGCCAGTTCTCAATTAGCGGCTGAGCACAATCCTATACCGTGCCTGTCCGCTCTTGAGCCGTGCGATCGCTTCGTTCACCTGTTCGAAACGAAATTGTTCTGTTACCGGCTTGATCTGGTGACGTGCTGTAAAATCTAGCATGCGCCGAATAGTGGCCGGACTACCAACCGGAGATCCCGAGACCGAACGCTGCCCCAAAAGCATCGGAAACACGTGCAGATCCAAGGGGTCCAATGTCGCGCCAAGGAAATGAAGGCGGCCCTTGGGCTTAAGGGCAGACATATACGCGTTCCAGTCCAGTTTGATGTTTACGGTTGAGAGGATCAGATCGAAATGGCCAGCCTCAGCTTCAAGTGCCGATGAGTCTCTGGAGCTGAGCGTATGGTGCGCACCAAGTTTGAGCGCTTCCTCTCGTTTCGCCATGCTCGACGTGAAAGCCGTAACCTCGCAACCCCATGCGTTAAGAAACTGAAGCGCCATGTGGCCGAGCCCGCCAATACCGATCACACCGACCTTGGCGGTCGGAGAAACGTCAAACTGAACCAGTGGATTGAAAACCGTGATTCCACCACAGAACAAGGGTCCGGCAGTCGCTGAATCGACCGACTGCGGTAGCGGAAACACGCTGACCGCGCTGGCGCGTACTTTGTCGGCAAACCCACCGTGGCGCCCAACAATTGTAGCCTCAGAATTGGCGCAGAGATTATGATCACCCGACAGACAGGAGCCGCAGGACATGCAGTATCCGGAATGCCAGCCCAAGCCCACGCGCTGACCGACCTCAAGGTGTGTCGCAGCACCGCCTATTGCAGCGATTTTTCCGATGACTTCGTGCCCGGGTATGAGGGGATACTCTGTCATCCCCCACTCGTTATTCAACATGCTGAGGTCACTGTGACAGATGCCGCAGTGCTCAACATCGATTTCGACCTGATGGGCACCGAGCGGACCGGGGTCATATTCGAAGGGTCTTAGCTCTCCGCCAGGCTTGAATGCCGCAAAAGCTTTTATCATTATGCTTCTCCTGTGACTGAATTCTGTTTCGGTTGCCTTTAAAAAAAACTTTTCATGCAGAACCTTCCATGCTCTGCATTCATCGCGCAATTCGCAGTGTAGCCTGTGCAGGCCGGTTTGAATACTTGAACAGTGAGCCAAACGAGGCGTTGCCAGGACAGCTAGCGTGGCCTTGCGTACCTTCTTCAACATTGCTGGTGACTGGGATTTAAATTCAGAGCAGGCAATGACTCTGCTCGGCTTTGATGCGCGCACCCGCAGCACCTATTTCAAATGGAAGCGCGATCATGGATCTGGCGATGGTTGGATATTCACTATAGGCCTTTTCCCGAGAAATAGTCGATCATTTTAATTGATGAAGTGGATGCAATTTGATACTGAATCATGAGGTATTTAATTGTTTTAGTTCTTGAATGAGAAGTTCGTCGTGTCAGACTATGCTAGTCGTCAGCAGACTGTGCTCGAATCCATCCGCTGCTGAAAATAGTCGTAGCTATTAGTGCGGATTGGTGTACAGTAATCCTATTGCAGTACATTTCTTGTCTTCTTTTCGGAAGCCCTCCTGTTATTCCCGTGGCAACTCCCGCACTGAATGTTTCCTGGATAAACTGCAATCCATCGCAATTCAACAGGTATAGAGGTGCAACATGATTACGGGAACAGTAAAGTGGTTCAACGACGCCAAGGGTTTCGGCTTCATCACCCCGCAGGATGGCAGCAAGGATGTGTTTGTGCATCACTCCGCTATTCAGGGTGATGGTTTCAAATCATTGGCCGAAGGCCAGTCAGTAACGTTTGATGTCGAACAGGGTGCCAAAGGCCTGTCGGCCGCCAATCTGCAATCTGTTTAATCTTCACTTCCAGCGTAAGCCGGCTTGAGACTTAGACCCCGCCTCATGGCGGGGTTTTTGGTGCGTCCAGTCGGCCCATTCGCGTCTTGGGCAAACCTAATCTTCATTCACGGGGGCTCTGCATGCGCGCATTAACACGCCGTTCGAGCAGTCACTAGGTGGCCAACGTCCGATTTCGGGGGCAACAGCTTAATGTCGTAGCTGGGTCGACTGCTGTCTTTTAGCTGATTAACATTTTCTTGTTTTCTAAAAGACCGAGTACGTCCAGAACCGGTCCTTCCCGGACGACCGGCGAAGGGCAACTGTGCCGCATAACCGGTCGTTAACGACCTGCAATCTGAGGTGCTTCAACCGGCCAAAGCAGATATTCAAGTGAAATGAAAAAGGCGACCTAGAACTTTATTTCATTTTCGGCGACATGAATTATTCGACTGTGAGAAGTGACTTTATTTAAATCTATAACAACCAGGCTATAGGAATATCAGTTTATGGCTAGATAACTTTGATGCTTATTGACATTCTTTAAAGATAAGCGCATTGCATGTTGAGCACACAGATCTGTCCAATCGTTTATAGAGATCATGGAATGCCTGTGACTTACTATCGAAGAAATGATTGTTTCCAATCTTTTTAATAAAACAAGATTTTGCAGCAAATTCATAAACATTTGACTTTAAGCCAACAAAGTACAATCCACCGCCTAGATTTTTAAGTTGATTATTTTCAGAGACTAGAGCCTCAGCCCCTGCAAGATCAATAAAGTTAATGCCTGAAGCGACAATCAAAATATGATAAATCCTTTCATTTTCCGCAATTTTAGTAATCCGCTTCTGAATATGATTTACCGAACCAAAATAGATCGACATATCTATCCTGATAATCTTCAATTGCGGGCATTGAGTGACCGGCTGTTTTTGTATGTTGATTAACTTTCTTGTATCGCTTGACGCATCCACGGATAAAGTCGGTATACGCGGTGTAGATGTTTTTGCTAGGAACAGGACAAGCGACAGGAGCACACCCAGATAAATAGCAAATTCCAGCTCCAGAAATAATGTGGCAAAAAATGTCGTCAGCAAGATTGATGATTCAGATTTACTGAAAGTTAATGTCTGTTTAATATGGTGAAAATCGACCAGGTTATATGCGACTAGAAGAATAATTCCGCCCATCGCGGCAATCGGAAGATACGCCGTAAGCGGTGCGATCAACAACACGATAATCATTAATAAAATAGCTGCAAATATTGCTGATAGCGGTGTTTTTGCGCCGGCATCATAATTAATTCCTGAACGTGTGAACGAACCAGAACCCGCATAACTCGAAAAGAAGCTGCCAATGATATTAGAAAGGCCCTGACCGATAAATTCTTGATTAGCATCAATTCTCTGATTAGACTTTGTTGCTACCGCGCGACTGATCGACACCGCTTCTATCAAACCTAATAGTGAAACAGCAAAGGCTTCTGGCGCCAGCATCTTGATAGTTGCCACGGAAAACTCTGGCGATGACATGGGTGGCAGATGTGCCGGAATTTCCCCTACCAACTTAATACCATCAGAATAGTCTTTTAGGAAAAGCGCCAACACACTGCCGCCGATCATTCCAATCAGTAGATACGGTGATTTAGGCAATATCTTTTTAGAGGCGATTGCAATAATCAATGTAACAACTGCTATCGACAAAACAATTAAATTAATATCTGATATGCCCTGAAACAGATCAGCCCAGGTATGCAGAAATGACTCTCCCCTGGGTACTGTTAGTGCGGTAACGTGTTTCATCTGGCTGGTCGCAATAAGGATGGCCGCACCTGCGGTAAAACCGATTACAACAGTGTGAGATACAAAGTTAACAAGCGAACCCAACCGCGCCAAGCCAAATCCAAACTGGTAGACGCCGGCAAGAAAAGTGAGTGTTAACGCAAGCGTAACAAACTCAGTTGTGCCCGGTTCAGCATGATGGCTTATTGCAGAAAACACAACAATAGAAATTGCGGTTGTAGGACCTGAAACCAGATGACGTGATGAGCCAAATAATGCGGCGATTATGGGTGTCACCATGGCAGTATACAGGCCATATTCAGGCGGCAGGCCAGCGATTGTAGCAAATGCGATACCCTGGGGCAGCACGATAACCGCCCCCGTCAAGCCAGCGAAAAAATCTGCTTTAAGGGAATCTTTTGTGATTAATTTAAACCAAGCTAGAAAGGGAAATATTGACTCAATTTTCATACAGTAATGTTCATTACGAACGCTAACGTTCGTGCCAACCCAAAATACGCAGTTTAGCGTATTTTTATACCTGCAAGATATATCACTGAATGTCTGCTTTGGTCGTGGATTGTCGATCCATATCTGGCTCTTGTAGGTCTGCTTTCAGTACGAACACGACATTCCCCCCAAAACCCTGTACGTCTCGGGTCGTGAGTTGCCTTTTAGCGATTTCTAATATTAGCTTTGGCTAAAAGGGGGGGAGCCGGCCAACTCCAGACCTACACGGACGACCAGCGAACGGTGAAAATGCAGCGCGGTCATTCAGCTTCTGTTATTTGGTGGGCAGGTCAAAAACTTTTATGCTTATACTTTGTGTTTCGACTTCTAGGACTGAAACATGCTGATCTGCACAGCGAGTACCCTTTTTCTCTCCCGCTTTGCGTGCTGCCAAGTCTGGGTCTTGCTGCTGGTGTTGGGGCTGCTGGTTCCTGCACAGGCAGCGGAGGCGCCAGAACCTGCCCCGCTGCCAGAGATGCAGGCCACACTCGAACGGCTCGAAAAACAGCTCGCCTCTGCCGAGACGGCGACAGAGTCAGAGTTGAAAACGCTTGAAAAGGAAATTGCCAAGGTTCGTTCCAGCGCGCTGGACTGCGTGCAACAGGCTGAGCAAGGTGCCAAAAAGCTGGACAGCGAGCTCGCCATCCTCCGCCCTGAGAAACCCGCGGATGCGAAGGCGGCAAAAGAGACCCAATCCAGCGAACAACCCGAGACGCCGGTTTCGCCCGAAATCGCCCGACAACTGGAGGATCTGCAGACAAGGAAAGCCAGCCTGGATGGGCGTGTCGCCGCCTGCAAACTGATGCTGCTGCGCAGTAACAATCTGCAGTCACAGTTGAGCGATTACCTGCGCAGACTTCAGACCCGGCAACTGCTGGTCCGCGGC
>Ga0316198_10001999_pt1 | contig 12227 bp, 9 predicted proteins | sample OudBieAanoxic_MG_FD_204935 | JGI IMG/M metagenome (GOLD analysis project Ga0316198, IMG submission 204935) | Coastal sediment microbial communities from Oude Bieten Haven, Netherlands - site A anoxic | ecosystem: Environmental > Aquatic > Marine > Coastal > Sediment | place: Netherlands... | reverse complement strand
GCTGCCCGTTCGTCACGGCACCACCGGCCCCGACGTTATCGACATTTCAGCGCTCTACAAAAACAAAGGAGTGTTCACCTACGATCCGGGCTTCGTGTCAACCGGCAGCTGTGAGTCTGACATCACGTTCATCGATGGTGAAAAGGGTGTCCTCATGTACCGCGGCTACCCGGTTGAACAACTAGCCGCAAGCTCCAGTTTCATCGAAGTGTCTTACCTGCTGCTCCGTGGCGAGTTGCCGACGAAAGCGGAACTCGCGGAGTTCGATCACACGATTCGTACGCACACGATGCTCAACGAGGGCATGCTCAACTTCTTCAAGGGCTTCCGTTACGACGCGCATCCGATGGCGATGTTATCCGCCGTGGTCGGCTCGATGTCCGCGTACTACCACAATGCGATGGACGCCTCGAATCCCGAGCATCGCGACATCTTCGCGCATCGAATCCTGGCCAAACTGCCGACCATTGCGGCGGCCGCCTACAAGCTGAACACTGGCCAGCCGTTTATCTATCCGCGCAACGACCTGAGCTACGCTGAGAACCTGTTGCACATGTTGTTTGCGGTTCCGGCAGAGCCGTACGAGATTGACCAGGTTGCCGCCGAGGCGCTCGATCTGTTGTTCATTCTGCATGCTGACCATGAACAGAACTGTTCGACTTCGACGGTCCGCATGGCCGGCAGTTCCGGAGCGAATCCTTACTCCGCCATTGCCGCTGGTATCTCGGCGCTGTGGGGCCCTGCGCACGGTGGCGCGAACGAGGCGGTTCTCAAGATGCTCGAGCAGATCGGTGATACGAGCCAGATCGGCAAGTTCGTTGACAAAGCCAAGGACAAATCTGACCCGTTCCGGCTGATGGGCTTCGGTCATCGTGTTTACAAGAACTTCGATCCGCGAGCTACCATCATCAGGGACATGTGCCACAAGGTGCTCGACAAACTCGATCGCAAAGACACGCCTTTGTTTGACCTTGCGCGTGAGCTTGAGCAGGTGGCGTTGAAAGACGACTACTTTATCGAGAAGAACCTCTATCCGAACGTCGATTTTTACTCGGGCATCATCTACAAGGCGCTCGGCATTCCGACGTCGATGTTTACGGTCATGTTTGCGCTCGGCCGTTCGGTCGGCTGGACCGCGCACTGGCGAGAGATGATCACTGATCCGGTCACCAAGATCGCGCGACCGCGACAGCTGTACAAGGGAGCCGCCGCACGCGACTATTTGCCGATCGACAAACGCTAGGCCGATCGAGAAACGCTAGACGCGTTCCTAAACGTGTTCGAGCAGTAGCTGCACGGCGTTGGTGTCGACACGCCGCATCGGCCTGCCGTTAACCGGGCTGATGGGCGCCTGCCGGATGCCGTCTATTGGGAAAACGGTCGCCTGGATCGCATTGTGGCTGTGACGAAACTCGAAGCCGGCATAGGTCTCGACGCGGCCGCGCCGGCTCTTCAATCGTCTCTCATAAGACCGGTAATTGATTCCGATGTCGGCGAGCTCCATCGCGACCACCTCGGCGCTGTCGGCAAACACGTGCAGATTGACGGCCGAGTTTTCATCGGCCGTTCCCACGAGCACCGGACCAACCAGCCGCGGATTGAATGCCGTCAGTAATTCCATGGCACCCAGCGCGGCGACGCGCATCAATCGTAGTTGATCCGCATGCGACGCCCCGCCAAAAAGCTGTAGATGTTCGGCAACAGCGGCCTCTATTTCGCTGTTTCCGGGTAATGCGCCGCGGCTCAGGACGCCAAGGCGCTCAGCCGCTTTTTGCTTCGCCAGCCGGTAGTCGCGAACACCGTGGTCGACAATGATGCGCGCCGCTTCCTGCGCCACAACCTGCCGGGCGCGGTCGTTGTCGTTGGGTTTTTGCCTGGCCATAAAGTCAGAAGAGCGGTTCCGCCACGTCCTCGGCTGTTTCGCCACCGGGTGCGTCGATGGCAGTGGTTTCATTGAAGATGTCGGGTAATGCTTCGGCTTCCTCACACTGTGGCACGTTGTTTTCACGGAAAACCTCGAACACAACGTCACGCTGCCCGGCGCGCGCCGGACAACCGCTGGCTCGATCGATAAGTGCCGACACGATACCCTGCGGCATTGGCATCTGGTTGTCCGCAACCCCCGCCAGGGCGATGCGGATAAATTCGATCCAGATCGGCAAGGCAGTGCGGGAGCCTTCCTCGCCGGGGCCAAGCGGCCGGTCATCGTCATAACCAACCCAGACGATACTGGCCAGGTCCCCATTGAAGCCACCGAACCAGGCATCACGCCGATCGTTGGACGTTCCCGTCTTGCCGCTGAGATCGTTGCGGCCGAGAACCATCGCGCGCCGGCCGGTGCCGCGGCGCACGACGTCGCGCATCATGTCCTGTATGAGAAACGTGTTCTGCGGACTCACGACCTGCGGTGCGATGTTCATGTTTGCGAATAGCTGTGGTGCCACGTTGGCGTCGGGCTGATACTCGAGCGCGACAGCGGCCATTTCTTCCAGCGACATTTCAGTCTGTGCCTGGACATTATGCGAATACGCAGAATCGTCGACGACGCAGGCATCGCATACGATGGCGGGCTCGCCGCGATAGAGAGTCGCGCCATCGGCAGAGTAGATGGCGTCGATCAGGTAAGGTTTCACCGCGTGCCCGCCGTTCGCAATGGTGGCATAGCCCTGTGCCATATCGAGGGGCGAGGCGGCACCGCCGCCCAATGCCAGCGAACCGTTGCGTGGCAGTGCTGCGTCGCCGAAGCCAAACTTCGCGATGTGGCGTACGGCGTTGCCGACCCCGGTCTTGAATAGCAGCAGACGCACGGACACCAGGTTCATCGAGCGCACCAGCGCCTCACGCATTCGTGTGGGTCCGTAAAAACGACCGCTGTAGTTAATTGGGCGCCAGACGGCCTCGAGCTCAGAGGAGTTAATGACGACGGGCGCATCAAGAATGACTGTGGCCGGCGTATTGCCATGCTCGAGCGCTGCCGAATAGATGAAAGGCTTAAACGAGGACCCCGGCTGGCGATAGGCCTGGCGTGCGCGATTGAACTTGCTCATCGTGAAATCGAAGCCGCCGGTCAGCGCACCAATGGCGCCGTCGTACGGGTCGATGGAGACCAGTGCGCCCTGCGCTTCGGGCACCTGCCCCAGTGCCCAGCGGCTATTCGCCATGGGCATCACGTAGATAATGTCGCCAACGGCAAGCACTTCGCCGGCCGTTTCCGGCGCGGGGCCAGTCGTTTCGCGGTCGATAAAAGGCTTGGCCCAGTTGATGCCTTCCCACGGTAGTGTGGCAACCACGCCGCCACGCAGCACGACAGTAGCGCTATTGTCGGCAGCTACGCCGGTGACCAGCGCGACCGACAAGCCGCCTGGCGCATACTGCTCGAGCCTTTCGCGAATCTCAGGCGGCCACTCCTCGAACGGCGCTGTCAGCACATTGTCGCCGAGCTTGATGTTCGTGGCAGGGCCGCGGTAGCCACGTCGCCGCGTAAATTCCAGCAGGCCATTGCGCAGCGCATAATTGGCCGCTGCCTGGAGACGGGAGTCAAGGGATGTAATAACCCGGTAGCCAGCGGTGTAGGTATCCTCGCCATAACGCTTGAGCATTTCGCTACGGACCATCTCCGCAACGTACGGCGCATTCAGCTCAACCGCGGTGCCGTGCAGCATCGACTCCATCGGGAACGCCATCGACTCGTCATAGGCGGCATCGTCGAGATACCCAAGGTCACGCATACGGTCAAGCACATAGCCGCGGCGCATCATCGCGTTATCCACGCTGTATACCGGGTTGTAACGCGACGGTGCCGGCAGTACCCCGGCGAGCGTTGCGGCTTCTGCGGCATTGACGTTTTTGAGGTCTTTGTTGAAATAGACCTGTGCGGCAGCCGCTACGCCGTACGCGCGCTGCCCGAAGAACATCTTGTTCAGGAACAGTGCCATGATCTGTTCCTTCGTGAATTCCTGCTCGATCTTGTACGCGAGGAATGCCTCACGCAGCTTGCGGGTAAACAGCTGTTCGCGCGTCAGGAAGTAATCACGCGCCAGCTGTTGGGTCAGGGTGCTGCCGCCGCCGCTGATTTCGCCGCTCTTTAAAAGTCGCGCGAATGCCCGGGTAATGCCCTGGTAATCGACACCCGGGTGGTCGAAGAAGCGCCGGTCTTCCGCCGCGATAAATGCGTGTACCACGTGCGCCGGCAGGTCCTCGTAGGTGACCAGCAGCCGGCGGCGCTCACCGATCTCGGAGATCAGGTAGCCGTCACGGCTGTATATCCGGAGCGGGATTTGTAGCGGAATATCGCGAATAGTCTCCGCGGCAGGCAGTCCGGGCAATACAAAGTAATAGGCGCCGATAACGGCCGCGAAAGCCGCGAGGGCACCGCTGGCGCCCAATCCCAGTGCCAGAATGAGCCCGCGCAGGAGTCTGCGCGTCATTTTGTGACGCTGGTGCTTGTCGGATTCAGTCGGTTTTTGCATAGTCGCTGGCGGCATCGGCCAATAGTCCTGCTTTACCCAGGCCCCTGGCTACCTTTTAAAGGGGTAAGTGTAGGTTGGGCTGGTGCAAAGAATGTGGCTAACTTGAGGCAATACGCTCGCAGGCAGAATCGGGGCGGCAGATAATAGACGGGCATGGCTGAGTGCTGCAATAAGCAGGTATATCCGCAGGCGGGTACTGGGTCACGGAACGAGCATTCGGTGGCCGTTACCATAGGGATATGTGGATCGTGAACAAAGTCACGTTTTATTTAACATTTTATTGATATATAGTTAAATCGTTTTGCTAAGTTCTCACTGATGTTTGACGCGCAACTTACCGACTTAGAAGGAAAAATACGTGCTTTTCGGCAATAAATCACAGCCATTGCTGGGCCTCGATATCACGACCTCGTCGGTCAAGCTGATAGAGCTTTCGCAGAGCGGAAAGCGCTATCGGGTCGAGTCCTATTCAGCAGAGCCCACGCCTCCGAACTCGGTTAGCGAAAAAGCCATTGTCGACGCAAAAGCGGTCGGCGAGGCGATTCGGCGCGCCGTCAAACGAGCCGGGGCCAAAGCCACCGACGTCGCCGTTGCTATCAGCGGTGACGCGGCCATTACCAAGATCATCCAAATGCCATCGAGCCTCTCAGAGAGAGATCTTGAGGGACAGGTGGAGATCCAGGCGGACCAGTACATTCCGTTCCCGATGGAAGAGGTCAGTTTTGACTACGAGATCATCGGACAGAATGAAAAGGATCCGGAGCTCATGGACGTCCTGCTGGTGGCATCACGCACCGAGAATGTCCAGCAGCGCGAGGCGGCAGTTGCTGCTGCCGGCCTGGCAACACACGTCGTCGACGTCGAAGCCTTTGCGCTCGAAAATGCCTGCGCATTGCTGAGCCATCAAATGCCCGATGGCGGCATGGGTCAGTCGGTCGCGGTCGTCGATATTGGTGCCAGTAGCACGACGTTCAGTGTGTTGCAGGATCTAAAGGTAGTCTATACGCGTGACTTCAACTTCGGTGGGCAGCAGCTGACCGAGGAGATCATGCGTACTTACGGTCTCTCGGTTGAAGATGCGGGTCGCGCCAAGAAGCAAGGCGGACTGCCATCGAATTATCAGCCGGAAGTGCTTGAGCCCTTTATTGACGACATGACGCAACAGGTCAGTCGTTCGCTGCAGTTCTATCTTGCGTCGGGTGGCGGCCGCGAGCAGCCTGACATGGTGCTGGTGTGCGGCGGCTGCGCTAATATTCCTGGCATTGCAGACGTTATTTCCAGTCGCGTTGGGGTACCGACCGAAGTTGGTGATCCGCTTGGGCAGATGAAGATCTCTTCCAAAGCCAAATCACAGGGGGTCCACAAAGATGCGACCGCTCTCCTTACCGCCTGCGGACTTGCACTGAGGAGCTTCGACTAATATGCCACGCATTAATCTACTCCCCTGGCGAGAAGAAGAGCGAAAGAAACGGCAACGCGATTTCGGTGTTGCAGCGGCGGGCGCCATTGTGGCTGCCGTCGTCGTCGTTATCGCCACGATCTTTGCCTACTCACAAATGATTGATGGCCAGCAGGACCGTAACCAGCGCCTGGCCGATGAGATCGTCGAACTCGAGAAAAGCATTACCGAGATTGACGGTCTGGAGCGCCAGAAGGAACGCCTGTTGGCCCGCATGGAAATTATCGAGCAGCTGCAGAAGAGCCGCCCGGAAGTAGTGCACCTGTTTGACTCGCTGGCGCGTCAGTTGCCTGAGGGTGTTTACCTGTCCGGCATCAAGCAGACGGGCGCGCGGGTCGAGGTTCGCGGCATTGCGCAGTCAAGCACCCGGGTATCGGCGCTGATGCGGCAAGTGGACGCTTCGGAGTGGTTGAGTGATCCGGAGGTAGAGCGTGTCGAGACCACCCAGACCGGCGCGGCTCGACAATCCGCGTTCGTCGTCTACGTTAAACAGGCGCGCCCCGAAGGCGACAGGGAGGAGGCGGAATGAACCTTCTTGAAGAACTACAGGCACTGGATGTTAATGACGTTGGTCGCTGGCCGCTCGTATTTCGTGCCAGTGTTATCGGGATCATATTTGTTGCCGTGCTGGGCCTCGGTGTTTATTGGTTCATCGTTAAAGACAAGGCGCCGCAGCTCAGCCGCGTGCAAGAGGAAGAACAGCAGCTGAAGTTGACGTTCGAAAACAAACAGCGCAAAGCCGCCAACTACGATGCGTACAAGACGCAGTTAACGCAGATTGAGCAGTCTTTTGGCACCATGCTTCGACAGCTTCCGGGCCAAACAGAAATTCCAAGTTTGATCGTTGATATTTCGCAGACGGGCCTGGCGGCCGGGTTGCAGGAAAAGCTGTTCGTGCCGCAGCCCGAGGTTCCGAAGGACTTCTACGCCGAGAAGCCGATCAAGATTCGTCTTGAAGGTGGTTTCCACGAACTCGGAAATTTTGTCAGCGGCATAGCCGCGTTGCCGCGAATCGTGACGTTGCATGATATCAACATCCAGCGCGTCAATGACGAGGTGTACGACAACCTGAGTATGGAAGTGACCGCTAAGACATACCGCTATATTGATGAGGAAACAAAGTGATCATGCGCGCTTCCCAGACATTCAAAATTGTTGTGATGGTCTTTGTGGCGGCCTGTGGTCTTGTGGCCTGTGGCAGTGACATGGACGATCTCGACGAGTACATCAATGGGGTCAAAGCAAAGCCTGGTGGTCGCATCGACCCGTTGCCGGAAATCACGCCGTATACGGTTTTTATGTACATTGCTGATGCTGAGGGTGTGCGCTCGCCGTTTATGCCGGATACACCGCAGGCGAGCAGTATGAGCGGCGGCGCGCGACCGGATCGCGACCGTAGCCGTGAATACCTCGAGAGTTTCCCGCTGGATACGCTCGGCATGGTCGGAACGCTGGATATGGATGGCACGTCGTTTGGTCTCGTGCAAGCTGCTGACGGTTTGATTCACCGCGTCACGCCTGGCAATTACATGGGCCAGAATGACGGACGAATTACGGAGATTTCTGAATCAGAAATTTTACTGGTCGAAATTATTTCTGATGGAATTGGCGGGTATATCGAGAGAGACGCCGCAGTCAGTCTTTCGGACTGACACCTGAATGGAACTGGGAGTAACTGGAATGATGCTCAAAATGAACCCGACGGTCGGTCGCCACACTCTGGTGTTAAGGCTGGCCGCATTGGTACAGGCAGCATTGCTGCTTTTCCTGGGCGCTAATGCCAGCGCGCAGGAAGGCAACAAGCTGCAAGACATTCAGGTGCAGAGTCTGCCCGGCCAGCGCGTCGAGCTGAAGCTGATCATGAGTGAGTCGGCGCCAGAACCGCTGTCGTTCACCATTGAGAACCCGGCACGCATCGCGCTCGACCTGCCGAACACGACGCTTGGATTGAGTTCGCGTCGCCAGGACGTCAACCTCGGGCCTCTCGACACGGTACTGACGGCTGAGGCCAACGGTCGCACCCGAGTGGTACTGAATCTCGGTTCCATGGTCCAGTACGAAACTCGTCGAAGCGGCAACATGGTTATCGTCACCCTCGGTACCGGAGAGGACTACAGCGCGGGCACCACCCAGTTTGCCAGCGCACCGGCTTCTGATACCCGTTCTTATGCAGCCCCTGGCAGCCGTTCGATTTCAAACGTTGATTTTCGCCGTACGAGTGAAGGCGGCGGCCGCGTTATTGTTGACCTGACCGACCCGTCAACGCCTGTTGATATTCGCCAGGAAGGCGGCCGCGTTGTTGCAACATTCAAAGACACAGGTTTGCCGGCCGAACTGATGCGCCGACTGGACGTTATGGATTTCGCGACGCCAGTGACGACGGTGGATACGCTCCGCACTAATCGCGACGCACGTATCGTGATTTCGGCGAACGGCAAGTATGAGCAGCTTGCTTATCAGTCGGACAATGAGTTTACGATCGAAATCAATCCTGCGACGGTATCAACGGAGCAGGAATCGAGCTTGTTCTCGGAGACGAAGGAATACGAAGGGCAACGCCTGACGTTGAACTTCCAGGACATCGAAACGCGGGCCGTTCTGCAGCTGTTGGCTGAGACCTCCGGCAAGAACATCGTGGTATCCGATACCGTGCAGGGCAACGTGACGCTGCGCCTGCGCAATGTTCCGTGGGACCAGGCGCTGGATATTGTCATGACCACTAAAGGTCTGGACATGCGGCAAAACGGCAATGTCATTATTGTCGCACCGGCCGAAGAAATTGCGGCGCGTGAGACAGCCGATCTTGAAGCCAAGCTCGCAATCAGCGAACTGGAGCCGGTCTATTCCGAGTTCCTGCAGGTCAACTACGCAAAGGCATCTGATCTCGCCAGCCTGATCACCGGTAGTGGGGGTGGCAATCCGCTGCTGTCGGAAAGAGGCAGTGTAGGTGTCGATGACCGTACCAATACACTGCTGGTTCAGGACACAGCTGAGCGGTTGCAGAACATTCGTCGCCTGGTCACTACGCTGGATATTCCGATCAAGCAGGTGTTGATCGAGTCCCGTATCGTTGTCGTGAATGACGACTTCAGCCGCGATCTTGGTATGCGCCTGGGCGTAACCGCATACAACGAAAACGGTGATGACGGACTGACCGTCATTTCCGGCTCGGGTGTTGGCACCGATACGATGATTAACTCGTCAATCGAGAATCTTAGTGATCCCGCCAACGGCACGATTTTCCCGGTCCAGCTGCCGACGCTTAACAATCGCTACAACGTTAATTTGCCAATCGGCGAAGCAGCCGGCCGCTTCTCGCTGGCTATACTGGAGAACGATTACCTGGTTGATCTTGAATTGACGGCGATGGAAGCAGAGGGTCGCGGTGAAATCGTTTCGACGCCGCGCGTCATTACGGCCAATCAGAAGGAAGCGACGATCAAGCAGGGTGTGGAAATTCCGTACCAGCAGTCAGCGTCTTCTGGTGCCACGACCGTGCAGTTTAAAGAGGCGGTACTGGAGCTTGTGGTAACGCCGCAAATCACACCGGATAACAACATCATCATGGACCTGCGCGTCAGCAAGGACAACGTCGGCGAGATCATTTCGACCGGCGGTCTGGGTGGCACAGTACCGAGTATTGATACCCGCTCCGTCGAGACGCAGGTGCTGGTAGCAAACGGGCAAACCGTCGTGCTTGGCGGCATCTACGAAACCGAACGGCGTGAAACGATCAGCAAGGTACCGTTTCTCGGTGACATTCCGTTCGCCGGTGCCCTGTTCCGCAGCAAGCAGCGGGTGGACAATAAGGCAGAGCTGCTAATTTTCGTGACGCCGCGAATTCTTGAGGAAGGCTCGACCATCTACTAAGGTTTGCGGATTCGTTATTATCAGAAAGCCAACCTTCGGGTTGGCTTTCTTCTTACGGCTGCTGCATGAAACATCCGAAGAACATCTTTCTTATAGGCCCTATGGGTGCCGGCAAGTCGGCGGTCGGTCGCCAGCTGGCGCGTTCGTTGCACCTGACGTTTATGGATAGCGACGACGAAATCGAGTCGCGTACCGGTGTTGACATTGCATTCATTTTTGAAAAAGAGGGTGAGGCTGGTTTTCGCAAGCGTGAGGCGAGCGCAATCGACGACCTGACGCGGCATGACGGCGTGGTGCTTGCGACCGGCGGTGGGGCCGTCGTCGATCCGGACAGTCGCAGCCGTCTGGGTGGGCGTGGCTACGTGGTGTACCTGTATACCACCGTCGACCAGCAGTTTGCGCGTACCCAAAAGGGCCGTGAGCGACCGCTGCTGGAAAACGGCGATCGTCTGGAGATCCTGGAGAAGCTGCTGCTCGAGCGTGACCCGATGTACCGGGAAATCGCCGATCTTGTCGTTGACACCGATGGCCGCAAAGTACACTCGGTCGCCCGGGAGATCATCGACCACGTGTCCTAGCCGCCGCCGAGATCGCCGCGCGCATGCTGCTACAAGCGGTGCGATATTGCGGTAACCTACGCCAATGTCTGTTGCAAACACTCTCACGGTCGACCTCGGGGAACGCGGCTATCCGATCGTCATCGGGCGCGATCTGCTGAGCGGTAACTTCGATCTGGCCGAATACGTGCGTGGCCGTGACTGCCTGGTTGTCAGCAACGAGACGGTGGCGCCACTGTATCTCGACAAGCTGCTTGGCGACCTCAAGGGCCTCGACGTTACACACCTGAACCTCGCAGACGGTGAGGCGTACAAGACGCTGGCGGCGGTGGGCGATATTCTCGACGAGCTCGTGCGCCTGCGTGCGAACCGTGATACCACGGTCATCGCGCTTGGTGGTGGTGTCGTTGGCGACATTGCCGGTTTCGCCGCAGCCTGTTACATGCGCGGCGTCGCTTTTCTCCAGGTACCGACAACCTTGCTCGCACAGGTCGACTCTTCGGTTGGAGGCAAGACCGGTGTCAACCATGAGCACGGCAAGAACCTGATCGGCGCGTTTCACCAGCCGACGGCGGTGCTGATTGATACCGATACGCTGGGAACACTGCCGCAGCGAGAATTACACGCGGGCCTTGCCGAGGTCATCAAGTACGGTGCAATTTGCGACCGCGACTTTTTCGGCTGGCTCGAAACGCACATGCACGCGTTGCTGGAAAGAGACCCTGAAGCACTGGCGACGGCAATTTGTCGATCATGTGAGTTAAAGGCCGAGGTGGTCGCCGAGGACGAGCGTGAATCGGGGCGGCGCGCGATCTTGAATTTCGGCCACACCTTCGGCCACGCAATCGAGCACAGCCAGGGTTACGGGGAGTGGCTGCACGGCGAAGCGGTTGCCGCAGGCATGGTGCTGGCTGCGAAACTGAGCGGTATCGACCCGGCAGAGGTCGACCGCCTGCGCAACCTGCTTGCTGCAGCGGGGCTGCCGGTGGCGCCACCCACGATTTCGAACAGTCGCTGGATGTCCGCGATGGGCATGGACAAAAAAGTGCAGCAGAAGCAGCTGCGCTTCGTCTTGTTACGGTCTTTGGGCGACGCATACACGACCGCTGACTACGACCAGCATCGCCTGCAGTTATTAACCGGCGGTGCTGCTTGATGCAGGCTGGCGGCCTCGCACCTTACGCTGCCGACGAATTACGCAGTCGGGGCAGGAAATACGAAGAGCCTGGCTCGGCCTATCGCGGCGAATACCAGCGCGACCGCGACCGCATTATTCATTCGACGGCCTTCCGGCGCCTCGTTTACAAAACGCAGGTTTTCGTGAATCACGAGGGCGACCTGTACCGAACTCGTCTGACGCACTCCCTGGAGGTGTCGCAGATCGGGCGCACGGTGGCCGTGGCGTTGCAACTTAACGAAGCATTAACCGAAGCTATCTGCCTGGCACACGATCTCGGGCATACGCCATTCGGTCATGCCGGTCAGGATACCCTCAACGAGTGCATGCAGAGCTACGGTGGCTTCGAGCACAACCTGCAGTCGCTGCGCGTAGTCGATGAACTCGAAGCGAAGTACGCGGATTTCCCGGGCCTCAACCTCATGTTTGAGACTCGCGAAGGCATCCTCAAGCACTGCTCTGCGCGCAATGCGCGCGAGCTGGGCGACATTGGCCAGCGTTTCCTGAAGCGTCTGCAGCCCGGCCTCGAGGCACAGATCGCCAACCTCGCCGATGCCATTGCCTACAACAATCATGACGTTGACGATGGTTTTCGCGCGGGCCTGTTGAGCCTGGAGCAGCTGCGAGAGCAGCCGTTATTCGACACGCAGTTTCTGGAGGTCGAACGCCTTTATCCGAAACTCGATGACCGCCGG
>Ga0316198_10001998_pt1 | contig 12228 bp, 11 predicted proteins | sample OudBieAanoxic_MG_FD_204935 | JGI IMG/M metagenome (GOLD analysis project Ga0316198, IMG submission 204935) | Coastal sediment microbial communities from Oude Bieten Haven, Netherlands - site A anoxic | ecosystem: Environmental > Aquatic > Marine > Coastal > Sediment | place: Netherlands... | reverse complement strand
GACCAGCTTGATCGCCTCGAGAGCCACATTTCCAAGGGCTCCGTTGTCCTGATTCTGGTTGGTGGCCGCAGCGACCACCATATCGAGCTCCGGCACATAGGTCGCAAGGGTGCCGAAAAAGCCGGTATGGATATAGACGGTGAAACCCTCGATCTCGGCTATCCATATGCCCATGCGGTAGCCCGTGGGGCCGCCATCGGGAAGAGGTTCCACTCCGTCAACGCCCGTCAGCATGACACCTGCTGTCTCGGGATCGGCGAAGACACCGCCGGTGAAGAGGGCGCGATAGAACTTCGCCAGATCACCCACGGTTGAAGCAATCCCTCCCCCACCATAGAGATCGAAGGAGGGATCGAATTCGAATGTGTCGAGGTCACCCAGGAACTGGTGCGCCCGGTCGGGGACTCCGGTTGGACGGGGCTCGAGGGCCTCCCACCAGGTCGAATCCAAACCCAGCTTTTCGTATTCCAGAAGCTCGCGTACGGCCACCGCCATCGGCTGCCCCGAGGTCTGCTCGATGATGCCACCGAGCAGCACGTAGCCGCTGTCGCAGTAGGTGTAGAACTCGCCGGGCGCGCCGTGAGGATCGCCCCAATCAACGGCGGCTCGGAGCTGCTCGGCGCGGGTCCACCGGTGCATCGGATCGGCCACGATCGCCTCTTCATATTGGTCGGGCCCGGTGTGGTCGAAGAGCCCGCTTGTGTGGGTCAGGAGATGGCGGATGGTCATGGCCCCGGTGTCGTAGCCGTCACCGTCGAGCATCATCACGTACTCCTCAGGAAGGTGGTCGGCGATGGAATCGTCAATATCGAGCATTCCCTCTTCTGAAAGACGCAAGACCGCGGCGGCGATAAAGGTCTTGGTGTTGCTCGCAATGCGAACCGGCGTCCGGGGGGTCATTCGGATTCCGCCTTCAGGGTCAGCCATCCCGGCGGCACCCTCCCAATACAGCTCGAGCAGAGGTGTGTCGACATGCAGGGCGGCACTTCGGACCGCAACGTTGTCCTGCACCAGTGAGTCCAGGATCGACTGCAGCTGTTGGTCGAGATCAGGCTCGGCGGGCGGCTCTGAACAACCGAAACAAAGTGACCCGATAAAAAAAACGAGGGCGAGACGCGTGGCATTTTGGAGCATGAATCCTCCCCGGTCGGCGATTCTAGCAACCTCTGCCGAACATTTCCCGACAGGGTCCGTACTGGTATCGTAATGGCTGTGCGAAAACGCATTTGTTTCCCGCTTGTAGCGATCTGTCTCATTGCGGCTTCCGCTGTGGCCCAGGAGCCGCCCCCAACCGACCGCGTCTTCATGGACAGCGTTCGGGTCGATGTGGTCAATGTCGAAGTCTTTGTGGCCGACGGCAAAGGCAATCCCGTCTACGGACTCCAGCGCGAGGACTTCGAGCTGATCGTCAAAGGCCAGCCGATGGTGATCAGCAACTTCTACGCACCGCCAGCTCCGGATGCGCAATCGGCCGAACCAGGGCCGATCGCTTTGGAAGCGATCGAGGTCCCCCCACCCCCTCGCCATATCGTGGTCTTTGTCGACCATACGAATTTTATGCCGGCGCGGCGCCAGGAGGTCATGGATTCGCTGCGTGGACTGATCGAGGAACGGATCTCACAAGGTGATCGGATCATGATCACGGCCTACGATTCGCGCGTCGACATCCTCTCCAACTTTGGTGACGATCCCGAGGTCCACGCCGCAGCTCTCGAAACGATCATGAACACAACGGCATCGACGTTTCAAACTCAATCCGACTACAACCGAATCCTCCGCTGTATCGAGGTCCAGTGCAACGACCCCGACTCCATACGCCAGGACATCGACACCTATGCTCGGGAATTGCGACACCGCAGCCGGATCATGCTCGCCCACCTCGGCACCGTCGTTGATTCGATGGCCGGCCTCCCCGGGCGCCGGTCGCTTTTACTCGTCGGCGACGGCGTCGCGGTCCTGCCCGGCGAGTCTCTGTATTCGATCTACCAGAACCAGAACGTCGGCCAGGATGGCGGGATGCGGTACCAGTTCGAGGCCAGACGTTTCAGCATCGATCGCGAGATTGATGAGGTGACAAATCTCGCCAATGCACGTCGCGTGACGATCTACGCATTGAACGGCGGCGGCGTGGTCGGAAACCCGCTCTCGATGTCCTCTGCCTCCGTCTCGTCAACCCAACTGGTCACTACCGATGTCGATTTCGTTCGCGACGCAAACTACTCTGCAAGCATGCAGGATTTCGCGGACAGTACCGGCGGCAGAATTATCTACCGGCCGACCGAGGAGACACTTGCCGACTTGAAACAGGACTTCGATGCCGCCTACTCCCTCGGCTTCAACCCCGACCACGAGCCCGACGACAAAGCAAGGAATATCAAAGTCCAGGTGGCCAGGGATGGCCTGAAGCTGCGGTTCCGCGATAACTACACGCTCAAAACGGATGAGGGTTCGGCCGCACTCCGGACCAGAATGGCGATGATCGCGGGTCAGAGCGAAAACCCACTCGGTATTTCAGTCGAGTTCGAACCCGTCGCCGAACGTGCAGGCCGGCGGAGAGTGATTCAGACAGCGGTTCGAATCCCGATCGATTCACTGACAATGTTGCCGGTCGGCGGCGATGTGTATCAGGGGCAGCTCGAGTTCTCGTTCTACCTCGAAGACGAAAAAGGCGCCTCGACCCCGATCCAGAAGAGTGAGCTGCCGCTCGAGCTACCGGGCGAGGCGGTGTCCGGGACGCCTCCGGGCCACATCACTTATGACGTCGGGTTCAAAGTCCGGCCCGGAAATCACCGGTTGGCGTTGAATGTGACCGACGCCCTGAGTTCTACCGCGTCAACGATGACCTGGAATCTCTCGATAAATTTTGACGACCAGGTCGTCGTTACGGATCGGTAGTCCACCCGCCAGATCCAAATTTCGGATTTGCTGTCGGCTTCCGGCCGACGCGTCGCACCGTCGCCTGCGGGCGGTTCATGGCCTCCTCCTTCAGATGAGGCCTGATCCGCCACAGCAGCCGCCGGCGGGTTCGGATTTCGGATTTTCTGCCCGCCCACGCAGCAGGCGAGACGCCTGCTCAACAAGAAATGGCTTGATCAAACGAGGGTTTTTGTGGGGCAGCCGTCCCGGCTGCCAGGTGGGTGGGTGGTGATGTCATGGGGAGCGAGAAAAGTGTCCCCACCCTGTCATCCTGAGCCAACGAACGACGATGCCTCCCCCGTGTCATTCCGACCGAGCGAGCGGAGCGAGCGAGTGGAGGAATCTATGGGGAAACGAGTCAGCGCGCGTCGGACATCCCATAGATCCCTCGGCTCGCTTCCAGCTGCACCCTGCGGGCTTCGCCGTGAAAGGTCGCTCGCTCGGGATGACAGTAAGGGGAAACGCCGTCCTCGGGATGACAGAGGAATAGAGCGCTCGCTCGGGATGACAGAGAACGGGAACGCCCGAGCTACAAGATCAGTCATACTCACCCGCAGGAGGATCTCTCAATGCAACGACTGACGATACATATGTGCGTCCTTTTGGTGCTCGCAGCCTTGGTCCCCGCGGCCCATGCCGAAGATGGTGAAGCACCAACCGGCAAGCTCATGGTGGTGTGGACCAGCGCCGACCCCGATGTCGCAGAAAAGGTCTGTCTGATGTACGCCCACGCCGCCAAGAAGTACGGCTGGTTTGCCGAAGTTCACCTGGTCGTGTGGGGACCATCACAGCGACTTCTGGTTGGCGACCCGTCGATCCAGACCAAGGTCAAGACGATGCAGGAGGACGGCGTCGTGGTCGAAGCCTGCGTGGCGTGCGCCACACAACTCGGGCTGGTCGATCAGATCCAGGCTCTAGGCTACGAGGTGAAAGGGATGGGGAAACCCTTGACAGAGGCCCTCAAGAACGCCGACACCGAGGTGTTGACCTTCTAGCCTGTTGCGGATTTTGCTGCCAGGCTGGTCAGACGCAAGATCAGGACCGCGACATAACTGCGAAGGTCGGCAGGGCTGACGTCGCCGGGAGGCCTCGCCTCGTCACCGATCTCGAAATCAGACAGCGCCCGCACCAGCTCGGCGGGGGTGACCTCGGGGTCTCGGTGGGCGGCGGCCTCGAGATGATCATCCACGGTGTAACCAAGGATCTCGAGCGCCCTCAGGTCGACGAGGTCACCGAGCCCGAAATTCGAACGCAGGTCACACAGAATTCTCGCAGCAATCTCCTTCGGACGGTCGATCTTGACATTCCCGATGATCGTCTTTTCAGGCTCGAGTTGAGGACAACGATCCCGGGCAATGTTGACGACCAGCGAGTCATCACCGCGACGAAGAAGGAACTTCCCGTCCGTCTCGGGCGCCTCGATCCTCTGAATCTTCGCTCCGATATCGCCCGCCACCTCGAGGAGGGCCGCCTCGCCGACACGCACCCGATCCTCGATCGTGCGAAGCTCGAGGCTCTCGGTCGCCCGGTGGTGGATGTGATAACCCGCCAACGCGGCACCGCCGGTCAGGAAAAAGCCGTCTTCACGGGCAAAAAATTCCTCGAGAACTTCCTCCTGAAATGAGTCGAGGCCCATCATCGTCTCGCCTCCCCTTGGCGCCCTCACACCTTATAGAATAAATGTACCACGCTATGGTGGGATCGTCCCCGCTCGACGAGCTTGGCGAAAACGAGGGCCGGCAAACCCTCGCGGCGATCATCGTCTGGAAACGAGTCGTTTGGCCCACTCACCGCATGACAACGTCGTATTCTCAATGCCATAAGATCTCTTAACTCTCTTTTTTTCAATTAGTTTCTGACACAGTTCAGAATTATCTTACACCTGATGACAGTTTTTGACAGGAGTCGACACTCCATCGACATTTCTTCACGAATCGACAGTTCTTGACAGTATTTCCAGCCCTTTGTTAACGTCGAAGGATGATCGAAGAGCAAACCTACGCAATCGACGAGATCGAGAAGCACACCGGCTTTGATCGGCGCACAATCGCCTACTACGTGCAGCAGGGGCTGCTCCCCAGGGTCGGTCGGAGGGGCCCGAGAACCCGCTACTCACAGCTTTTCTTCAACCGTCTCCAATTCATCAGGATGATTCGTGATCTCCAGGACCGCGGGGCGATGGGAACGATGACCCTCAGTGACTTCCGAGATCTTTTCCAGAGCGTGCCCGAGGAGACCATCGCTGAGGTGGTCGGGGGCCGGGAGCCACTCGATGCTGCGGCCCAGAGTGCTCCGCAGGATGGGTCTGCGATGACTTCGTCAAGCGACCGCAAGCGGGCGATGGTCCAAACGATCGAAGACCTTCGACAGAAAATCGTCGACAGACCGGTGGCGGCACGACTCGAATCGCGCGGAGTTCCTATGAACCCAGCGCATAAAACCACGCCGATTGTTGAAGCCGAAGAGACATTTGCGGAGAGAGCCTATATCGCGTTGCCAGACGCACCTCAATCTGCCGAGGAGCGCGAGACTCCTTCGGGCGAATATCATCGCCTGACCCTCGAGGCGATCGAGCGGTCACCGAACGCACCGATTCCGGTCCGACACACCGCCCCTTCCCCACCGATCGAAGATCAGCTGCGCGAAGCTCTCGCCCACCTGACCGCAGTGGTGAAACGTCAACCTCGCGCTTATCTGCGCACCACCGAGACCTGGACCCGCGCGCGGGTGACCGGGGAACTCGCCCTCTCAATCCGGGGATTGGAGGATCGCCACCTGCCGCTGCTTGAAAGCGTCGCTCGAATCCTGAGAAATCTGATTCGCGATTCCGAGGGAGCGTTTTAGCCTGCCCTTCAATCCACGCGAGCCACACCAATCGAATCATGTCTCCCCGACCTCGGTTCGCTTCGCTCTTCATTGCTGTCATCCTGAGCGAGGCCCTTCGAGGGCCGAGTCGAAGGACCCCCCGACTTCTCCGGAGAGTGTCTCAGACGTCGGGGGATCCCTCGACTCGTAGAACTCGCTCGGGATGACAGAGGAAAGTGGCGCTCGCTCGGGATGACAGAGGAAACTCGGGATGACAATTGGAACGGCGGTCAACCTGTTGGCATTTTTTTGGTGCGGCCGTCTCGGCTGCACGATTCCACAATCGATGATGTGCAGGCGGGACGCCTGCACCAAATGTATCGCTGGATTCGGTGAACAAGGGCGGTAATGATTCCGCTCCTACAGCTACCCGACAGGCGTTGCCTCTTACTCCTTCGCCTGAACGGTGATCCGCGCCTTTGCGATGTGGTCCACCGCCCACCTCAGGGTCGTGTGTTTGAAGTCGAAGGTCTTTTCATTGTTTTTCAGACTGACGCTGTTCCCCACCCGATCGATGACCTTGCCGTCTGCATCGAGGAACTCGACCAGCATTTCGATCTTCCATTTGGTGGCAGATTTCGTCGCGCAACGGAGGCGGGTGGTGATGATCGCATTCATGTCGGCGTCGGCGGAGCTGAAAGCTCCTTTGATTCCGCCGCCCTTGGCGCCAGCGACTTCGAACTCCACCCTTTTGACATCGATATCGCCCGCGCTTCCCTCGAGGTCCAATCCGTTCAGGGGCGAGAAATCGACGGTCGTTTTAAAATCTGTTCCTGCCGAACTCTCAGCCTCAGGAGCAGCTTCGGCCTCAACAGCGGGTTCGGCTTCCTGACTGCTCTCGGCCTCCTCCTGTGCGGCTGCAGTACCCAACGCAAACATCATGAAAAGAACCAGGATCACAGCCAAAGGCCAACGTTCGCGAGTCATTTCACACCTCCGAGTTCGATTGTCCGGTCAGTGTAGCAGGCCGTCCCTCAGCCTTTGACGACCCATCCCCTCGATCGCAAATAATCCCTGATCTTTTCGCGGTGGTCGCCCTGGATCTCGATATGAGTTCCACCCGCCTTGCCGCCAGAGCCACAGGTCCGTTTGAGTTCACCGGCGAGATCCTTGAGGAAGGCCGGGTTTCGGGGCAGGCTTTCGACGATCGTCACCGTCTTTCCCTTTCGGCCCGCCTTCTCGATGCGAAGCCGAGCCGTGATTCTATCCGGCACGGCTTCGTCCATTTGGGAGGAGCATCGGCAGCTCTTTTCCGGCCAACCGCATTTCGGGCACACTCGACCCCTGTCGGTGGAGTAGACGGTCCCTGGTTTCCTGCCCGCACTCATGACCATCAGCTTACGTGCCGAATCCTGAGTTGTCATCCCAGCTGGACACGCAAACGGTCGCAGGTGAGCATTCGACGGTCTTTGCATGAGAATTGGGAATTTATACTTGAATTTACACCTTATTTATGCCATAGTGTAAATCCGGGCGACGTCCACCATCCCGGGCTGTTTGGAGGCGATCATGGAAACCATCGCAGAACAAAACGCCACGCCGTTTTTCCCCGCTGTCGAAGCACTGCCTGAAGATCGGGCCGAATGGCCCGACGACGCCGGCAGGGAGTACAGCCGGCTGCTTCGCGAGCTGAACTCCTGGAGTCGCGACCATGACTGGCCGATGTCGGCCAACTCATGGGTTGCTGAGGAGGCGGTGCGCCGAGGCTGGTGACCGGCACGTTGGCCCGGTTCAGACGTCAACCAGCAAATTCACCGCTTCGACGATTCGATCGACATTGGGCAGGGCGGCATCTTCGAGGTGGCGAGCGTACGGCAGAGTATCTTCGACGCACACACGAGCGAAGCGTGGGCTGAGCGCAGCCTCGAGACAGATGGCCGCCATCTCCCCCGACAGGCCAAACTCTCGATAGTCCTCGTCAACGACCAGCAGGCGGCCGGTCTTCCGAACTGACTCGACAATGGTCTCGATATCAAGCGGGCGGAGCGAGCGAAGATCGATAACCTCGCACGACACGTTACTGGGGAGGAGTTTCTCGGCCGCTTCAAGTGCACGGTGAACGCCGACGGCGACCGACACGATCGTCACGTCGCTCCCGTCACGCCGGACAGCTGCCTTGCCAAATAGTGTCGCGTGCGGCAGGTCGGGAACCGGACCGACTGCACCCTCGGTTGGGACATCGAAGGATACGGTGTCACGCCCACCGCTTCCGAGGAACTCGAGCCAATTGTCTGACAACAGCTTTGGTTCCATGAAGACAACCGGGCCGTCGTGAGCGAGGGCGGTGGTCATGAGACCGTAGGCATCGGCAGGTGTCGAAGCGATGACAACCGTCAAACCGGGAATCGAGGCCAGGGTGCCCCACAACGACTGGCCGTGCTGACCCCCATCACCGTAACCGCCACCCGAAGGGGCACGGATGACCATCGGCACCTTCCATCTCCCACCCGAAAATCCCTCGAGTTTGGCAATGTGGTTGAGTACCGCATCGAACGCGACGGCAATGAAGTCGACCATGTATAGCTCGACCACCGGACGCAACCCGGCCATTGCAGCTCCGGCGGCGGCGCCGAAGAACGCCGACTCGCTGATCGGCGCGCCAAGGATTCTGTCGGCTCCGAAGCGCGCGAGGAGTGGCGCGCGCAACATCGGCGCATCCTCACCGATGAGGACAATAGAATCGTCCCGCGCCATCGCATCCTCGATGGCTCGATCTACCGCTTGACCCAGATTCATTTCAGGCATCGGCAGACCCTCCGAAATCCGCCAACGCGATTTCAACCGCAGATTCGATCTCGGTCGCGACCTCGGACTCGATACGGTCACGCTCACTCTGGTGTCTTTTCATCGCCTTGCGCGCAGCGAGCATGGGATCTCCCCGCCCATCTCGCACGGGACCCCTACGCGCCCTGGCCATCACTGACATCATCCGGGTCATTCCTCCGGCACGATCCTTGAGACCGCCGCCGCCACGGGTCGCCGCAGAGGAAATGACCTTGGCAAAGGTGCTTCTACCCTCGGCCATTGGTTGCCTTGCCATTCGAAGTAATGGATCGCCGAGAAAATGGCCATCCAGACGCGGACAGCTCGCCAGGAGAAATGTCGGACCCTTGCCGCGCCGCGCGAAATCGATCAGTTTTCCCGCTGCCTTGTGAACCACCCGGACATCGGTACCGTCGACCGAGTCGGCACGCAATCCGAACGCCCGCGCGCGTTCGACATGGCGGCCGCCGGTCACCGCCTCGGAGGACGTCGTGATCGCCCAACCGTTGTCGATGCAAACCACGATCAACGGGAGGGACCACGCAGCCGCGAGGTTGAGGGTTTCGAGCGCCATCCCGGAGTTCATCGCGCCCGTGCCGGTGAAGGCGACCGCCACCTTGTTGGCGCGCAGCCGGCGGTTGGCAAGTGCGAAACCGGCGGCGGTCGGCAGCGAGGCACCCACGATTCCAGAGGTCGCGGCAAGATGTTCCTTCGAGAAAAGGTGCATGTGGCCTCCACGACCACCGCACAATCCGTCCTCGCAACCGAGGAGTTCTCGGAGCATCGAAACGATGGGCACCCCCCGAACCACCAGTTCCGGCGAGCAGCGATGCGTCAGAGCAAGGCCGTCTCCATCACCGAGGAGGGTGACGACCCCAGCCGCGACAGCCTCTTCTCCTGTGCCAAGGTGCATTTCACCGGCAATGAGCCCGCGGTGCCACAAATCCTCGACCGCGAGCTCGTAGCCGCGAGCACGCAACATCTGACGGTAGAGGCCTGCAAGTTCCATGATTGTGACTTGAAGCAGAATACCACCGCACTCACGCCTGCCCAATGCTCGATGCTCGATGCTCGATGCGAAGGCTTGGGGCCTGGGGCTCGAGGCTTGGCTTCGCGTGACCGACCCCCGACCAGGGACTCCAAGCCTCAGGTCTCAAGCCTCAAGCCCTGCTTGGGTGGGTTGGCGGATCGAGTATCCAGTATCGAGGATCGGGCGGCCAGGGATTTTAGTCGCGGGCGGTGGCTCCGCTGGCGTGGGCTTCGACGATTCGTTTGAGTTGATCGAGGGTACTATCCTGCATAGCCGGAATCAGGAGAGCCTCGAGCTTTCGATGGAGCAGGCGCCAATCTTCCTCGCAAACGAGGACAGCGTTGCCCTTCATGCCCGTGATCAGGACCGGCCCGAGGCCGGCACAGACCTGATCCATCACGAATTGGAATTCGTTCTGGGCGTCGTTGCTCGGGATCCGCTGCATCGTCATTCTTGACCCCCTCGAAATAAATACCGGCGATGAGCGACCCACGCTCATAGAATCGCTCATCTCAGATTCCATTCTCTCACCATTTTCGGGTGGCGTCCAAATTCAAAGGAAATACCTTTCAACCGGCCGTGCGGGTGTTGGGCAGTCTGCGATAATGATCGTGGAGAAGCCCATGGCTCATCACACGGTCAAGCAGGGCCACAAGGACCTGGTGGAACGGATCAACCGTTTTCCTCAAGGTGCTACTCCGTCGGAACTTCTCTACCAAATCCTGGAATTGTTGTTCTCGGAACGCGAAGCGGAGCTGGTTTCGCTGCTGCCGATCAAGGCATTCACCGCTGAAAAGGCAGCCCAGGTGTGGAAGATGCCGGTCGACTCGGCGCGGGTGCTGCTCGACGAGCTTGCCGGCCGGGCGGTCCTGGTAGATATCGAATCAGAGGACGGATTTACGTACGTCCTACCGCCTCCAATGGCCGGGTTCTTCGAATTCTCGATGATGCGGATCCGCGACGATCTCGACCAGAAGGTCCTGGCCGAGCTCTTCTACCAGTACCTCAACGTTGAAGAGGACTTCATCAAAAACCTGTTCACCCAGGGCGAAACCCAACTTGGAAGAACATTCGTCGCCGAATCCTCGCTACCGATTGAAGGTGCGCTTTCGGTCCTCGATTACGAAAGAGCGAGCCACGTCGTCGAAAGCGCCACTCATATCGGTGTCGGCATCTGCTACTGCCGCCACAAAATGGATCACCTGAATCGAGCCTGTGCGGCGCCGATGAACATCTGCATGACCTTCAACAACTCAGCCGCATCGCTGACCCGCCACGGTCATGCCCGTGCAGTGGACACGGCAGAATGCCTCGATCTCCTCGAAGAGGCGTGCGAACGCGGTCTCGTCCAGTTCGGAGAAAACGTACAGCAGAGGGTCAACTTCATTTGCAACTGTTGCGGTTGTTGCTGCGAGGCGATGATCGCAGCCCGTCGCTTTGGCCACCTGCACCCGGTTCACACAACCAACTACCTGCCGCGGACCGATATCGAGCGTTGCACCGGGTGTGGCAAGTGCGTCGCAGTATGTCCGGTCGAGGCGATGACATTGGTATCGGCCAACGATCCTCATAAGCCCAAGCGCAAGGCGGCAAGGCTCGATGAAGAACAGTGTCTCGGATGTGGAGTTTGCGTGCCGGCCTGCCCGGAAGGCGGTATCACCTTGGTTCCGCGCGAGGAGCGGGTCATCACGCCGGTCGACTCCGTCCGCCGGACGGTGGCGATGGCAGTCGAACGAGGCACCCTGCAGCATCTGATTTTTGACAATCATGCTGTCGTCAGCCACCGCGCGATGGCCGCGGTCCTCGGCGCCATCCTGCGGCTTCCACCGGTCAGGCGATCCATGGCGCGAGGCCAGTTGGGGTCGCGCTACCTGGACAGACTGATCGAGTGGAATGAAAGCCGGTCCTCCTCTGCGTAGGACCTCAGGTACTCGATTCTCGATTCTCGATACTCGATTCCATCACCGTGTCGGAGAATGCCCCGTCGTCATCTGGTGGGTGGGCAGGTTCAATTCCAAAACCCGTGGGGTACGGTGCCCAGAGGGCGGCGACTTCCTCTGCGGGATGCAAGATCGGCTTGACCAGAAACCACACCACAATCACCACGAAGAGGATTGTCGTAAGGATGCTGCCTTCGAGTCCGAACTCTCCGCCGGTTATCAGGTCGGCGCCGGATGGCGTCACCACAAAAAGTTGGTTGTCGATTTTGATGCCGCTGACATCAAAACCCCACAGCCAGCTCTGGGCGAGGTTCCAGGATAGATGAAAGCTGATGGGAAGCCACAGCCTGCGGGTCTGGAAATAGAGAATGACCAGGAGGACGCTGGCAAGGAAAATGTTGGCGACGCCGATCATCGTCACGTCGGGATTGGAAAGATGGGCCAGGGTGAAGGGCAGACAGAGCAAAAGACCTGCGATCCAGCGCCGGCTGCCCTCCGCCAGAACCTGGAGTGGATAACCCCTGAAAAGGAATTCCTCGACCGCGGCCGCGAGAGTGAAGAGAACCAAAAAGAACGGCAAAGCACCGAAACTTGCCCGCAAATCCGGCGCGAGTGCAAGCGAGACCGAGCCTGAAAGGACCAGTGCGAGGACCAGCGCCCCAGTCACAATGGGGCCCGCAACGAGCCCGGTCGCCAACTCGCGCAACCAGCCGC
>Ga0316198_10001996_pt1 | contig 12235 bp, 9 predicted proteins | sample OudBieAanoxic_MG_FD_204935 | JGI IMG/M metagenome (GOLD analysis project Ga0316198, IMG submission 204935) | Coastal sediment microbial communities from Oude Bieten Haven, Netherlands - site A anoxic | ecosystem: Environmental > Aquatic > Marine > Coastal > Sediment | place: Netherlands... | reverse complement strand
AGGCGCTGACCTCCGGCGAGAACCGGAGCAGGAACTCACCGTTCATCACGCTCGAAAGCATGTCCACCTTCCCCGTGCCGGAGAGATCGAAGGCGGCAGACTGGAGCAGCATTCTGTCGAAGTTCAGGGCGCCGTCGCTGATGCGGAAGTCACCGGCGAGTTGACTGAACTTGGTCGCACCGGTCGCCGAAGAGGAGGCGAGGTTGGCGAGGGTTTGCTGTCCGAGCACTCCGGCCACCTGACCCACCGAACGCAGCACGTCAAGATTGCCCACCTGACCTTCGACAATGCGCGCCACGCCTTCGCCTTGGAGAGATTTCATCAAGGCGGTCGGATCGCTCCCCGCGCCGGTTCCGGCCACGCGACCCGTGAAACGTCCCATGAGGATCTCGCTCTTGCCTGTCTGGTCGGCGACAAAGGGATCCATATCGATGCCAAGTGCCTCGCCGGAGAACTCGAACGGCTGCGGGCTCCGCGTGAGGTCGCTCGCCAGCCGGCCGCTGAACCGGCCGTCATAGAGCTCCATGGACACCGGTTCGAGGGTGGCGACGCCCCTTTCAAGCCGCAATTGTGCGTCGAGATTGCGAAAGTGGAGATTGACCCACGATCCCTCGGCCACCTTCAGCGAGCCGTCGGCGACGGCGCGAACAAGAAAGCTGTCCGGGTCGGGCGGAGCGCTCTGGTCATCTTCCCCACCCGCCATCAGACCGAGCAATTCGCCCAGATCTGCGCGCTGCGATTCAATCGCGAACTCGAGCGTCGGTCGATCCAGGAACGCGAACTGGAGTTTGCCGGCAAAGTCGCTTTCACCAACCCGGGCACTCAAGCCTTCGACCGCGACCGTGGTTCCATGGAGATTCACAACCGCACTGACGTCGGCGACAGTCTGAGTGAGAGCATCGGCGTCGATCGAGAGATCACTCAATTTGGCCGTGACGCGGATCTCGGGCAATTGGTTCTCCGCCAGCACGCCGTGGACACCGGCCTCGAGCTCGACCGGTTTGTTACCGGTGATGGACACGCCGAGATCACCCGCCATCGTTTCGAGCAGCGATGAGAGGTCCGCGACGTCGATGCTGGTCGGCTTCAGATCGAGATCGATCCGCCTGCCGTCGGGCTGCGCCTCGATCGTTCCGGTGAGGGTCACGGCCGTCTTGCCCACGATCAACTCGAAGTGCGTCAGATCGACCGAGTCACCGCCCCCGCCGACAGCGAGATCGATCTTGCCGACCTCCAGATGGAGCGGATCGGGACCGAGTGCAGGATCGGCCACGTCGAGCAGACCGCTCTCGACCGCAACGCGGAACTCGCCACTGCCAAAGCCCGAGATCTCGAGGTCGAGGTCGGTGAGCGCTACTTCGAGAGGCTGATCCGGAGATCTCGAGGCGTCATGAACGCTCAGGCGACCACCGGTCACCCGGATCCCATCGACGGTGATCTCGGGGCCGGCGCCGGGCTCTGCCGATGGCTCTTGCTCTTGGGAAATCTCGGCATCGGCCCCAAAATCAAAATTCCATTTGCCCGACGGATCGCGAACGAAGTTGACCACCGGCTCGACGACCTCGATCGAGGTGACCTCGAGTCGTTTCTCGAGCAGCGGCATGAGCTTGGCGCCGATACGGAGGCTCCCGACGCTGAGAAGATCGCCCTCACCCTCACCGGGTCGCGCGGCGACGGCCACATCGTCGATCTGGAAGCCGAAAACAGGCACGATCGAAAGACTCATTTTGCCGAGCCGCACATCGCGTCCGAGAGTCTCTTCGGCCCTGTCTTCGATGAACCCACGAAAGTCGTCAGCATCCACCACAATGAACAGGATCACGGCGGTCAGCACGAATACCGCCGCCACCGAGGCAAGCACCAGAACGATCTTCTTCATTGCAATCTCCCAGAGATACCTTCACCCCACGATAGCGCGGTTGTTCCAGGGCGAGTAGCCACATTGACCGCTATCTTCACTCACGGCATCGTCTTGCGACCAGGATGAGTGATTGGCGGGCCGCAAGCGTGATCATCTCTTTGCGTACACGAAGTGCATTGGGCCTGTTGAGCACCGGCACAGAGCTTGAGGACACAAGTTCAACGGCTGTGTTCGTGGCACCCGCTACTCATCAACGAAAACCGCCGGCCTCCCCAGGGGCGCCCCCCCAGGCGTTGGTATCACCCGACTCGAAGCCGTCGTAGAACAACAACGTCTCCTCGATCTCGATGAGATGAATCTGAGCCGTGTCCAGATCGGTCAGCCAGAATCGGGTCCCGTCGTGAGCGAGCCCGTAGATCAGCCCGAAGGATGCATCAACGGGCAGATAGCTCCCGAGCACAGTACCGTCGGTGGGATCGAGTCTGTAGATGGCATCGTCGGGATAGGTATTGCCATCAACGACCCAGAGCGATCCGTCGAACAACTCGAGACCCCGAGGTGCCTGATGCCCCGGCGCCGGGATCGTCCTGAAAACCGTGCCGGTGACCGGATCCATCAAGGTCAGATCGGTGCCGAAACTGGAGTGCCAGATCATCGATCCGTCGTAAACCACCCCGTTCGGGGAAGGGTGAGGCGACGCAAATGAGTCCAAAACCACACCGGTCGTGTCATCCATCTGGTACACCATCTGGGGCTCGTCGACATCGCCCCACAGCGTAACGCCATCGTGATCCAGGCCGAACGCCCACGTCGAAGCCGGAGCAGGAAGGGTACCCAATACAGTCATCGTTGCGGGATCGACCTTGTAGATCGTTTGGTCGAAATCATTCACAAACCAGAGCGATGATCCATCCCATCCGATGCCGGCCGGGCGCAGGACCGGTGAGGGAAATGTTGCGACCACCCGGGCGACGCCGGTGAAGATCCTCGTTTTTTCGGTGGAGTGACCCGAGGCATCGGGTTCGCCTCCTCGTGCCGCGTCTTGCGCATCAACCGGGCCAACAACAACCAGTAAAATCGAAACGACAAGAACCAACTTGTGGATCATGAGCTCACTCCCCGTTCTGCTCATATTTTCGCAAATGCCGAGTGAATCTGGTCGCGGCCGACATGTCCGACAACCGCAGTTCCGCGGATCGCGTCCAAACTTCCCGAATTCATGATTCCCTGTATAAACCAGCATAGCTCTTCGCAATGATGCGTTGCAAGTGAGGCTGATGCAGTACTCGACAACCGGACACAGAAGTTGACTGAACCTCCGCGAATTCAGGCCGGCGAGGATCATCGGTGCAGGACCTTGTTCAACCAGATCCTGTTCTCCTACAAGATCAACCCACAGACGGTCTTCTTCTTCGGTTACTCGGACAACTACCTCGGCGACGAACAGATCGACCTCACCCAGGAGAACCGCACCATCTTCCTCGAGGTCGGCTCCGCCTGGTTGCGTTGAGGTCTCGAGAGGGATTTTCCGGCTTTGCCGGGGGATGTTGACCCGGCACCGATCAGGCCGCCGGGATTCTTCCCGGCGTCGCGCGTGTTCTATCTGTCAAGCAATCGCGCCAGAAAGCGGACGGAGGCGGGTTTGACCAGGGACACAGAAAGTACACGGATCGACAGCGGCCTTCCCTTGAGGTCTGATGAGACCAAGCTCGAGCCGCTGACGATCATCATCTACGGCGCTACCGGTGACCTGACGTGGCGCAAGCTCATCCCGGCGCTCTACGAGCTTTATTCGCTGGGCAGTCTGCCGGAGCCCTTCCGGATCGTCGGCACCGGCCGATCGGAGCTCGGCGATGAGCAGTGGCGGGACCGGTTGCTGAAAGGCATGGAACTCGACGACGGCCACGATCTGTCGCGCTGGCCCGACTTCGCCGCCGCCCTCAGTTACATTCAGGCAAATCCCGATTCACCCGAGCAGTTCGACAATCTCGCTCACACCGTGCGAGAAATGAACGGCGGGAACGGCGCCGGCGCCAACCTGCTGCACTACCTCGCGCTGCCTCCCTCGATGTACGAGCCGGTGGCGGACGCAATTGCACACTGCGGTCTGGCCCACGAACACCACGAGGGCGTCGGCTGGTCCCGGCTGGTGGTCGAGAAACCATTCGGCCGCGACCTCCGCACCGCCCAACTGCTCAATCAGCGGCTGCTGGCCGGCTTTGCCGAGCACCAGATCTATCGGATCGATCACTACCTCGCCAAAGAGACGGTGCAGAACGTGCTCGCATTCCGGCTGGCCAACACGATCTTCGAGCCGTTGTGGAACCGCAACCACATCGACCACGTTCGGATCATCGCCGCCGAGACTCTCGGTGTCGAGCAGCGCGCCGGCTACTACGAAGAGGCCGGCGTGCTCCGCGACATGCTCCAGAACCACATGATGCAGCTGCTCGCCGTCACCGCCATCGAGCCGCCCGCCCGCTGGGAGTCCGAACGGGTTCGCGACGAAAGGGCCAAGCTCTTCCGGAGCCTGCAACCCCTCCCACTCGGCCTCGATGTCTACGACGCCATCACTCTCGGCCAGTACGCTGAGGGCGTGGTGGACGGCCGCCCGGTGCCGGCCTACCGGGACGAGCCCGGTGTGGCGCCCAACTCGCTGACGCCCACCTACGCCCGGATGAAGGTCTTTGTCGACAACTGGCGATGGCAGGGTGTCCCTTTCTACCTCACGTCTGGGAAACGCCTCGATCGCAAGGTCTCCGAGGCCATCATCCAGTTCAAGGAGGTCCCCAGCTCCATGTTCCGCGGCATCGCCGGCGATGCCATGACGGCCAACTCGCTGACCCTCGGCTTCCAACCCGAGGAGGTCATTTCGGTCGACTTCCTCACCAAGGCGCCCGGGCCGCGGCTGCGTCTTCGTCCGTCGTCGTTGAGCTTTGACTACTCGGCCGGCGACAAGGAATCGCGCATCGACGCCTACGCCAAGGTGCTTCTCGACTGCATGGCGGGCGATCACATGTTGTTCTGGCGCCAGGACGGCATCGAAGAGAGCTGGCGTTTTCTCGAGCCCGTCCTCTCGCGCTGCGAAACCTGTTCCGAGCGCGCTGAGAACCTGCACTTCTACCCCGCCGGAAGCGCCGGCCCGCAGCGCGCCCTCGACATGATGCCCTCGGGAAGGGATTGAAGCGCATGGACTCTCGCGACCTCAGGTTTCTTCACTTCGGCGACCTGGAAACAGCAAGTGAAGCAGCAGCGCGCACGATCGCCCGCACGTTGATCTACGCCGTCAGGGTCCGCTCCAAGGCCACCCTCGTCCTCGCCGGCGGGTCGACACCGCGATCGATCCACGCCCACCTCGCCGATCCCATACTGTCGTCGCACATCCCATGGAACCTTGTACACCTGTTCTGGGGAGACGAACGCTGCGTCCCGCCTGACGATGCCACCAGCAATTTCGCCATGGCGAAGGCGACGCTGCTCGACCTCGTCGAGATCCCACCCGGGAACATCCACCGCATCCACGGCGAACTCCCGCCGCCGGAGGCTGCCTCCCTCTACGAGGCCGAGCTCCGCAGATGCTTCGGCGACGACGGCCCACCGGCCTTCGATTGCGTCATGCTCGGCATGGGCGCCGACGGGCACACCGCCTCACTCTTCCCCGGTGATCCGCTCCTCGACGAAACCAAACGCTGGGTGGGCATCACCGACGGACTCCACGCCGAGCCTCCCGTTCCACGGGTCAGCCTCACGCTGCCGGCACTCAACGCCGCTCAAAACGTCGTCTTTGTGGTGTCAGGCAAGGCCAAGAGCCGAATCGTCCACGACATCGAAAAGCACGCCGAGGGCTTCCGGCAATACCCAGCGGAACAGGTCCGTTCCACGGGCTCAACGCTATGGTTTGTCGCCGCAGAGCCTCCCGCATGATTCGAGACTGGAAAGCACGTCATTCTCACGTCCTGACATCTCGATCTGAAACGAAGCACCGTTCTCACCATAAGAGACCGTGGCAGTCGGGTTCGTCTCGTCTTGACTCTGGAATTCTCTCGGGTTAGTTTGGAGGCAGTCAACAGCGACAGCAAACTGGAGGTTCCCAATGGTGGTGGAACTGCAGTCTTTCATCGTCGAGTGAGGATGGGCGCCAAGCCCAAAACCGGTGTTGGGCTGTTTGGTTGTGATCAGTGGCGCCCGTGCAGAACGGCTACTCCGTCAGGAACTTGACCGACTGAACGATGAGTTTCTTCATCATGGGATGAGTGATCACCGTGGCGGTGTGGCCCGGTGTCAGGCCCAGGAAGCGACCCTCTCCTACTTCGTGAGTCCATCCGGCAATACACTTGTCACCCCTATCAGAAAAGCTCTCCAGAAAGACATGGGTCTCCTCCGGATTCACATCGAGATGGTAGTGCTCGTCAAACACGGCAAACTCCTCGATGTCCGCACAAACGGGGTGCCCGGGATCAACCGGACGGACGGTTACGTTTTCATCGGGAGGATGGCCGACAAAGTGTCCACCCATGATTCCCCTGACCGGTCCTTCTTCCAGATAGGTGCAGACGCCGCTATGGAAGCCCATGAGCCGTCCTCCATTTTCCACATAGGCGGCCAGGGTTTGCTCTCCCTCGGGTGGCAGCCATTTTTCACCTTTGCCGGCCCCGTCCTTTCCCTCCTTCGAGAGAATGACAAGGTCATACTCGTCCAAGCTGCCCAATTCGAGATCGGCCGGGTCAATCACGGTGGTAAATGCTGCATCCAACTCCTTGAGAGCTCCCTTGATCCCATGCTCCAAGGGGCCGGGAGCATGCCAATAGTCGCCCAAAATCATCAAGATATTCATATTGACTCCATTATTTGCCGGTGGCTACGGCGCCACGTACCGCATTGTCGCATTATGGGCGGTCCTTCTGCTGCCCGCGGCCGCCGCGATCGCGGTCGATAGTCTGCTGCCTCCATATTATCGGTTGATCAGACTGGCGCCACCTGTTGAGCCAATTGGTGACCGTGGCGCCCATCGAGGCTGTATGGGCGAGCCTACTCATCGGTGGCATGTGCTCCACAATCCTGTCCTTCTGGTGGGTACGGAGGCTGGTGTGGAAGGCCGATCCGACGGCGCGGGCAACTATTGAGTAATCGGTCGGCTTTCCACGAGCGAGTTCCCGTCCGGAGTTCCCGAATGAGAATCAGCTCATCGCCGCGATGACGCGATCCGATCTCTCAACCGTCTCGCCGCCTCCTCGACTGAGATCCCGTCGACATCCACATCCCTGTTGGCCGATCGCATCAGGTGGTTCGGGATCGCGTTGACGAGCGGCTGCAACGTCACCCTGAGTTGGCGGTCGCGGGCCGCCTCGGGCGACAGCAGCAAAACCGCATCGTACGGTGGGAAGGCCTGCTCCGGGTCGCGCAACACCTCGAGACCGAAGGCATCGATCCGCCCATCGGTCGAGTAGGCGGTGATGAGATCCACCGCCCCGTCCCGGACCGCACCGTACATGAAGGTCGAGTCCATCCCACGGGTCCGCGCCCCGTCGAGGCCGTAGATATCGCGCACCCTGGTCCACTCGGGGCGGCCGAAAAACTCCGGGTCGCCGGCGATGGTCAGCCGCGGCGCCAACGGTGAGAGATCGGCGATGCCGACGATCCCGAGCTCGGCAGCACGATCACGACGCATGGCCAGCGCGTAGGAGTTCTCGAACCCGAGCGGTCCGACGGTGATCACCCCGTGCTCCCGCTCGAGCCAATCCGCCACCTCGATCAGCATCTCGGCCCGGCCGATGGGTCGGGGGCGATTCATGATCGCCGCCCAGATCGTCCCCGAATAGTCCACCGAGACCTGAACCGTATTCGAACGCAACGCGTCGAAGAGGATGGTCGAGCCCATGTTGGGCCGTTTGACGACCATCGCTCCCGCGGATTCGAGCTCGAGACCCAGCAACTCGGCGAGGATGTACTGCTCCGTGAATCCCTTGGATCCGATCGCCAGCTCCCGGCCGGCCAACTGGTGCTCGGACGGGGTGGGCTCTCCATCCCCCCGAGGCCCGGAAGTCACCGTGGCGCCCGGGTCCGGCGCCCACCGTACGGCGGCCGGCAGCAGACCACCGGCGATGATCACGACCAGTCCAATGGCCGCGGCCCAGGCCAACCTGGGGCTGCGGCGCCTCGCGGCGCGCTCGATCAGCAGAATCAGCCGGTCGAGCACCACCGCCAACAAGGCGGCAAAAAAGCAGCCGAAGACGACCGCCAGCCAGTTCCGCGTCTGGAGCCCGAGAAAGATGTAGTTCCCTAGGCTCGGGGCGCCGACCGGGGTCGACAGGGTGGCCATTCCCACCACCCACACTGTAGCGGTGCGGATGCCGGCGATGATGACGGGCGCAGCCAGCGGGAGTTCGACCAAGAGCAGCGACTGGCGGTCGGTCATTCCGACGCCGCGGGCGGCCTCGGTCATCGTCGGATCGATCTCGAGGATCCCGGTGACGGTGCCGGCAAGCACCGGCAGCATGCTGTAGAGCGTCAGGGCGATAAACGCCGGAACGAACCCGATCATCCCCCCGAGCAGCGGCACCATCAGCGCCAGGAGCGCCATGCTCGGTACGGTCTGGATGAGCCCGGCGATTCCCAGCGCGGCCCTGCGCAACCGCGGACGCCGGGAGGCGGCGATCCCCAGCGGGACGCTGATGGCGATTCCGATGGCGAGCGCCGACACCGACAGCAGCAGGTGACCCGCGAGCAGGTCGGGCAGCTCGGCGAAGCGATCGGCGAGGTTACTCATTCGCACCCTTGCCCGTCATCGCTCATCATCGCCGCTAACCGCTCGGCCTGACGCGCAGGCCATTCCATCAGCCGGGCCACATAGGGATCTCCCACGTCGTGCATCAGCTCCGAGGGGGCCCCCTGACCGACGATCCGCCCTCGGCGCATGACGATGATCCGATCCGCCAGCAGCAGCGCCTCGGTCATGTCGTGGGTGACCATGACGGCGGTCAATCGAAGCTCTTTCTGAAGCATCGAAAACTCACTCCGCAGTCCATCGCGGGTGATGGGGTCCAGCGCGCCGAACGGCTCATCGAGGAGCATCAACGATGGCCCCGCCGCCAGGGCTCGGGCAAACCCGACACGCTGCTGCTGACCGCCTGAGAGCTCGGCCGGCATCCTCGAGGCGACCTCGGCCGGGTCGAGTCTGACGAGTTCGAGCAGCTCGTCCACCCGGCGCTCGATCCGAGCGTGCTCCCACCCGAGGAGCCGAGGGACGACGCCGACGTTGTCAGCGATGCTGAGGTGCGGAAAGAGACCGATGCCCTGGAAGACATAGCCGATCGATCGACGAAGCTCGACAGCGTCTCGATCTGCGTTGTCCTCACCGTCGATCTTCACCGTCCCGCGGGTCGGTTCCACGAGCCGGTTGATGGTCTTCAGCGTGGTCGTCTTGCCGCAGCCCGACTCGCCGACCAGGACCACCATCTCGCCCTCGACCGCGGCAAAGCCTACGCCATCGACGGCGAATGTCCCGCCGCCGTCGTACGACACGCCGATGTTGCTGAGTTCGAGGGTCATGACTGTTGCTCGCCTATGTTACGACACGTCGATATCGCTCAGCCCGGGGGTCAAGATCCCTGCGCTCCTATTTGTGGTGAACGCAGCGGAACGTGGTGAACATGAACGGGTAGTGGCGTTGGAACCAGTTGCGGAAGCTGCGCCGGATGAGCTGGGTCGGGGTCGCCCACGAGGCGCCGAGCATGACCCGGTGGAGACCGTCGAAGAAGTCGGCCGAGTATCCGGGATAGCTCCGGATCGTGACTTCGAATCCGGGGAACGGGGCGAAGACCGAGTCGGTCCACTCCCACCCATTGCCCACCAACTCAGCGACGCCCCAGGCAGAGTCGCCGTCGGGAAAGCACCCCACCGGTGTCGGCGACCAGTGTCTGAAATCGAAATTGCCGTGATTCGGTGACGGCGCCCGGTCGCCCCATGGGTAGCGCCGCAATCCTCCGTTCGGGGTGGTGTAGGCGGCTCGGTGAAACTCGGCCTCGGTGGGCAGCCGCACGCCCCGCCAACGACAGTAGGCGCGGGCTTCGGCATGGCTCGCGTAGACCGGCCAGTCGCCGACAGCTCCGAGATCCAGCCGGTCGAAGAGCGTGTCGTAGGTCAACGAGCCGTTGTCGCGAGTCCAGAAGACCGGAAGCTCGAGCCCGATCCGAGCCCGCCACCGCCAGTCGTCATCGTCCCACAGCTCGGCGCGGGCGTAACCGCCATCCGCCACGAACTCGCGAAACTCGGCGTTCCGTACCGGAGTCCGGTCCATGGCGAAGTCATCGACGCCGATATCCAGCGGGGGAAACTCGTTGTCCCAGCCGAAGTCGACCTGGGAGAAGTCGGCACCCAGGACCACCCCTCCCCCACCGATCTCGATCACTGCCGGTTGCGCTGCGCCGTCAAATTGGTACGGCGCCGGATTCCGCGGCCGTCGCTTGTGGCCGAACGGCAGCTGCTGAAACAGATACTGCAACGTCTCCTGGTGCATCAGCTCGTGCTCGATAGCCACCTCGAAGATCCGACCACGCTCGGCCAACGGATCGTCAGCCGCGCGGTCCGCGACCTCGTCGATCGCCGTCAGCAGCTCGTGCCGGATGCGATCGCGATAGTCGATGATCTCGCCGATCGGCGGCCACTCGGTGGCGGACTCGTACCGGTCCACGTCCACGGGGTCGATCCCGCGTTCAAAAAGGGCGTCGAAATCGGGTCGAAAGGAGGGCCGGCCGAGCACACCGCGGCAGACCTGGTTCCACGCGAATGCCGGCAGGTGGCCGAGATAGAAGATCAGCGGGTGGCGGAGCGCAACGGGTTGATCATTGAGCACCCCGGGTTCGAGCAGGTCGAAGATCTCATCGGATCTCGACCAGCAGGCCTCAAAACGCTGCCGGACGGTGTCGATCACAACGACGTCCGGCCGCCGACCGGTCGGACCAACGCAGAGGCGAAGAGCTCGTCGGGGTCGGTGAACCACTCGGAGAGCTCGAGATCGGTTCCGTTGAGGGCAGCGACAAAGGAGTCGCGGGTGAACTTGCGGCTGATCTCGGTTCGGATCTCGTCGCCGGTGTCGAATCGAAGCCGCCGGGTGCCATCGAGCGACACGGTGGAGGGCCGTGCCGCCCGGAGCCGCATCTCGATCCACTCCTGATCGGCATCGTAAAAGGCAACGTGGGTGAACGCGTCGATCTCGAAATCGGTGCCGAAGCGGCGATTGAGTACCCGGAGCGTGTTGAGGTTGAACTCGGCGGTGACCCCGGCGCTGTCGTTGTAGGCCGCCTCGAGCCGCCCGGGATCCTTGACCAGATCGAGCCCGACTAGAAACGCGTCGTTTGGTCCAAGGGCAGCGCGGACCCGCCTGAGAAATCCGTCCATCTGCCGGGGGTAGAGATTGCCGATGGTTCCGGCGAGAAAGATGAAGAGTCGCCGCCGGTCGGCCCCACCCACCGAACCCAGGTCGTGGAGAAAATCGCCGACCACACCCCGGACCTCCATCTCGCGGTAGCATCCAGCCAGCATTTCAGCCGACGTACGGAGAAAGGTCTCGTTGATGTCCAGCAGCACACACCCCTCGAGTTGTTCGCTCCGGCGCATGGCATCGAGCAGGAGTCGGATCTTCCGCCCCGCCCCCGAACCCAGCTCGACCAGCTCCCGGGCGCCCGTGGCCCCGACCACCTCGTCGGCGATGGCAGCCAGCAGAGCCTCTTCGGTCCTAGTCTGGTAGTACTCGGGAAGACGCGTGATCTCTTCGAAGAGGTGCGACCCGGCGTCGTCGTAGAAGTACTTCGAGTCGACCCTCGGCAGCGTCCGCAGCAGATTCTTCCGCACCTCCGCCCACTCGTCGTCGCGACTCACCGAGCCGCGGCTTCCATGATCGATCTGCACAGGGTGGTCGATTCCGGTGTCGGCCGTCTGTCTCATTCTCATCTTGCTCCTCAAACCTTGCGGTTTCTTGGGGGAGGCAACACGCGGGGAGGGCCAGAAATTCTGGGTGGGCGGGACAAGACTGCAACAAAGCTATAGGTGCCGCCAATCGATGTTCCTGAGCTCGAGGGTCTCGCCGGCGTGGGGGCGTACGGTGCCGGCGGGACGCCGGCACTACAAAGGGCCGAGATCCATTGTAGGGCCGGAGTATGGCCGGCTTGGAGGCTTACGGTGCCGGCGGGACGCCGGCACTACAAAGGGCCGAGATCCATTGCAGGGCCGGAGTATGGCCGGCTTGGAGGCGTACGGTGCCGGCGGGACGCCGGCACTACAAAGCCATTGTAGGGCCAGCGTCTCGCCGGCTTGGAGGCGTACGGTGCCGGCGGGACGCCGGCACCGCCGAGAGTGGTGGGTTGAACTCGATCCAGG
>Ga0316198_10001993_pt1 | contig 12264 bp, 9 predicted proteins | sample OudBieAanoxic_MG_FD_204935 | JGI IMG/M metagenome (GOLD analysis project Ga0316198, IMG submission 204935) | Coastal sediment microbial communities from Oude Bieten Haven, Netherlands - site A anoxic | ecosystem: Environmental > Aquatic > Marine > Coastal > Sediment | place: Netherlands... | reverse complement strand
ATCGACGACCAACTCCAAGAACGCGCCGCGGCGCTGCGCGACGCCGAGCCGTGGTCGGTCGCTACTTGGGACCGGTTCGCCGAGGGGCTTGATTTTGCCGGCATGGAGTCGTGGCTTCCCTGGCTGGCTCCGGCGAATTCGCTGCTGGCGGACGCCGGTGGCGCCGCCATTGTGTTGTTCGACCCACCACGGGCCTTCGACCGCAGCGTCGAACTGGTCAAGGAGGAGGGCGACCTTGCCGCCGCGCTGGCATCGACCTGGGGCCACGGCGCTCCCGATGCCGGTGAGCACCCGGCCCTCTATCTGCCGTTGGGGGAGTGCCTCGACGACCTTCCCCATCTCGAGGCGCCCGGCTTGGCCGCCGGGCCCGGTGATGAGGGATACGAGGTCCGAGGGTTGGATGCGGTACCCGGAGACGCCCCGGCTATCGCCCATGCCGTGTCGCTGTGGCAGACCCGTGGCGTTGCCGTAGTGATTGCGATGGACGGGGCGGCCGCGGCACGCCGGGTCTCGCAAGTCCTCGGGGAGGCCGGGATCGACCTCCCCGTGGTCGAATCGCTCGACGTGGCCCGCCCCGGCGTGCTCGCCACCGGGATCCACCGCGGCTTCGTGGCTCCTCAGCTGGGATTCGGGGTGGTCGGCGAGCAGGAAGTGGCGGGTCGTCGGCGGGCCCATCGTCGGGTGAGGACTCGGAGTGCTTCGGGGAGCACCGAGGGCTACCGCGACCTGAAGGCGGGCGCCTTTGTCGTCCACCACCACCACGGGATCGGCCGCTTCGAGGGCCTGGTGCACCGCGAGATCGCCGGAGTGGAGCGGGACTACCTGTACGTCGCCTACCACGGCGAGGACAAGCTCTACATCCCCACCGACCAACTGGCGGCGATCAGGCCCTATACCGGGGGCGAGACCCCCCGGCTTTCCCGTCTCGGCGGCAGCGATTGGGCGACGATCCGATCCAAGGTGCGCAAGGCTGTTGCGGTGGTCGCCGAGGAGGTTGTTGCCCTGCACCGCAAGCGGGCGATGGCGACCGGCTTCGCCTATTCGAGTGATACGCCATGGCAGAGCGAGGTCGAGGCGACGTTCCCGTTCGAGGAGACGCCGGATCAGTTGACTGCCATTGCCGACGTGAAGAAGGACATGGAGAGCCCCGGACCGATGGACCGGCTCATCTTTGGCGATGTCGGCTTCGGGAAGACCGAGGTGGCGTTGCGGGCCGCCTTCAAGGCGATCCAGAGCGGCAAGCAGGTCGCCCTTTTGGTGCCAACCACGCTGCTTGCCCAGCAGCACTTTGCGACATTCGAGGAGCGGCTCGGCCCGTATCCGATCAGGGTCGAGATGCTGAGTCGTTTCCTCACCGGGCGCCAGCAGAAGGAGGTCATTCGTGGCCTCGAGTCGGGGAGCGTCGACCTCGTCATCGGCACCCACCGCCTGCTCTCCGAGGACATCGACTTCAAGGATCTCGGCCTTCTCATCGTTGACGAGGAGCAGCGTTTTGGCGTGGCGGCCAAGGACAAGATGAAGCGGCTGCGGTCCTCGGTTGACGTGCTCACCCTGACGGCGACTCCGATCCCACGCACCCTGGAGATGGCGCTCACCGGGATTCGGGAGGTCAGCCACATCAGGACCGCTCCTGAGGATCGGCATCCGATCCTGACCTACGTCGGGCCGTACGATGAGCAGGCGGTCTCCGCTGCCATCCGCCGTGAGATGTTGCGCGAAGGCCAGGTGTTCTACGTTCACAATCGGATCCAGTCAATTGACCACGCCGTCGAGCGGCTGCGTCGTCTCGTCCCCGACGCCCGCTACGCCGTTGCCCACGGGCGGATGAGTGAGGGCCAACTCGAGCAAGTCATGTTCGACTTCTGGAATCGTGAATACGACGTGTTGGTGGCGACCACGATCATCGAGTCCGGGCTCGACCTTCCCCAGGTGAACACGTTGATCGTCGAACGGGCCGATCGCCTCGGTCTGGCTCAGCTCTACCAGTTGCGCGGCCGGGTGGGGCGTTCGACCCAGCGGGCCTACGCCTACCTGTTCCATCCTGAGGAGGAGCGCCTTTCCGAGGACGCGTATCGGCGTCTCGAAGCGATCGGCGAGTTCTCCGACCTCGGATCCGGATTCCAGCTCGCCATGCGCGACCTCGAGATTCGCGGGGCTGGGAGCATCCTGAGCGAAGTGCAGGCCGGACACATCGCCGCGGTCGGGTTTGACCTGTACGTCGACCTGGTTGCCGCCGCCGTCAGCGAACTGAAGGGAGAGACGGTCGAGACCGAAGAGCCGCCGGAGGTGCGGATCGACCTGCCCGTTGATGCCCACCTGCCCGACGACTACGTGCCGAGTGGTCCCGAGCGGCTCGAGGCATACCGCCGGTTGGCGGTCGCGGTGACGGAAGCGCAGGTGGCCGATGTCGTCGCCGAGTGGGAGGACCGCTTCGGCCCGTTGCCCCCGCCGGCCCAAGCGCTCATCAACGTTGCCCGCTTGCGGGTCGAGGCGATCCGGATCGGCCTCAGCGAGGTTGTCAAGGTGAGAAACGAGGTTCGGTTGGCACCGGTCGGGTTGCGGACTTCACAAGAGGTCCGACTGCGCCGTCTGGCGCCGCGTGCCGTGTTGCGCGGCAAGCAATTGTTCGTTCCGGCGCCACGGCGCGACCATGCGGCCGTGTTGTTCGATTTTCTCCATACAATGTGGCCGCCTGCACAGGAGTGACTCCATTGCCTCGACTCATTCGCCGCCTCGTCGTTTCGGTTGCCGTTGCCTCGGTCCTGCTCACCGCGTGTGGGGACGGGGCGGTCGGTGATACCGCCGCCGTCGTCAACGAAGAGAGGATTAGCCGCGGCCAGGTGCTGGCGCTGCGGACCACGTACGACGATGCCACCGCGGTTGGTGCCGGATGTGCCTCTGCGGCCGAGGGCGAGTGTCTGCAGGACTTCAGGGGTGACCTCACCCAACTCGTCGTTGCTGAGGCGCTCCGGTCTGCCGCCGAGGCTGAGTTTGGGCTGACCTGGACGGACGAGGAGATTGCGGAGCGGGCGGCTAATCCGCCGGAGCTCTACGCCCCCCTGTTCGACCCTGCCCGGCTCCCACCGTACTTCACCGAAGACGCGATGCAGGTCCAGGCGCTGTTCACGCTGATTCGGGACGGGGTTGCCAAGGAGTTGCTGGTGGCATCGGCAGGTTTCCCCGACGCCTACTTCGAGGAGCCGCAACGAGTCACCCGTGCGTGCGTCCGCCATGTGCTGGTCGCCGACGAGGAGACCGCCAACGAGGTGCTGGCTCGGGCGGAGGCCGGCGAGGACCTTGGTGCGCTCGCCGTAGAGTTGTCGACCGACACCACTACCTTCTCTTCCGGCGGCCTGTTGCTCGACCCGAATGGGCAGTGTCCGGTCGTCCTGTCGAGGTTTGAGCCCCCGTTTGCTTTGGCCGCGGTTGAGGCCCCGATTGGGGTCGCGTCTGGGCCGGTGGAGACCAGCTTCGGCTATCACATCATCCTCGTCGAAGCCCGGGTCGGCCCGCCGACTCGGGAGGAGTTGATCGACGACCCGGTCGCCTGGCTCGAGCCGGCGCTTGCGAGCGAGCTCTACACCGAGTGGCTGAACGTGGCCTTGGCGAGCGCCGCGGTCGAAATCCATCCCGTCATCGGGTCGTGGATTTCGATCGCAGATGGCATTCGCCCGCCGCCTTCCTCGTAGGCCGCCGTGGCCACCATCACGGTTGTTGGGCTCGGCCCCGCCGGCATCGAGCGAGTTCCAGCGCCCATCGAGGAAGCGCTAGTCGATCCCGATTCGACCGTCGTGGTGCGTACCAGACGGCATCCCGCGGCCGCCGAATTGGCGTTTGACCGCGAGATCGTTACCTGCGACGACCTCTACGGCGAGTCTGAGGATTTTGACGCCGTTTACGGAGCGATCGCGGCTCGTATCATCGAGCGTGCCGCCGCCGGGCCCGTTGTCTATGCCGTTCCCGGCAGTGCCGTCGTCGGCGAACGCAGCGTATCGATTCTTCTGGAGAGGGCCGCCGCGGCCGGCTACGACGTAGCGGTGATCCCGGGCGAATCGTTCCTCGATCTGGTCTATGCGAGAGTCGGCCTCGACCCGATCGATCGGGGCGTGCAAATCGTCGACGGGCGCGACCTTCCGGACCCGCTGCCCCTCCATTTGCCGACGATTGTCACCCAGGTCGACCGCCCGGTTGTACTTGCCGATGCGGTGGCCGAGCTCGGCAAGGTGCTTCCGGTCGAGACGCCGGTCACGTTTCTCGACGCCCTGGGTTCGCCGGGTGAACGCGTCGTCGTGGCGGATCTCGAGAACGTGATCAGGCTCGAGCCGGGGCCGCGCACCACCCTGTATCTCGACCCGCCCCTTGCTGGGTGGCACGGCTTGGTCGTCACCAACCGGATCCTGCGCGAGCGGTGTCCGTGGGATCGAGAGCAGACCCACCACAGCTTGGTGAGCCACCTCATCGAGGAGGCCTACGAAACCATTGAGGCCCTCAGCGCGCTGAGTCCAATCGCTCCCGGCGGCGATACCGACTACGGCGTGTACGCCGAGGTTGAGGAGGAACTGGGCGATCTCCTGCTCCAGGTTGTGTTCCACGCCACGCTCGCCCGCGAGGTTGCCGCCTTCGACGTCGAGGAGGTCGCCGAGGGAATCCGACGCAAGCTGGTCCATCGCCACCCCCACGTATTTGGCGACGTTGCGGCGACCGAACCGGCTCAGGTGCTTGCGAACTGGGAGGCACTCAAGGCCGAGGAGAAGCAACGGGCATCGCTCATGGACGACGTGCCGGCGGCCTTGCCCGCCATTGCGAGGGCCGACAAGCTGCAGCGTCGTGCTGCCTCCGTCGGGTTTGACTGGCAAGACCCAACGCCGGTCCTGGCCAAGCTCCATGAGGAGATCGAAGAACTCGGGGAGGCGATCCGGGAACTGCCGGCGGCCGAACTCGGTCCAAGCGAGCGCGCCGCAGTGCACGACGAGTTGGGAGATGTCCTCTTTGCCGCGGTGAATCTCTCGCGGCATCTGGCGCTTGATCCCGAGCTTGCGTTGCGCCACGCCGCCGACAAGTTCGCCGAACGCTTCCGCATCGTTGAGACATTGGCAAGCGATAGCGGGCGCGATCTCGCCGACATGACCTTGACCGACATGGACGGGCTCTGGCTCCAAGCCAAGCAGCTGTCGGGAGACGGCGAAGCCGTGGATTCTTGAATCCACGGCGGTCCCCGATAGCCTCTCGATGACATCTCACAATGGAGTAGTCGTGATACAGTTTCCGACAATACGAAAGGGCCCACAATGACCACTATCGAGAAGGTGTGGGCTCGCGAAGTCCTGGACTCTCGGGGTAACCCGACCGTTGAGGCCGAAGTCTCGCTCGCTGGCGGGGGTTTTGGCCGGGCCGCGGTTCCTTCGGGAGCATCCACGGGGGCACTCGAAGCCAACGAGCTTCGGGACGGCGGCGACCGCTACGGCGGCAAGGGCGTGCTGCGGGCCGTCGATTTTGTCAACACTGTCATCGCGCCCGTCATCGTTGGCGCCGATGCCACCCAGCAGGAGCACATCGATCAGGTGATGCTCGACCTCGATGGCACCCCCAACAAGGAACGCCTCGGGGCCAACGCCATCCTCGCCGTCTCGCTCGCCAACGCTCGGGCCGCGGCTGCGGGGGTCGGCCTGCCGCTGTACCGCTATTTGGGCGGGACCGCGGGCCGGGTACTCCCGGTGCCGTGCCTCAACGTTCTCAACGGTGGCGCCCACGCCGCCAACTCGGTCGACATCCAGGAATTCATGCTCGTACCCGGTGGCCTGCCCACCTATCGCGAGGCGCTGCGTGCCGGAGCCGAGGTCTATCAGGCGCTGAAGAAGGTGCTCGCCGGACGCGGCCTTTCCACCAATGTTGGTGACGAGGGTGGATTTGCTCCCAACCTCGGAGCCGACCGCGACGCTCTCGAGATCCTCTCTGAGGCGGTTGAGGCAGCTGGGTACACGGTTGGCGATGACGTTGCTTTTGCGCTCGACGTCGCTGCGTCCGAGTTGTACCGGGAAGGCCGCTACAACGTCGAAGGCGGTCAACTCACTTCCGAGGAAATGGTCGACTACCTCGCCACGCTGGTTGACGAGTTCCCGCTCGTGTCGATCGAGGACGGACTCGACGAGGCCGACTGGGACGGCTGGAAGCTGCTGACCGATCGGCTCGGATCGAAGACCCAGATCGTCGGAGACGACCTGTTCGTCACCAACGAGGAGATTCTGCGCAAGGGAATCGACATGGGAGTGGCCAACGCCGTGCTCATCAAGGTGAACCAGATTGGTTCGCTCTCGGAGACCCTTCACACGATGGAGATCGCCGAGAGCAACCAGTACGGCCGGATGGTCAGCCACCGGTCCGGCGAGACCGAGGATTCGTTCATCAGCCACCTCGCCGTGGCCACCAACGCAGGACAGATCAAGACCGGCGCTCCGGCGCGCGGTGAGCGGACGTCGAAGTACAACCAACTGCTCCGCATCGAAGAACAACTCGGGGACCAAGCTCGCTACGCCGGCTGGGCTCCCTTCCGGAGACGTGCATAGTGACGCAGGTAGCGGCCAACGGCAGCGGAGAGAAGGTGCAGCGACCGACGCAGCACCGCCGCTCGCCGTGGGTCGCGCTGTTCTTGCTGCTGGCGTTGGGGCTCACCCTGGCCGGCATCTTTCCGTTCCGTCAGATGCTGGCCCAGCAACGCCAGGTGGCCAACACTGAAGCGAAGCTCGATGCGGTGGTCGAGGAGAACCGCCAACTGGAGTCTCAAATCGCCAGCTTGCAGACCGACGCTGGAGTTGAGCGACTTGCCCGGGAGCAACTCGGACTGGTTCGCCCCGGCGAGATGGGCTATCAGGTGGAATCCGTTGAGGGGGAGATTGCGCCTTCTCCGAGGGCGGTCACCGAGGATCAGTTCGACGATCGGTCGATGCTTCATCAATTCTGGGACTTCCTCACGGGGCGTGATCTCGTTCCGGATGAGTGAGTCCGGCGGCGTTCCTGACCGAGCCGCCGTCGCGGCTCAACTCGAACGCGAGCCTCGATCGGTCATCGACGTGCGGGCCCGTTGTCATCTGGGGATCCCGGTGGTGATTGCCGTTCCTCCGTTGCTCGACGATGGGACGCCGTTTCCAACCCGGTATTGGCTGACCTGTCCGCTGGCGTCGCGCCGGATTGGACGGATCGAGTCGCGCGGTGGGGTCAAGGAAGCCGAGGCCAGGATCGCCGCCGACCCCGATCTGGCGGCCCGTCATGCGGCGGCAACTGCTCGGTATGCGGCAGAGCGTGATGCCCTGGTGCCCGACGAGGCTGCGTATCGTCCGTCTGGCGGCGTCGGAGGTACGGCCCTCGGGGTCAAGTGTCTTCATGCCCATTACGCAGACTTCGCGGCCGGCAACGACAATCCCGTCGGAGAGGAAGCAGCCCATGGCGTCGAACCCCTCGACTGTGCGGTTGCCTGCGTCGCTGCGATTGATGGTGTTGTGGTTCGTAACCCCGATTGGGCGGAGCCGAAGGCGTGAGGGTGGCTGCGGTCGATATCGGCACCAACTCGGTGCGACTGCTGGTAGCCGACTACATCGCCGGCGACCTGTTCGGCGGCGAGCGTCTCGAGTGGCAAGACCGCCGAGTGGCGGTCACTCGCCTCGGCGAAGGCGTCGACGGTGCCGGTCAGTTGAGCGAGGCGGCAATCGGCCGGACGGTTGCCGTCCTTGCCGGTTACGGCGAGGCGGTGCGGGCGTGGGATGTGGATGCGAAACGAGCCATTGCCACCTCGGCCACCCGCGATGCTGCCAACCGCGAGGTGTTCCTGGCCAGGGCAGAACTGGCCCTTGGCTTTCGACCTGGCGCGATCGACGGTGCTGAGGAGGCGGCGTTGTCGTTCCGCGGCACCACCGCAGGCGTGGTCGGTGAGCAGCCATTCCTCGTGATCGATCCCGGCGGCGGATCAACCGAGTTCGTGCTCGGATCCGAGAGTGTGGAGTACGGCGCCAGCGTCGACATTGGTTCGGTGCGCCTCAGCGAGCGCGAACTTCCCGACCATCCGGCGTCCGACGAGCAGGTGGCCGCAGCCCGTCGGCACGTTGACGCCATTCTGGCGACGGTCGAGCTGCCGTCGACCCCGGGGACCGTGATCGGCGTGGGCGGGACGTTCACCAGCCTTGGCGCCATCCTGCTCGACTTGGCCGGCCCCGACCCGGCAGCCATCCACGGAGCCGCCTTTCCCGCGGATCTCTTTGGCGGTCTGGTGGCGCGACTCTCGGGTTTGACCGTCGCGGAGACGGCCGCGATTCCCTCACTCGATCCGGGCCGCGCCGATGTCCTGTTGGGTGGTGCCATCGTGGTGGAACGGGCCATCGCCCGCAGCGGCGCCTCCGAGGTGGTGGTGTCCGAGGCCGACATCCTCGACGGCGTAGCCCTCAGCGCTGGTGCCGCCTGAAGACCCGGAGCTCCGCCGCTGATACAGTCCTGAGGGGACTCGAACGGATACGCGGACATGAACGAACAACCAGCCGCAACAGGCGAAATGGAGATCTACGACCTGCGAGTCACCGTCGACCGGATCGCAGGGCGCAGCGTGTGTGGCCTCGAAGTGGGGGACTACTTCGAGGTGGCGGAAAGCAGCCGGGTGAAGATTCCGGCGGGCAAGCACTTCTGCATGTACGCCATGGCCGCCGCTCTCCCGTTGCTGCCCGCCAAGCAACGGCAGCTCCCCGACTCCGACTGGCTCGAGCGCGACTTCGAGGTGCAGTGTCCCGACCCGCAGGAGGGCTTGGTGATGCGGATTGAACGGATCGCCCGTCGGCGGCTGCGCACGGATGACCTGACGTGACACGGCGCGAGGTCGGCCTCGCTTTCCAGGGCGACAAGCGTCCCGGCGACTACGCCAGGCTGGCGGCCATGGCCGAGGGCTACGCCGCCGACGTGTTCACCATCTACGGCGACCTGCGCTACCAGCCGCCGCTGCCGGGGCTGCTCGAGGCGGCTGCGGCGACGTCACGAATTCGGCTGGGGCCGACCTGCCTCAACCCCTTCACGATGCACCCTTACGAGATCGCCGGGCAGATTGCCGCATTGGACCTTGCCGCGAGCGGTCGTGCCTACCTCGGCCTTGCCCGGGGCAGCTGGCTGGAGAGCATCGGGATCGAAGCAGAGCGTCCCGTCACGTACCTGGCTGAGGCGAGCGCCGTTGTCGCCCGTCTCATCGGAGGGGACCGTGGCGGATTCGAAGGCGAGGTCTTCAGACTCGCTCCTGGTGTCGACTTGCAGTACGAGCCGCAACGACGCCGCGTCCCCCTCCTCATCGGAAGCTGGGGTCCGCAGACCCTTGCCCTGGCCGGGCGGGTTGCCGACGAGGCCAAGATCGGTGGCAGCACCAACCCTGACATGGTTGCCGTGGCTCGCCGCCGAATCGACGCCGGGATCACTGCGCCCCGCTCTGCGGAGGACGTCGCTCTCGTCATGGGCGCAGTCACCGTTGTCGACGAGGACGGGGCGGCCGCCCGCACCCTGGCGCGACGGGAGGTGGCGATGTACCTCGACGTCGTGGCAGAACTCGACCCGACGTATCAGGTTCCCGATGAGATTCTCGACGCCGTGCGAACCCACCTGAGGCACGGTGACACGCCAGCGGCAGGGACCGAGATCCCCGACGAGGTGCTAGACCGCTTCGCGTTCGCCGGCACGCCCGATCAGGTCGCCGACCAAGCTGGTGCGTTGTTCGCCGCCGGAGCCGACCGCGTCGAGTTCGGCACTCCACACGGAGCAACCCCGCAAACGGGGATCGACCTCCTCGGAACGCAGGTCATTCCGCGCCTGCGCAGCTGACCTGCGACGGGTGGTCTTCCCCAGCTCCGAACCACGGAGCCCGGGGAGCAAACCTCAGGCGTTCTCTGCGTCCGAGTAGTTGACCATCCAGTGGATGCCGAACTGGTCGACCAGCGCGCCGAAGTCGTCGCCCCAGAACGCTCGCTCGTAGGGCATCGTGACCTGGCCCCCGGCGGCGAGGGCGTCGAAGATACGCTTGCCGTCCTCGCTGCTCTCGGGCGTCACCATCACCTGGACGTTGTTGCCGACGTCGAGCGGGCCCATGGCTGCGGGGCGGTCGGAGCCCATGAGGATCTGCCCATCGCCGACAAGGAGCGAGACATGCATGACCAGGTTGCCGTCGATCGGAGGCGCCGATTCATCGGCGGGCATTTCCGAGAACCTGGTGAGTTGGAGTTCGCCGCCGAAGACGGATTGGTAGAACTCAAAGGCTTGCTGGCACGATCCGCTGAAGTTGACGTACGGGTGCATCTGCGACATCGAGACTCCTTCGTGTCGTGGCGGGCTACAAACAAGAGCCTACGCGTCGGCGCCTCAGGAGGGGCTAGTCGTCCTCTTTGGACTCCGCGGCAACCTTGTCGACCAGGTGGGACGGCAGTTCCTCATAGTGATCGTGCCGGGCGGTGAAGCTGCCCCAGCCCTGCGTGATCGACCGCAGGTCGATGGCGTACCGCATGATCTCCGACGTGGGGACCAGGGCAGTGATCTTCTGTCGGCCGCCGTCGGCAACCTCGGTGCCCTGGAGTTGGCCACGGCGGGACGACAGGTCGCCCATGATGTCGCCTTGGTAGTCGGCCGGGACGGTGACCTCGATCAGTGAGATGGGCTCCAGCATGATCGGAACGGCGTCTGCCATCGCGGCCTTGAAGCCGAGACGGCCTGCCATCTTGAAGCTCATCTCCGACGAGTCGACGGAGTGGTATTTGCCGTCGTACACGGCCACCTGCACATCGACGACCGGGAAGCCGTAGACGCCGCCGTCGACCATCGTCTCGCCGACGCCCTTTTCGACGGCGGGGATGAACTGGCGGGGGATCGATCCGCCCCTGATCTCGTCGACGAACTGAAACCCGGAGCCTCGCGGCAGTGGTGAGACCCGTAGGAAGGCAACGCCGAACTGGCCGTGGCCGCCGGTCTGTTTCTTGTACTTTCCCTCGGCCTGGGCGGTACGGGTGATCGTCTCTCGGTACGGCACCTTGGCCTCTTCGGTCGCAACGTCGACGCCGAACTTGCGGCTGAGCTTCTCGAGAGAGATCGCCAAGTGCATCTCGCCCATCCCACGCAGCACGGTCTGTTTGGTCTCGTCGTTGCGCTCCAGGGCGAGGGCCGGATCCTCCTCCTGGAGGCGACGCAGCGCGTTGGCCAGCTTGTCTTCCTCACCGGTCGTCGTTGGCGTGATGGCGACGCCGAGCACCGGCTCGGGCCTCGCCAGTGCGGGCAGCACGACCGGCTTGTTCTTTGGGGCAAGCGTGTCGCCCGTTGCCGTGTTGTTGAGCTTGGCTACGGCACCGATGTCGCCGGCAGGCAACTCGGTCACCAGCACGGACTCCTTGCCCTGCAGCGAGGCGATCTTGGCGAAGCGCTCGTCGGCGCCGGTCCGCGTATTGGTCAGGTTGCTCTCGGGCTTCACCGTGCCGGAGAGCACCCTGAAGAGCGAGATCTGGCCGACGTACGGGTCGGCGATCGTCTTGAAGACGACGGCGAGCGGATCGCCGTCCGGTGTGCCCTCCACAGCCATGAGTTCGCCGCCCGCCTCCACCTCGAAGGTGTTGCGAACGACGGGGGAGGGGCCGATCTCGACGATGAAGCTGGCGAGACGGTCGACGGCGATGGGTCCGGTTGCCGAGCCGCACACGACGGGGAAGACCGTGGCGTTGGCGACACCAACGGCCATGGTTGCTTCGAGTTCGGCGACGGTGGGGATATCGCCTTCGAGGTAGCGCTCGAGTAGGTCATCGTCGGCGACCACGATGCCCTCGACGAGGTTGTCGTGGACTTGGTGCTCGCGCTCTTCCATTTCCTCGGGAATCTCGGCCTCTTCGCCGTGTCCGCTGTCGTAGATGTAGGCCTTGTCGGTGAACAAATCGGCGATGCCATGAAAGTCGGCTTCCTCGCCGATGGGGAGCTCGAGCGGCGCGATGCCGGCACCGAAGCGGTCGCGGAGTTGGGCGAGAGTGCGGTCGAAGGAGGAGCGCTCCTTGTCGAGCTTGTTGATGAAGATCATCCGCGGGACGCCCATCTTCTCGGCGAGTCGCCAGATGTTCTCGGTCTGGACCTCGACGCCCTCGACGGCGCTCACGACAAAGACGGCGAGATCGGCAACCCGCAGGGCGGCGTGGACATCGCCGACAAAGTCCGGATATCCCGGCGTGTCGATGAGGTTGATCTTGTGGTCATGCCACTCGACGGGTGCGATCGACAACGACA